>Ga0315280_10006800_pt1 | contig 15621 bp, 18 predicted proteins | sample YL17G06_40_MG_FD_203697 | JGI IMG/M metagenome (GOLD analysis project Ga0315280, IMG submission 203697) | Sediment microbial communities from Yellowstone Lake, YNP, Wyoming, USA - YL17G06_40 | ecosystem: Environmental > Aquatic > Freshwater > Lake > Sediment | place: USA: Wyoming | collected... | reverse complement strand
GCTTCAGACGGCTTCTTCCTCCTTGTCTGCCGCCTGCCAGGTTGGCCTCTGGCGATGTGGGGGCATCGCCGCTCCTACCGCGTGACCAGCGCGTTCGGAGATTCACAACGCACGCCTCGTGGCGCACCGTGGGCCACTGCCAAGGCAACCCTGCCCGCCGATTGCCTCTGCCCAAGGTGGCGAGGAATCTGCCCACGGTGCTGTCCGCCGAGCAGGTGCAACAACTGCTCGCGACAGCGCAGCGGCAAGGCTCGCCCTGCCCCGGGTTGCGGTTGACCCCGAGGCGCGTTCGGATGAGCTGTGGCGGGTTCACGACGCCGGGCTGGCCGGGCCGTCGCGCACATCGGCCAACGGCATGCCCTTGCTCGCCGTCAAGGCTGAAATCGCCCGCCGCCTGCTGCGCTCGTGCGTCTTCTGCGCCCACCGCTGCGGCGTCGACCGAACCTTGGGCGCGGCCGGCGTGTGCTCGCTCGGCGCAGGCTGCCGCCTTTACTTCGCCGGCCTGCTGACCTCTGAGGAAGACGCCATCTCCCCTTCCTTCAGCCTCTTTCCGGCGGGCTGTAATCTCTCCTGCGTCTTCTGCTGCGTCCGCCAGGAAAACGCGCGCCCCGAGCGCGGCGAGCCGCTCTCCGCTCAGGCGATCGACCGCTGGCTAACAGCGCCCGATAATGCGCCGGCCCGCACCATCAGTCTCATCGGCGGCGAGCCAACGGTTCATCTGCACGCCCTGCTCGAGGCCACAGCTCGCCTGCGCTCGTGCCTGCCCCTGGTCTGGAACTCCAACTTCTACTTCTCGCTGGAGACAGCGCAACTGCTCGACGGCGTCATAGACCTCTACATCGCCGATTGCCATTACGGCTCGGATGAATGCGCCGTCCGGCTGGCCAACGCGCCAAACCATTTCGCTGTCGTTACCCGCAATCTGCTTTGGGCGGCGGCGCGCTCGCGCCTGATCCTGCGCCACCTAGCGCTGCCTGGGCACCTCGAGTGCTGTACCCGCCCGGTGCTGCAATGGGCGGCCACGCATCTCGATGCGCCGGTGCATCTGATGTGCAGCTACGTGCCGCCGCGCGATGGCGCCGAGGGCGAGCTCGGCCGCGCCCTGAGCGAGTCCGAGATCGAGGCAGTGACGCAATGCGCAAGGGACCTGAGGGTGAACCTGATCGCCAGCCCAGTCCGGGAGTAGGCGAATCCGAGATCGCGATCTACCGCGATGGTCGGCTCGCCATCGTCCGCGTCACCGCTGGGCTAGCGAAGATCGCCCGCGCCCTAGATGCGGATGCGCCGCCGGCGGATGGGCGCGGCGTCGCCGAGGAGCGCCCCACCATGCGGCGCGGCCGTAAGACGCGACGCCGTGCCGGAGGAGGCACATGACGCAGAGCGAACGCGAGGAGATCGAGACCCTGGTGCGCGCGCGTTACCCCATCCTCTACCTCGTGTCGTGGGAGGAGGATCGGGTGATTCGCGACCTGCGCCAGATCGCCGATGCGCGCGAGAAGAAGCTGTTCGTCTGGTCGAGCAGCAAGGGGATGCAGCCTCACTCCAACATCGAGCAGGGCAAGCGGTCGGTTGACGAGCGCACGCGCGATCCGCTGCTGGCGCTCGACATGGTGCTCGACCACATGGAGCCGGCGCTCTTCGCATTGCTCGACTTTCACTACTACATGGCCGACCCCGGCGTGGCGCGCAAGCTGCGCGACGTCGCCGCCTCGCTCAAGGCCAGCTATAAGACCGCGCTCATCCTATCGCCCACGCTCAAGATCCCCTTCGAGCTTCAGAAGGACACCACCGTCATTGACTACGAGCTGCCGGGCATCGAAGAACTAGGCGCCCTGCTCGACGCGCGCGTCAAAGAGCTCAACGAATCGTCCCGACTCAACATCACCATCGCCCCCGACGTCAGGGAGCGCATCCTCTACGCCGCCAAGGGCCTGACCCTCAATGAGGCGGAGAACGTCTTCGCCAAGACGCTAGTCAGCGCGCGCCGCCTCACCGACGCCGAGATCCCCATCATCCTGTCCGAGAAAGAACAAGCCATCCGCAAGTCCGGCATCCTGGAGTACTACCGCACCCAGGAGGCCTTCACAAACGTCGGCGGGCTGGACAATCTCAAGCGCTGGCTGACCAAGCGCACCCGCGCTTTCGGCGACGAGGCGCGCGATTTCGGCCTGCCGGCGCCAAAAGGCGTGCTGCTGCTGGGCATCCAGGGCTGCGGCAAGAGCCTCTGCGCCAAGGCGGTGTCATCGCTGTGGCGCCTGCCGCTGCTGCGCCTCGACGTCGGCAAGGTCTTCTCCGACCTCGTCGGCTCCTCCGAGCGCAACATCCGCGAGGCAATTCCGGTCGCCGAATCGGTTGCCCCCGCGCTGCTGTGGGTGGACGAGATCGAGAAAGCCTTCGCCGGTACGCAGTCGTCATCGTTCTCCGACGCCGGCACCACCTCGCGCGTCTTCGGCACCTTCCTCACCTGGCTCCAGGAGAAAACCGCGCCCGTCTTCGTCATCGCCACCGCCAACAACATCCAGCAACTGCCGCCGGAGCTGCTGCGCAAGGGCCGCCTCGACGAGATCTTCTTCGTGGATCTGCCGACCAAGGAAGAGCGCGCCGAGATCTTCGCCATTCACCTGCGCAAGCACGACCGCGACCCCGCCGCTTTCGACCTGGGAAAGCTGGCCGCGGCGGCGGAGGGCTTCTCCGGGGCGGAGATCGAAGAAGCAGTGATCTCCGCGCTCTTCGATGTTCTTTGACGCCAACCAGCAGTTGACCACCGAGGCGCTGTCACGCGCCATCGCCGAGACCGTGCCTCTCTCCACGACCGTGAAAGAGAAGATCGAGGGATTGCGCCAGTGGGCCTCCGGCCGGGCGCGCCGCGCCTCCAGCCAGGAGGCCGAGGAAGTGCCCGTCTATGGCGGCCGCCGGCTGGAGCTGTGAGCGCCTTCGGTTCGCCGAAAGGGAGTCGCCATGTCTGTGTGCTTTATTGTCGTGCCCGCCGCCGTCGCCGCCAGTTGGCCGGTCTTGAGCGGCATCATCAGCGCCGCCTGCACCGCCGCCGGCTTCAAGGCTCTCAAGGCCTCGGTCCCCATGAGCGAGGACGCCAGTGTCGCGCCGCGTGGCGAAGCGGTGGAGTTTGAGGTCGCCAGCGCCCGCGCGGCGGAGGTCGGCCAGATGCAGACCCTGCAAGTGACCGATGGCGCTGTCACCGCAACCTTCTATCAGGACGAGCGTGGCCAGTGCAAGCTTCACGTCGAGGGCGATCGCTCGCAGCGTGAGCTGATCGAAATCGGCCGCGGCCTGATGCAACGGGTGCGGCAGCAGCTTGCCTATCAGCGCGTGATGGAAGAGCTCAAGCGCCAGGGTTACACGGTGGTGCAGGAGCAGGTGGCAGCCGACGAATCCATCCGCCTAAGGGTGCGAAGCTGGTGACGGGGAAGCGGCGGGCCGGCATCCAGCACGTGTCGCAGCAGCGGCCGCGGTCGTCGAGGCCGCGGGCGGTGGTATAATCGGGGATAGCGCATGGGCCGTTTCAGGTGGCTGGAATTCGATGACCGGGCCAAGGCGCCGCGTGCCGTCGTCTCGCCACAGGACGAGGAGGTTGACGAAGCCGTCTGCCTGGAGCGCGGCGACTCCTCTTTCCACGACGAGTCGTACGAGCGTGCCCTGTACCACTTATTCCCGGGCCTTGCGCTATCAGATCAACCTCGAGCGCGCCTGGGTCGGGCAGGTGCGCTGCTTGCTCGCAACGGATGAGAACAACGAGGCCGAGTTGTGGGCCGACCGCGGCCTGAGCCGGTTTCCCGCTTCTGCCGATTTGCTCGCGGCCAAGGGCGTGGCGGTAAGCCGCACCCAGGGGCCGACCGCCGGCTTGCGCTTCTCCGACCGCGCGCTCGAGAACGGCGGCGGAAGCGAGTACGTCTGGCTGGCGCGGGGCGAGGTCCTGCTGGCGGCGCGGTCCGACGAGGCCGCTAGGCGCTGCTTCGCCAAAGCGGTGGAGGTGGGCGACGAGGACTGGCATTGCCACTATGCTATTGGCCGCCTGCTGCTGGCGGCGGGCGATCCGGCGCGCGCTGGGCCATTTCAACGATGCCGTGCGGCGCGATCCGCGCCAGCCGTCGCCGTGGGTGAGAGTGGCCGAATGCGATCGGGCCATGGGCCAGATCGACGCCGCGCAGGCCGCGCTTTATCGCGCTCTGGAATTGAGCCCCAGCGACCGGCGGCTGCGCCAGTCCCTGCGCGAGTTGCCGCGCGTCGGCCCGCTGCGCCGCCTGTGGCGAGCGCTGTGCCGCCTGTGCTTCGTGGCCCTGGCACTGTTCATTGCGCTGGCTCTGGCGTGCCGGGACCTGTGGTCGCGAGGCGGCACCGCGTAGTCCAAATCGCTCCCTGACTGCTCCTCACCTGCCGCCCGGCGCGATCGCACCGGCGCGGGCAGGCGCGCCATCCGGGCCCCAACCGCCAGCACCGCCGCCGCCTGAGGACGACCCCGCGATCAGGCGCTTCGCATCACAAAGAAAGACTCAATGCCGCGCAGAACGTCAGACGAGTTTCTGGACAACACGGGGTCGGTGACCGAGGCGACGAAGTTGTTATTGTCGTAGATATAGCTCCACGTGTGGTTGTTGCGAGTGACAGAGGTGATGCGGTCGCTGGAATCATAGCCGTAGGTCGTGACCAGGCCCACCGGGTCGGTGACGGTGCTGACGCGGCCATTGGCGTCGTAGGTCAACTGAAGATGACGGCCGCTGAAGTCGGTGACCGAGATCATGCGGCTGCTGGCGTCGTAGCCGAGCGTCAGGGTGCGGCCGGGCGGGACGCCTGGCCCTACCACTTGGACGGAGCTCAGCCGGCCGTTGGCGTCGTAACTCACCGCATCGTGGTAGATCGCGTCGGGCTCCAAGACCGCGGTCAGCTTGCCGGTGATATCAAAAACGAACTTGCGGCCGCTGGTCAGGGTAAGGGTGTAGACCCCCAACTGGAGAACTAGCTTGGCGTGATAGCCGGGCTCCGGAGTGTAGGAGCCGTCGGCATTCTTGGTGAAGCTCCGCGGCGTGCCGTCCGCATCCTCGAAGGCCACCTGGCTGCTGCTGGGGAAGGTCAGGCGCATGTGGTAGCTGGAGCGCCACTTGGAGCCCATGTTGTAGTTGTTGGCCTCCTGGCTGTTGTACCACGGGGTGAAGAGCGGCCCCCCGCCAAGATCAATGAACCCGATCGCGTAGGCACCGCGCAACGCCATGTTGCCGGTCGCGGTGATGATCGGCTGTACTACCATAATGCTTTCCGCTGCGGCGTAGCCCTCGCAGACGCCACTGGCGCAACCCGGACCATTGTGGCACCCGGTGCTCAGGTTATCGTCGTCCGTCGGGCCCTCGCTCTATGGTCCCTTGCACTTGCCCGGGCGCAGAAAGTTGCACCCATATGCGAGGTCAGCCCCCACCGCCATCCACACAAACGCCACCGCCAGCAGCGATGCCAAGATCCGCGCCTGCCTGCCGCGTAGAAACGCCTTCATGGTTTCTGCCTCCCTCTTTGGCTCACACTTGCCAACGCTCCACGGTCATCGCCTCGGCGCGCTTTGCGCCCTCGCGGTTAGTCCGCCGTCTGTCGCGTCGCTCTGTGCGCTCCGTGCTCCCTGTGGTTCAGTTTCCGTGCGCTCACTGCGCCGCCAGCGCCTCCAACTGCTGCTTCGCCTGCGTCGCGGGATATGTATCCGCGTAAGCCGCAATGAGCTGCTCGAGCGTCTGCCGCGCCGCGGTGAGCTGTCCCAGAGCTTTCTGGGATAACCCCTTTTGCAGCAGCGCGTCGGCGCACGTGGTGTGCACCCCAATAATTCCATCCGAGATCAACCCTGCCGCTGCGAGTGCAGTCTTGAGGCGATCTGGCGATGGCGTCGCCGGTGGCTGGAAGGTGGAGTAAGCTCAGTCCTCCCACTCGGTGTAGGTGTCCGGCGACCTTAAGCGGCGGTTCAGCTCATCCAGGTCCAATTCCTCTGCGTCGAAGGTGCCCCCTACCCATTCGGTCCAGCTGTCATGTTCGGGGTGATCCGGGTCACCCAGTGCCTGCAGGAGTTCGCCGTATCCCACGGGCCCGCCGCAGTCCTCGGGGGGACAGGCGCGTTGGCCAGCCAGGCAAACCGGGTATCTCACGCCGTCCGCCAGCGGCAGGATCTTCTCCACTACGATCTCATGTTCCCAGTGGTCCCCGAAGTCGTAAACGTAGCGGAACCTTGCCTTCGCTGCGCGCACGACTTCTTCCAGCACCGCCGCGTTCTCGTCCTGTGCCTTAATCTCCCAGAACATATCCTCTTCCGGGTCCGGCTGGCGGCACTCGGTGCGGCCAATCCGGAACAGGTGGAGATGCGAATTCCACCACCCCATCGCTACTTGGAGGTACCGATTCAGCTGCCCGAGAGTCGTGTCGCCTCGCACCTGCAGACGGCGCCAGATGGGCGGCCGGATGCGCCTGAGGGTGACCTTCAGTTGGTAAACCCGTTCCCCGACCGGCAATGGCATCGCTCGCATCGTGCTCCCTCCTGCTGAAAGCCGGTGCTCTCCCGGAAACTCTATCCCATCGCGGTGAGTCTAGGCCGCCATCCGCTCATAGCGATGATGCAATCCGCCTAGCACCGGGATCGAGACCAAGGGCGCGGCGGCGTCTGGCGGAGCGGCCCGTGGTGATGGCATCGGCGTCTCTCCCTGCAAGCCCTGATGCGGCCGTGCGCTATGATAATAGTGCTCAAGATACTCCTGCAGCAGCCGCTCCAGATGGGCTTGATTGAGCACGATCACATGATCCAGCAGCTCCCGCCGCAGCGTGCCGATCATACGCTCGATGTAGGGATTCTGCCACGGGCTTTGATAGGCGATGCGCACCTCCTGGATGCCACAGGTCTGCAGGAAAGCGCGTACGCCCGCGCCATAGATGCCGTCGTTATCACGGAACAGATAGCGCGGCTGTCGGCCGAAAGGAGTGGCCTCCCGCAGCTGCTGGATCACCCAATCCATCGTGGGGCTTGCAGTGACCTGCACGTGCAGCACCAGGCGCCGACCGTGCTCCAGCACCAGGAAGACGAAGAGGGTGCGGAAGCTGATCGTGGTGACGGTGAAGAAGTCGATCGCTCAAGAGACCTCGAGGTGATTGCGCAGGAAGGGCAGCCAGGTGGTCGACCTCGGGCGACGCTTCCTGGGCTTGACCATGTACTTGCGGACCGTCTCCGCGCAGGGCGCATCGTAGCCCAACAGCAGCAATGTATCGCGGATGCGGTCGGCTCCCCACAGCGGGTTCTCCCGGCTGAGCCGCCGGATCACGGATTGCATCTCCGGGCTGATTGGCTTGCGACCCCGCCGGGACTTCCATCGCCAAAAAGAGCGGAACGCACTCGTATGCCAGCGTTTCACCGTCGCTGGTTTCATGAGATGCGCCAGCCCTTCCCAGCCGTCCACGAGTTTGGAGAGCACCACCCAGAGGATCCGAAAAGCCGCCGAGAAGCGCGGCCGGGGCTTCTTCTTCCGCGAGAAGTGCTCCATGCTGACCGCCAGTTGGCTCTCGGCGGCAAGCAGCCTCGCCTCCAGCAGCGCCTTGGGCAGCAGCAGGGCGAGCAGGAAGCGGCAGAGATAGCGGGCAAGTTGCGACAACAGGCTCAGGAGGCTGAGCAAGTTAGCCCGGCCTATTCATACCGTGCGCCGGAGGGACGCAGGCGAGACGCCTGCCCTACCGGTATGAATAATGCGGGTTAGAGCCGATGTTCAACGCGATGTTCATGCGACAGAGGATAGCAGGCATTCACGGGCGAAGCAAGTGCTGTCAGGCCAGTGTGGCCGCGCTGGATGGAATTATTGGGGGGCACAGGATGATGTGCTGATGCAATCTTGGGATCGTGACAAAGCGTTCAGCGAAGGGGAGAAGCCTCGGGGTCTGTTTTCGCGCTACGAGCAGAACCCGATCCTGACACCTGCCGAGTGGCCCTATCCGGCGAATGCCGTATTCAATCCAGGTGCCGTTGCGGTGGATGGCCAGACACTTCTCTTGGTCCGGGTCGAGAACATGCGAGGGTTCTCTCATCTCACGGCCGCAAGAAGCAGGAACGGAAAGACCGACTGGCAGATAGATCCCCATCCCACACTCGAACCGGATGGCGAGTACCGAGAAGAGCAATGGGCACTCGAAGATCCCCGGATTGTATGGCTGGAGGAAGAAGGGCAATATGCTGTGACATACGTATCCTTCTCGCAGGGGGGGCCGCTCGTCTCGTTGGCGACCACTACCGACTTCCGGACGTTTACCAAGTACGGTGCCTTGGTGCCGCCGGAGGACAAGGACGCGTGTCTATTTCCCCGTCGCTTCGGCGGTCGCTTTGCCTTGATCCACCGACCCATGATCAGAGGGGAGGCACACATTTGGCTGGCCTTCTCGCCAGACCTGAAGCACTGGGGAGACCATCGAGTTCTCATTCCCACCAGACCCGGATGCTGGGACAGCCGCCGGGTTGGGTTGGGCACCCAGCCGATCGAAACTGCCGATGGCTGGCTGATCATCTACCACGGGGTGAGGAATACCGCTGCCGGCGCTATCTACCGAGTCGGGCTAGCCCTGCTTGATCTGGAGCAGCCCTGGAAGGTCATCCGCCGGTGCGACGAATGGGTGTTTGGACCCAAGGCGCCTTACGAGCGACTTGGTGAGGTTCCCGATGTCGTCTTCCCCACGGGCGCAATCCTGGATCGAAACGCCAAGGAGTTTCGCCTCTACTATGGTGCGGCCGATAGCACGGTGGGATTGGCAGTGGCTGATCCCGACGAGCTCGTCGAGTACATCAAGTCTTGCCCTGCCGTCGAATAGTCTCGCCCGGTCACGGCATCTCTGCCGGGCTCGTGACCGCTAAAGAGCCTGTGACTCATCCGGTGCCGCCAGAGCGCGATTAGAAGAACTGACTGTGAGACGAGTATGACGACGAACAGGCCAAGGCTGCTGATCATTGCGCCCGCGTGGTCGCAGGGCTGGTGGGGTGGAGGCAAGGTGCTGGCGCCTCCGTTGTTGCTCCCGCTGTTGGCGGGCTTGACGCCGCCGGAGGTGGAAGTGCGGCTGATCGACGAGAACGTTGAGCCGGTCAATACCGACGCGGATACCGATTGGGTCGCGATTACTTGCATGACGGCCTCCGCGCCTCGCTCTTACGAGATCGCCGATACGTTCCGGCGACGGGGAATCCCGGTAGTCATGGGCGGGATTCATCCCACCGTAATGCCCGACGAGGCCGCCGCTCATGCCGACGCGGTGGTGGTCGGCGAAGCCGAACCCGTGTGGCGCACAGTAGTGGATGATCTCGCCGCGGGGCGACTGCAGGCCCGCTACCGGCAGGAGGCCTACGCGGATCTTTCGGGTCTGCCCCGACCGCGCCGCGAACTGCTGCGGGTCGAGCGCTATCTCACCACCAATGTCGTGCAGACCGGGCGCGGGTGCCCGAATGCGTGTGCCTTCTGCACGGTGAGCACGGTATCAGGGAGGCGCTACCGCTTCCGACCCATTGGCGAGGTGGTCGAGGAGGTCAGCTCGCTCAGCGGGTGGGTCGGGTTCGTGGACGATAACATCACCGGCAATCCTACGCGCGCCAAGCAGCTGTTCGAGGCACTGATCCCACTTCGTATCCGCTGGATCGGTCAGGCAGACCTGACCCTGGCCAAGGACGCGGAGCTCCTCTCCCTCGCCGCTCGCAGTGGTTGCCAGGCTATGTTCGTCGGTCTGGAATCGCTGTCGCAGGAGAACCTGCGAGCCACCGGCAAGGCGCCGAACCTGGGGACGGATATGGGTGCCGCTATTCGAACGATCCACACGGCCGGCATCGAGATCATCGGGTCGTTCGTCCTGGGGTTGGACGGAGATGACCGGGGGGTCTTTGCGCAGACAGTGGAGTTTGCGGAGCGGCACAAGCTGGTCGCGGCCCAGTTTGCGGTGCTCACTCCCTTCCCGGGGACGGCGATTCGTGAGCAGCTCGAGCGCGAGGGGCGGATCCTGGATCACGACTGGTCACACTACACCATGAGCAACGCGGTGTTCCGTCCCCGGCACATGACGGACCTCGAACTGCGGCAGGGACAGCGGTACGCCTACGGGCGTTTCTACTCGATACCGTCGATCCTCAGGCGCAGCTTCACCGTGCGCAGGAAGTTCCTCGGCCGTCTCCTCGTGAACTTCAGCTACCGCGGCATTGGCCGCGGCACGGGCCTGCACGACCGCTTGCCGGCGCAGCGTCGCGTCAAGCCGTTACGCGCGAGCGGCGCGCCGTAGGCCATCCCCACCGACGGCCCCGCGACGGCTCGGCGTCCCGTTCCGATTCGAGAGCTGCCTCGGCAAACGTACCTGCCATCGAGATCCGCCGACCCCGTCCGCAGCTTCGCAGTTCTGATGGCAGGCCGTTTTCCTCCACCAGCACTAACGTGACCTGGGATGGCAATCCGGCTCAGAGGCCGCTCTGAGGCGCCAGCGTGTCACCCTGGCTGATGTCAGCTTCGCCCGCAGGGAAGCGATCCTGGCGCGGCGAAAAACGCTCCAGGTGGGGACCTTCGTGGCCAGGCGCTAGCACCATCGCGGCCTCCTCGGGGCTACTCAAAGGTGCAAGGGGAAGGGGCACCAGAGAGGTACCTTAATTTGCCCCCGGATTTGTCCCAAGATTCCTGAAGCTCGACATCGGCTTGCTGAGCATCCTGGGCAACACGCGTACCGTTGCGCCGTGATTGGACTCGGGGATCATTCTAGTCCGAGCTGCCCTCGCATCTAAACCCAAATCGATAAGACGCCACAGTCAAGGAAGGATAAAGTCGTGGGAATCCGGGTAAGGAAGAAACGTGTTGATAGCGCGCCGAGCCAGGGGAGAAGTCTCAAGACACCTACTCTGGCCCGATTCCAGGCCGAGGCCAAAGGCGAGGAAGCCAAGGAATCCAAGAGACGAACCTTACGTCGAATCATCATCGGTGCGATCATTGTGGCGGCGGTGGTAGTGATTCTCCTCAAGACTGATATCCTGCACCAAAGCCGCATTCACAGCGCTCCGAGGCCGCCACATTCTCGCTCGGACCGATAGAAGAAACGACCTTGCCCCCTCGACCGAGTCCAGGTTGAACGTTTAGTATTCGCGCCCCTGGCGGCCAGGCGTGAGAACCATCGCAAGCTCGCGCGGACGGAACAAGATGCAAGAGCAGGGACGTTCGACCTGTAGCTTAACTCACCCCTGGATTCATCCCAGGGACGCTGACGCTCGACACGCGAGCAGCACCTTGGTTCGCCCCCGCATCTGTCCCACTAATGCGGAGGACGGACACTGTCCCAACGCGGGCCCGTCCCCGGTTTCGGAACCGGGGCACCAAGCGGGGTTTGGGCACATGTAGTTCCTGTCCCCTTCTTAGTATTACTCGGTTACTTGGCGTCGGTGGCACGTTGGCTGAACCCCTCTCCCTCTCGGAGGGAGAGGCGGGGTGAGGGTGGACGCCCAAGGAATGCACCCTCACCTTTGTCCTCTCCCTACAAGGGAGAGGAGTGAGTGGGCGTGCCCGAACGCATCGCGGCGACCTAACGGAGTAATATTAGGCGTTCATCCCGGCGAGGCGACCGGTGGCCCAGGCGATGTGCAGATTGAAGCCACCCGTATAGCCGTCCACGTCCATCACCTCCCCAGCGAAGAGAAGCCCCGGCACCAGCCGGCTCTCCATCGTCCCGGGGTTGATCTCCCGGGTGTTGACCCCGCCCGCAGTGGCAACTGCCTCGGCGATCGGGCGCGGCTTGGTGACATGCAGCACGAGGCGCTTGAGGGTCTCGCCCAGGCGGCGGCGCTGAGCCTGAGTGATGGAATGACAGGGTAGTTCGGGGGGCACATCGGCCAGGTCGAGCACCACCGGGATCAGCCGCAGCGGCAGCAGCGCGCCCATGATGTTCTTGAGCTGCTTGTTGCCGCCGGCGACGAGGTCGCGTTGCAGGCGGGCATCGAGCCGCTCCGGCGACAGGCCGGGCTTGAGATCCAGGGTAAGCCTGGGGCTGGCGACGCCCGCGAGGTGCCGGCTGGCGGTAAGCACCAGCGGTCCGGACGCACCGAAGTGCGTGCAGAGCATTTCGCCCAACTCTCGATAAACCGACCGGGAGCCGCTCCATGCTTGCAGCTCGACGTTCTTTAAAGTGAGGCCCTGGCACTGCCGCGGCCAGTCCTCCTGCGTCTCCAAGGGCACGAGCGAAGGGCGAATGTCGGTAACGGTGTGCCCACACTGGCGCGCCAGGCGATAGCCGTCGCCGGTGCTGCCGGTAGCCGGGTAGGATGCACCTCCCGTGGCCAGGATGACAGCGCTCGCGGACAGCTCTTGACCGCCTGCCAGGCGCACCCCGGCGGCCCGGCCCTCGACCAACAGGATCTCGGCCACCGGCGCGTCCATGCGGATACGGGCGCCGGCGGCGCGCGTCGCGCTGATCAGGCTGCGGGCGACCAAGGGAGCGTCATCCGAGACCGGAAAGACCCGACGCCCGCGCTCCACCTTCGTTTCCACCCCAAGTTGAGCGAAAGCGCTCACCGCATCCTGGGGGGTGAAGGCATAAACGGCGGGGCGCAGGAAGCGGCCGTTGCCGGGGACGTTGGCGATGAACTCGTCGACGTCGCACAGGTTGGTAAGGTTGCAGCGGCCCTTGCCGGTAATGCCAAGCTTGAGCGCGGGGCGGTGCATCTTCTCCAGTGCCAGAACGGCACGGCCGCGGCGGGCGGCGGTAAGCGCGGCGAAAAGGCCGGCGGCGCCGGCGCCAATGACAAGGATGCGGTCCACGAACGGATTATAGAGCAGAACGGAGAGGATGGCAAAGAGGCGCCGGCACGTGGCAAGCATCCTTGGCTTAGAGATACGCGACCTCGTCCGAAGCCCCGTTGTTTCGATGCCAGGAGGTTTTCCTCCGCCAGCATCAAAACGTCCTGGTGTCGAAATCCTGCGTCTCCTCCGTGTAGGTGCTCGTGACTTAGCCGGGAGCAGTTGGCAGGAGGCTGGTTTCCGTCCGACGAACAGGCTGAGATAGGGGATGACCAAGTGGCGGACTTACAAGAGTCTCTGGCCTCCTCGTTCGCGCGCCATGTGGTACATCAACCCGACGCGCGCCGAGCGCGTCTTGCGTTGCGCACGCGCTCAGTTGCATCGCGCTTTCTCACGGGGGCAGCGCCAGCGCGGCCCGCAGATCACTCCGTCAGTACTGGATCACCTCCGTCTCCGTGGCGAACACGTCGTCCACATTCTGCCTCGGCGGCATGGGCACATTCGCGAAGGTGACAGACTGTCCCTTGGCTTGCCCCCTTGGGTAGGGATAGATGGTGAACGTAGCCCTGGAGCGATTTGCGCCGCCCTGCTTGTGCCGAAGGATGGTGGTCCAGTAGGAGACCGTGACGCGGCTGTCACAGCCATAGCGGTTGAGCTGCTCGTACTCGCCGCCACCATTATCCGACGCTTCGGCTCGGACCGGCACCGCAGTGTTCCAGTAAGGCCCTCCCGGACTCTCGGGTTTGAAGTCTCGGCTGAGCGAGAGTACGATATCCCCCCGACGGTCGATGTCCACCCCGTGCAGCGTTACGATCCAGTGTTCGGTCTCCGACCGCGCCAGCGTTCGAGCGGCACGCGTCTTCCACCACAGATTACGCTCTAGCGTTGTGCCCTTCGGTGGCTTGAACTCGCGCACGTCTTGGGGGATCTCGACATCCCAGACGTATTGTGCCTCGTATCGGGGCTCCCATGTTCCCTCGAACTTGTCGTGGGTCATGCTCAGTATGCGACCCGTAGTCGGGTCGATCTCAGCCCGAATGCGAACCATGTCCCCATCCATGTAGCTCACGCCGCTGATGCTAGACGTTCCCTTGACAGTGAACTCGGCCTCGACCACGTCCCGCTCACCCCCCCAGATCGTTCGCTCACGGCGCTCTGTGATCCTGAGATCCGGCGAGGGAAGACCGAGCTGCTCGTGCAAACGCTTGAACGACTCAAAGAACCCCCGGAGATATGACCTGTCGGGCATCGGCCGGCCGTCAGCGCGACCAACGGATGGGTCGAAGTGCTCGTAGGCATACTTCTTCCCGTTCTCCACGTAGAAGGTGAGCACCGTCGCGCCTTGCGTGAGGTAGACATAAGCAGGCTCGCCGCCTTCGAGCTTATCCTCCCGGTAGAACCCGTCATTGGACGCCCATGTCTCGAACTCGTTCTCCTGCTGGGACGTCCATGCGTGCCCTGTTACGTGGACGGTTGTCGCCTGTTCGGCCTGAGCCAGCGCCTTCTCCAACGCCCCCGGCGCCTTGCCCATAGGGATCGGCGCGAAGCCCAATCCGAACAACACCATCGCGCCGACCGAGACCAGCAACCATCGCCTCGGCACTCCCCGCGCCGGACGGACCCCGGCCAGCCGGTCGAGAGTGCGGCTTCGCCAGCCATCGGGGGGAGCCGCGCGTGTTGCCCTTAGCGCCTGCGAAAGCTGTGCATCCATCTCATCGTTGATCATCTCGCATCAACCTCTCTCGGGCCTTCTGCTTGGCCCGGCGCACGAGCGACTCGGCCGCCTTCTCGGAGCGACCAACGATACGACCGATCTCGCGAAAGGAGAAGCCCGCCACGTAATGCAACGTCAGCGCTTCCATCTCACTGTCCGAGAGGACCTGCGCCAGCCGCTCCACCACGCTCTGCGCGCCCAGTTGCCCCAGCATCCCCGCCTCCACGTCAGCGTCAGCAACCAGGTCGAGGATGCTGTCCAGGGGAACCTGAGCGCCCGCGGGCACCGACTTCCTGGACAAGAGCTTGCGTCTCAGGCCCTGGATCTTGCGCCGCGCGATGCCGTACACCCAGGTGCCAAACGCGGACCGCTTGGGGTTGAATACGCGGATGTTGCGGCAGATGTCCGTGAGCGTCTGCGCCACCACGTCCTCTGCTGCGAGAGCGTCTCCCGCCAGGCGCGCAGCCGCGAACCCGTAGAGCGGCGGCCCGTATCGGTCACACAGAAGGCCGTGGGCAGCGTGGTCGCCGCGACGCAGCCCCTCAACGAGGCACTGGTCGGTCCTGTCTGCCGTGTACGCCGGGCTTGTGATCAGTTCAGTTTCCATCTCACACTGGTTCGTCACGGTGCGCGCACACCTCATTCACTCTCAATTACATATTATCGCAATCTCCTCGAAAACACCGCGCGTGTTCGGCGCGGGGCTGGCGACCCGCTGTCTAGTCCCCCTGGCACCAGTGAGGACTAATACACGCGACTCCGCCTGCAGGGCGGCCCAGCCTCGCCGTTGGATGACGGGGCACTGCACCGCTCGTCTTTGGGTGTGGCTACGCTTCGTGCCTGCCGAGTCGGTGCCCGGCCCGCCCCTCAAGAGGGTGTGGGGGACGAGGCCCGAGGAGCTGGGTGTGAGCGCGGTGTCCGAGATCGGCGCCGGACATGTGATGTCACCTGCCCACCGCTACTTACCTGCTGAGCCGTTTCGCAACCGCACTTTCCTCTACCAAAACGCTCTGGCATCGAAATCCGCCACCTCGTCCACATCTCCGCAGTTTTCGATGGCAGGTCGCTTTCCTCCACCATGACCAGACGGATCTGGGATCGAAACGTGCCATGGCGTCAGGGGCGAAGTCAGCGATCCTCGAAGTGGCT
>Ga0315280_10006799_pt1 | contig 15624 bp, 14 predicted proteins | sample YL17G06_40_MG_FD_203697 | JGI IMG/M metagenome (GOLD analysis project Ga0315280, IMG submission 203697) | Sediment microbial communities from Yellowstone Lake, YNP, Wyoming, USA - YL17G06_40 | ecosystem: Environmental > Aquatic > Freshwater > Lake > Sediment | place: USA: Wyoming | collected... | reverse complement strand
TAGAGCTCGACAAAATACTGGAATTTATGCATCATTCTCTGGCGCAGGCGGGAAGCTTTATTCGGGCGGGGGTTATGCCCTGAAGAATGCATGGTGAAATCGGGAAATTGGCAGTTGTCCCAAGTCCGGACTCTTTTTCCTTTGAGAGGCGAGGTGGAAACCAGCTCGTCATTGATATCAAAACAATGGCAGGTTGGGCAGAGATAGGTGCAGATACCGCAGCGGAGGCAGCTCATGGCTTCCTCATCCCAGAAGGGAGAGTCAAACATGACTTTCAGTTTCTCAGGAATATTTTTGATCCCGCTGATATGCCTTTTGATCTTCTTCTCGGCTTCAGATTGGGTTTTTTCAGCTTCTTTCCTGTCATCGGGCTTTGGTTCTTGGAATAGGGCTTTGGCCTCGTTGAGGAGAGCGTTACCTTTTTTCGTCAGGGATTCTACGTAGTATTTATCCCCAAGGTCGGTGAGAAGGACATCCAGTCCTTCTTTCGAGTGGGGAGAGCCGTTGACAGTGAGACAGAAACAATTGGGAGAAGGCGGAGTGGAACAGGCAAGTCCCACTAAGGTTGTCTGGTTTCTTCTCTTCCAGTAATAAGGGTCTTCAAACTGGCCGCTAAAAACCTTGTCGAGCAGAGCAAAAGCCCGGCCTTCGCAAGGCCGTGAGCCGAAGACAACGATTGGTTCCTCTCCAGGCAGAGTCTCTTTGACCTCTGGCCTGCTTTCATTGCGGGTGCCAAATTCCAAAAAGACTTCTCTTTGGGGAAAGATTATTTTTTTTGAGGGAACAGTTGTCTGGGGATAATCCAGATTCACATTCTCTGCATCCTGGATGAGCGCGTAATTCCAAACATCCTCATCTTTTCGGGGAGCATAAACTTTGTAAGACCCGAGCTTCTTAATCCACTGGGAGAAGTCTTTTTTCACGAGTATTTTTTCCATAGTCTCACCTGATAAAATCTTCAGGATCTTCATCCTTAAAGCTAGAGACAAGAGAAGGCTGGGCAGGATCCAGCCCCGCCTCATAATCGAAAAGCTCCTTGGCTTCTTTTTCCAGCTTTTTGTTCAACATCCTGAGCGGAATATCCAAGGGGCAAACTCTTTCGCATTCGCCGCAATCAATGCATCGTCCTGCTAGATGTATGGCCCGGACAAGATGATAAACAAAATTCTCGGAGAGGTCCGAAGATTTCTCTACCCATTTGATTTTTTGGGCTTTTTCATCGGCCGAAGTATCGGCTGTCACGGCAAAACAGATGCTGTCTGCGACGCATTCATCGCAGTAACACATCGGGCAGACCGAGCGACAGGCATAGCAGCGGATGCATTTTTCGAGCTGCTCCTTCCAGAAATTCCATTTCTCTTCCTTTGAGAGAGATTCTGTATTCTCTAAGCTCTTAAAAGGTTTTTCCACCGCTCTTTTTGTTTTTTCTCCTAAAAGCACATCGACGATCACGGGGAAGTTGACTTTGCATTCGAGGCACCTTGAGGCCAAAACCTCTTCGACCGGGACCTCGACTTTCCCCTCTTCAGTGGTGATGATGATATTTTTATCGCCGAATTCGGTCTTCAAAATTTTCTTGTTGCCGATTTGTTTAGCGAGCTTTTTTTCATCTCCCACTCCTGCTTTTTCACAGGATATGCCAATCAAGTAGACATCATTGCGGTTGATGAATTTCTCCTGAAGCAGAACCACCACGGCCCGGCTGTCACAGCCTTTGACAACTACCCCGACCGGCCTTGGATCCGGCTGCCTTTCTCTTTTCTTTCTTCTTTTATCATCAACGAGGAATTTTGCCAGATTATAGACACAAGTGGGATCCCAGACCAATTTATCGACATCCTCCGGCTTTTTGATAAAGACAGGGGTGGCTGTCCATCTTTCTTTTCCTTTTTCATAGCCGATGATGTATTTGACCTTTCCCTCTTCTAAGAGTCTTTTGGCTTCTTTTTTGAGGTCTTCGATGTTGGTCATTATGGATTTCTCCTCAGCTTTGTTTGAGGGCCGAGAGGTTTGAGCATTTTGACAAAATCTTTGATGACTTGAGTATATTTTGTCCCTTCGGCAGCAGAGACCCAGGACATCTGGAATCTCTCGGGTTCAAGCCCGATGTGCTCCAAGAGTTTTTTGACTAAAGCAATTCGGCGCCGGGCGTACATATTTCCTTTGATGTAATGGCAATCGCCGGGGTGACAGCCGGAGACGAGCACTCCATCTGCTCCCTTATTGAAGGCAGAAAAAATGTACAGAGGCGAAACGCTTCCCGAGCACATGACCTGGATGGGAATGACATTCGGCGGATATTCCATCCGAGAAACGCCAGCCAGGTCGCTTCCGGCCGAAGAACACCACTTGCAGAGAAACGCAACAATTTTAGGTTCAAAATCCTCTGACATCTCTAGCCTCCGAGGCACGCATCGATCATTTCATGGAGATGGAGCGGAGTCATGTTTTTAACCTGAATCGCCGCCCGCAGGCAGGTGGCTGAACAGGTGCCGCAGCCTTCACACAAGACTTCGTTCACCTCGACTTTACCGTCTTTAAGGGTCAGGGCTTCATAAGGGCAGACTTGGACACACATGCCGCATCCCGTGCAGAGATTGGTAAGAACCCTGGCCACTGTGGGCGCGTGATAGAGCCTTTCCTGAGATAGGATGGTAATAGCTTTGGCTGCGGCGCCGCTCGCTTGAGCCACAGCTTCAGGGATGTCCTTGGGGGCTTGAGCGGCTCCAGCCAAGAACATGCCGGACGTGACGCTTTCCACTGGCCTCAATTTGGGATGAGCTTCAGCCAGGAAACCATCCTTGTCCATGGCGATCTTTAGTTTCTTGGCCAGCTCTTCTGCGCCCTTGGAAGGCCGCATGGCCATGGCCAGGACAACCATATCCGCATCAATCTCGACGTCTTTACCTGTCAAGGTGTCGACGCCCCAGACTTTGATCTTGCCTTTCTCCTCGAATATTTTCGAGACCTTCCCTCGCAGGTAAAGCACCCCATCCTCTTCCACAGCTCTCTGCACAAATTCTTCGTAACCTTTCCCTCCGGAGCGAATGTCGATGTAGAAGATATAAGCCTGGCCGTCGTGGACGTGGTGCTTATAGAGCATGGCGTGTTTAGCCGTATACATGCAGCAGATTTTGGAGCAATAAGCGCAATGGAGTTCAGGGTCGCGGGAGCCCGAGCATTGGATGAAGACTACTTCTTTAGGCTCTTTGTGGTCGGAAGGCCTCAGGATTTTTCCCTTGGTCGGCCCCGAAGCTGAAAGCAGACGTTCAAACTGAAGCCCATCCAGCACATCAGCGTATTTTCCATAGCCGTATTCAGCCATTTTTTCTTTATCGTAGAGGTCGAATCCTGAAGCGACAATGATTGCCCCCACTTCTTCTTCGATAATCTGGGGTTTCAGATCATAGTCAATGGCTTTGACCTTGCAAACATCGAAACATTTTCCACAGGCAATCGGGATCAAATCCGGGCAGTTTTTGTCATCGAGCGTATAGGAGGCAGGAATAGCTTGGGGGAAGGGGATGTAGATGGCCCGCCGACCTGTCAAGCCTAAATCGAATTCATTGGGGACAACGATCGGACAGACTTTTGTGCATTCATCGCAGAGGTTGCATTTAGCCGGGTCGACATAGGTGGGCTTTTTCAGGATTTTGACTTTGAAATTGCCGACATAGCCCGACACTTCCTGGATCTCACTGTAGGTCATGAGTTTTATCTTGGGGTGTTTGGAAACCTCCACCATTTTAGGCGTCAGGATACACTGAGAACAGTCTAGAGTGGGGAAGGTCTCCGAGAGCTGAATCATATGACCGCCTATGGATGGCGATCTTTCGATAAGAATAACCTCGATTCCGCTGTTGGCCAAATCCAAGGCTGCTTGGATCCCCGCAATCCCGCCTCCGACCACTAAGGCTTTCCGGGTCACAGGAACGCTGATGGATTCTAAGGGTTCATTCCTTCTGACTTTTTCGACAGTGCTTTTGGTTATTTTCGTGGCTTTGTCAGTGGCTTTGGCTATGTCCTTGTGGACCCAGCTGCACTGCTCACGAATATTGGCGATTTCACAACGGAAGGCGTTCATTCCAGCCGATTTGGCCACGTTTCTGAAGGTTGTTTCGTGGAGGGTGGGGGAGCAACAGGCAACAACGATGTGATCCAACTTTTTTTCTTTGATCGCCTGCATGATTAAATTTTGACCGGGGTCTGAACACATGTAGACGTAATCTTCGGCATGGACCACACCCCGGTGTTTGGTTAGTTCTTTAGCGACTTTTTTGACATCCACTGTACCGGCAATATTAATGCCACAGTGACAAATAAAAACTCCCGTTCGCTTCATTTTTTTACCTATCTATTTTTCATTGCCAGCTTTTTTTGTTGACTTCGGAGCTGCCTTCTCTTTTTCTTTGCTCAAAACTTCCCTGCCGTAGTCATAGCCTCGCTCGAAGGCTTTGCTGTTGAGGTCCAAAAATCTTTGGGGAACAAGGCCGGGAAGAGCTTTTTTGATGGCATCCGGAGAAACGACTTTTGATATCGAAGTGAAGAAGCCGAGCATCACCAGGTTGGCAAAAATTCTATTTCCCATTTCTTCAGCAAAGCGGGTGGAAGGGATGCCATAGACTTTTATTTTTCCTCGGGCAGGCTTAAGCTTGACCAAATCCGTGTCAATGATGAGGATGCCATCGTCCCGGAGTTCAGGCTCATATTTGTCATAGGCTTCCTGAGACATGGACACCAGAATTTCTGGCTTGGTGATGTAGGGGTAGAGAACCCGGTCTTCAGAAACAACAACCTGGGAGCTGCAGGCACTTCCCCTTGCTTCCGGCCCGAAGCTCTGGGTCATAGTGGCATATTTATTGTCGAAGAGAGAAATAGCTTTTCCTGTGATAAGGCCAAGGCGGATGATGCCTTGTCCACCGAAACCAGAAAATCTAATCTCACTCATAGCTTTACTCCATATTTTACATATTTATCGCCCAAGGCTTTGGAAAGGTGGTCATTCATACAATCCAGGAATGTCGGTTTTTCTCTGTCAACGAATTTGCCCACGATGAGTCTACCCTGGAAGCTGATACCAAGGGTCCTTGTGTCTGCTCCATGCTGGATTTCAGCGTTTTCATAATAGTATTTGAGCAGGTTCAACCCGTCCCCGAGCCGGTTTCGGCGGGCATAGAGAGTCACGCAAGGAGTGATGACTTCGATGAATGAAAATCCGCGTTTCTGAAGTGCCTCCTGGATAGAATGGGTGACCCTTCTGAGATGGAGGGCGGTCCAGCGGGCTACATAACTTGCTCCGCAGGCGTCGGCTAGATAGGGAAGGCTGAAGGGATACTCGAAATTCCCGTAAGGAGCAGTGGAGAGATTGGCTGTTAGGGGCGTTGTGGCCGCAACTTGGCCTCCGGTCATGGCATAGTTGAAATTGTTGACACAGATGACGAGGATGTCCATGTTGCGCCTGGCCGCATGGATGAAATGGTTGCCTCCGATTCCTACGATATCGCCGTCGCCGCTGAAGACAATAACTTTTAGATCCGGATTCGCAAGTTTTAATCCTGTGGCAAAAGGAATTGCCCTGCCGTGAGTAGAATGGAATGAATCAAACTTCACGTAGCCAGCTACTCTTCCACTGCATCCAATCCCGGAGACAACAGCCACTTTGTCCAGGTTAAGGTCGCTCTTGCGTAAGGCGTCAGCAAATGAAGTGACAACTGTTCCGATTCCGCAGCCGGGGCACCAGATATGGGGAATCCGGTCCATCCGCAAGAAATCTTCCATCGGATTTTTTTCTTCGGGACGATCTTCCTCTTTCATTTCGCTGCCTCCTTGATGGCTTTAAAAATGTCTTCAGGATCGTGAACCCAACCGCCCATGTGAGAAACGCGGATGGCTGGAGCTTGGCCAGCAGAGGCTCGTTCCACTTCGAGGGCCATCTGGCCATAATTGAGCTCTGGAATAACAAAGGCCTTAATTTTTTTAGAAAGCTCTTTGATCCGTTTTTCAGGGAAAGGCCAGACGGTGATCAGCCTCAATGTGCCGATTTTTATCCCTGCTTTGCGGGCCTGCTGCACGGCTTTGACCGCAACTCTCGAGGTAATGCCATAGGAAACAACGACCACTTCAGCGTTATCGGTCTGGTCTTCCTCGAATTTTATGATCTTGGCCGCGTTTTTTGTGATTTTATCGTTGATATGCCGCACACACCAGTCCTGGCATTCGGCATTAATCACCGGATATCCCCGCTCATCATGCGTGAGGCCGGTCGTATGGAAGCGATAGCCGTCTCCGGCCTTGACCATGAAGGGGACCAGGTCTTTATCTGGCTTATAAGGTAAATATTTATCTTTAGGCCCCTCGTACCATTTCCTTTCCACAATCTCAATCTGGTCTGCAGGAGGAATGACAACTTTTTCGTGCATGTGTCCTACACACTCATCGGTCATGATGAAGGCGGGAACGCGGTACATTTCAGCAAGGTTAAAGGCTTGAATCGTAAGGTCGAAACATTCTTGAGGAGAATCAGGGGAGAGCGCAATGATTTTATAATCACCGTGAGAACCCCATCTCACCTGCATCATATCTCCTTGTCCGGTTAGAGTAGGAAGTCCTGTGGAGGGACCGCCTCTCTGGACATTGGCGATCACGATCGGGGCTTCCATCATGGCGGCAAGTCCGATATTTTCCATCATCAAGGAGAAGCCGGGGCCAGAGGTCACGGTCATGGGCTTCTTTCCACCCCAGGAAGCGCCGATGAGGGCTGTGATCGAGGCAATCTCGTCTTCCATCTGGATAAAAACGCCTCCGACAAACGGAATGCGTTCAGCGAACCTTTCCGCCGTCTCTGTGGAGGGTGTGATTGGGTAGCCGGCAAAAAAGCGACAGCCTGCAGCCAATGCACCTTCAGCTATGGCGAAATCGCCGTCGAGATAATGCGCTCCGGTTAAAACTCCCTTAGGGTCTGCTTTCACCTTTTTCACCTTCTTCCTCCTCTTCTTCTTTCTTAAGGGTGACAAATAAGGCAAATTCAGGGCAGATAGTCTCGCAAAGTTGACAGTAGCAGCAATTCTCTTCGTTTATGACCTGGGGGGGATGATAGCCTTTGGTGTTGAATTCTTCAGAGAGCTCGAGCACATCTTTGGGACAGTATTCCACGCAAAACCCGCACCCCTTGCACCTGTTTTTATTGATATGAATCTTGCCTTTTTTTGCCTTTAAGTCGCCAAAGTATATCATTTGTTCCTCAGAGCAATCCTTTTTGTTTTAAAAGAGGTCTGGGGTCCACGAAATGAAGGTCCAGCCTCAGAGATTCTTCCGGGCAGCCGAGGGCCAAAGCCAGAAGTTGAGTGAAATAGAGAACGGGCAGCTTCTTTAAATCGGAATAAAGAGCAGCCGCCTCCTTCTGGCGGAAGTCCAGATTAAAAGCACAGAGAGGGCAGCTAACCGCAATCACCTCCGCCCCCAGCTTTTGGGCTGAGCTCACAATCTGGAAAGTCCGTTCCGCAACAACCTCAGGTTTATTCACAGTGTTATAGGCCCCGCAGCATTCTGTTTTATAGGGAAAATCAACGGGAATGGCTCCGAGAGCTGCCATCAGGTTGTCTATCACTGTTGGGTTTTCGAGATTGTCAATTCCGATCTCTTTGGGGCGCACCAGAAGGCAGCCGTAGTAGCTGGAAACTTTTAAGTTATGGAGAGGCTTTGTGGCCTTTTTAGAGATATTTTCAAATTTGATTTCATCCCGGAGAAGCTCCAAAAAATGGAGGACCTGGACATCACCCTCGTAGGAAATTTCTTCTTCATCCATGAATTTATGGATTTTTTCCAGGCCTTCACGGTCCCGCTTCACTCGCTCATTCGCCCTCTTGAGCGTGTTGTAACACATCGCGCAGAGGGTGGTTACTCTATCCTGTTTAGATTCTTTAACCCGGATGAGGTTCCGGATGGGCGCCAGATGATGCATCAAATCATCGGTGGCGAGAGAAAAAACAGTCCCGCAGCAATTCCAGCGTCGCAGTTCTTCAACTTCGACGCCGAGTTGTTTTAAGGAACAGAGAGCCGAATCTTCAAAGTTTTTAGCATTGGTTTTCAGGGTGCATCCAGGATAATAGCTTATTTTCATCATGATTCCTTATTTTTTTATAATGATAAAAAGACATTATTACTATCTCTCTTAAGATGTAAATTTTCTAAAATTACTGATGAGGGCTATGGCCGGAACCGTTTCTTTTTCTTCAGCGGAGAGTTCGGAAATTCGGACATAATCCTTCTTTTTCCGCAATAGAATCAGCCTTAAGGCCTCCATGACTTCAGCAATTTTTATGCCCTTCGGACAGCGCGAGTTACAAGTCAGGCAAGAGGCGCAAACCCAGATGGATTTGGACTGAAGCAGCTCATCCTTGAGGCCGAGCTGGGCAAAGCGGATAATTTGATTGGGGAGGATGTCCATTTGAGACACAGCCGGACATCCTGCGGAGCATTTCCCGCATTGGTAACAGGCGAGGAGCTTCTGGCCGCTGAGTTCTTCGACCTTGGTGACGAATTGGTCTCTTATTTTTTTCTGGGAGATGTTGATTCTCATCTGAACTTACTCTTTCAGATCCAGAATTCTATTCCTACTTATATTATAGGAATAGTATACTATGAGCTGCAAATATTAGGCAACAGTAAATCATAATTTGCAGGCCCTGTCAAGACAATTTGAAGTATTTTTTATGCATCTTTTTTCCTGGTCTCGCCCATCCATCCAGGTTCCCTCGAAGGAAGACCGATCTGTTCGCACGAACAGGTCGGTCGGGGGTTCCAAGGGGGTATGCCCCACTGGCCGCAGGACAGAAGTCCGAGAAGGGGGGCAGGGAGCGAAGCGATCGTTGGAAAAGATCGTTTTTCTTTAAATTGCAGCGGCCGGATTTATCCAACGGTACCTAATGAATGCGATAAATCGTTTTAGCCTGCGCTTTTTTAGAGAGCAAAACCTGAAAGCTGCGACTAAGTCGGGGAAAAAAATGCTGTAAGTTGGATTTTTAAATATTTTTAGGTTTTCCCAAAAGGAATACGAGGCAGAAGGAATTCAGGAGCAAGAGGTATCGCAAAAGTGGCAAAAGTCCCACAAGTGGGATCAAAATCGAAGAGGCCACAAGGGCTCCTAGAAAGGACCCTGTCAAATCCAGGCCATAGCCCAGCCCATAGTTCTTTTTCTCTTTCAAAAACAAGTGATTGGAGACAACAAATAAATCTCCCCCTAAAAAGCCGAGCAGGAAGAGAAAAGCAAACAGGAAGAACTTAGGGAGAGGCCCTCTGAGGAAAAAATTGAGGATGAAGAGGAGGATGATGAAGCCTGATTGAATGGCCATCATTTGGGGAAAATTCATTTTTTTTCTCTTGAGGCTCCGCAGAGCACCCACGAAGAGGCCGAACATGAATGTTGTCAGGAGAAGGGAGATCCGGCTGTAGACATATCCAAAAAAAGTTTGGAACCAGATAAGGATGATAATTTCGGTGATAATTGTCGTAAAACCCATGACGGCCAAAGGTATCAAGGAGAAGCTCTCTCTGGATCGTTTGAGCCATAAGAAAAAGAGCAAAATCACAAAAAGCAGCAAAGGAAGGTCTAAGAGCCAGAACGAATGAAGCTTGGAGAAGAACATGAGAATTTTCGTCTCTGCGCCTTTAAACTGAGTACTCCAGAGCACAGAATTGAAGAAATAACTCAGGGGGTGGAGGTCTTGGTTCAGATTTTTTTCCGCGCTCTGGATGTTCTCGAGCCAGCGATTGATTCTTAAGGGATTGAGCCGGTCAAAGAGAAGTTCGGGGCTGACATAGGAATTTTTGAGACCGAACTCTTCAATTTTTTGGCTGAGGTCTTCATACTGAATGGAAAGGGGAGAAGAAGAAGCCAAGAAAATGTTTGTATCCCCGGGAACGGCTTGCACATTTGGGAAAACTTTTTTGAGTGTAAAATACAGAGAACCTAAAAATTGCTGAAGCTCGGGACTGATATAGTTCTCTGCAGAAGGAACACGAAAGGAGAAGACACCATTTTCTCTTAACTTTTCCTTTACTTTTAAGAAAAATTCTTCCGTATAAAAACGGTTGATCTGAGCCGTGGCTGGCTCCGGGAGGTTGAGGATGATGACATCATATGTTTTAGGGACAGTATTGAGGAAGGCCCTCCCGTCCCTATAAAAGATGTGGACGCGCTCATTAGTGAGAAGGCTTTGTTCTTCTTGCGGCAAAAACTGAGCGGAAAGCCGAATGATGTCCGGGTCAATCTCGACGTAATCCACTTCAACCCGGGGATATTTCAAAGCTTGTCTCAAACTCCCTCCCATACCCCCGCCAATCAAGAGCGTCTGATGAGCCTTGGAATTCTGAAGCAAAGCGAAATGAACAGATTCCTCTGCGGCGGCTAAATCAGGATAGGAATAGATTTGAAGACTGTTGTTGTAAAGAGTGACCTGTTCCTCAGTTTTTATGACTTGAAGTTTCCCATAGGGGCTATCCTTGCTCTCGAGCAACCTGAACGGCTTCCAGTAGATTTTTTGGCTGGGCAAATCAAAAAGACTAAAGGCTATAAGTAACAGGACCACACAAAGGAAAAGGAGTGTGTTCTTTTTTCCCCCGAAAGTAAAAAAAATAGCAAGGCTCGAAAGCAAGCCCACGAGAGCCATCCCTTGCCAATTGGAAAAATAGGGAACCAGGAGGAGATAAACAATCAAACCAGCAACAGCCGCTCCGAGGGATTCAAGCAGATAAACCCGGGCGACATTTCCGTTTTCGATTTGGGCATTGAAAACAAATAAAGCCCCCAGGGGAAGGCTGATGAAAAAAGAAAGGATAAGAGCAAAAGCTAGAATGGACAGCGTCCCGGTTATTTCTCCCGGCAAGATCCCAAGCAGGAATCGCGAAAACCTGAGCCCGGCAAGGCAGAGAGGGAAGGCAACCACTACCCCATAATAAATTTGGGGAAAATTTGAGTGGCGCAATTTGAACTTTGGGGCAACCATGCTCCCCACCCCGCCCCACCAAAGCCAAGACGCCAGCACTAGACCGAAAGTCATCTCGTTTCCGTAGAAATGGACACAAAATTCTCTGAGCAGAAAAATTTGGAAGGAGGTGGCTATGAAACCCAAGAGAAAGGCAGGGAGAAAAGGGATCAACTCCAGATTCCTGGAATGGGAGTGTTGCAGAATTTGCAGCGGCCTCCCTTTATTTCGACTTTTTGGATGTCGTATCCAACCCTCTGGATGACAATGTTTTTACACTTGGGGCAATAAGTATTTTCTGCCTGATGGCCGGGGACATTGCCGATGTAGACATAGTGAAGCCCCTGTTCTTGGGCAATTTTCCAGAGTTTCTCCAGGGTTGAAAGCGGGGTGGGCGGGAGGTTTTTGATGAGATACATAGGATGAAACCGGGAAAAATGAAGGGGAAAATCCGGCCCGATCTCGGCCATAATCCACTGGCACATCTTTTGGATATCGGCAGGGTTATCATTCAGGGTGGGAATGACAAGGTATACCATTTCCAGCCAGGTTTTGCTTTTGGCGACTTTCTTGATGGATTCTAGGACTGTTTTCAATTCTCCGCGGACATAGTTGGTATAGAATTCCTGAGTAAAGGCTTTCAGGTCGATCTTGATTGCATCCACAACTTTTGTCAGGTCTGCGAGAGGTTCGGGGTTGATATGGCCGCCGGTGACAACCACGTTTCGTATTCCATTTTTGCGCGCTTCGACAGATGTGTCGTACATGTATTCAAAGAATATAACAGGTTCGGTGTAAGTGTAAGCAATGGTAGGACATCCGTATCTTCGCGCCGCCTCCACAACAGAAGCCGGGGGGAAGTCAAAATGCTGAACCTGTTCAGGTCTGACTTGGGATATTTCCCAGTTCTGGCAGAATTTGCAATTCACGTTACAACCTGCTGTGGCGATGGACATGGCATTGGTTTTCGGAAGAAAGTGGAAAAAGGGTTTTTTTTCGATGGGGTCCACATTGGCGGAGCAGGCTTTCCCATAGACAAGAGTGTAATAAGTGCCGTCCATGTTTTCTCTGACTCCGCAATACCCTCTCTCTTTGTCCCCCAGTTTGCAGGCTCGGGGGCAAAGTTGGCACTCTATTTCACGGTCCGGGAGTTTTTTGTAATAGCGGGCTTCGACTTTAGAGAGGTTGGCTTTTTCTCCAAAAGCATAGAGATTCTGGAGGAGAGAACCGACACCCGAGCTTAAAAAGAGGCTTGCGCCTGCTGTAGCTTTAAAAAACTGCCGCCTTTTCATCCTTAATATATTATACTTCTTCTTCGATAATTTTTATATCATTGAGATTCGCTTTGCCTAACCCCATTTTTTCTGCTGTTCCCAGATAGAGGGGCTCTCGGTTTTCCTCCTTCAGGGAAGGAAGGCCATTCCCTTGCCTTAGCTTTTCGATAATCTGCCATCCCACAAAATCTGCAGCTACGGGGTCAAAGCTGAAAATGAGAGCTTCATAGGGTTCAGCCCAATGCTCATGGTAAGAAGGGCCTCGGTGGTACTGGACAAGGAGAGCATCAAGGATAGAGAGCCTATGTTTGTTCTTGATCATCGGGATATCAAAGAGCTCGGCGACAAAGGGGTTGCAATTTGTGTCGTGATATTTGTTCGGGTTGTGGATGGCTCCAAAATAGTTTTTCATTCCAGCGGTCACTCCAGCCAGGCCATGATCCTTCAGGAGGGCAAGACTTACGGAAGCTGTAACAAAATTTAATTGAATCGTAGAAAACAGGCTTCCGATGTTCAAATGAGAAACAAGTTCAGTATCGTATCCAGCGCCGTCGGTGTCCGTGGCGAAGATTTTAACGCTCGAGTTATTCAGATTGAGCTTGTATCCCGCTTCCTTGAGCTCCCGGTTTGTCCGATCCCAAATGACAATATTTTTCTCCGGGAGAGGCAACTCGGTCAATTGATTAGCGAGAGAAAGAGATACTTCGGGCCGGGTCGAGAGGATTTTCCCCCCAATGGTGTTGATTTTTATGCCAACTCTGTCTTCTCTTTTGAAAATAGAGCTAAGACCATCTTTGATATTGGGTTGGCCGGTTAAAACCTGAATTCCTTTTTCGTAGAGCCGGGCAAGCTTGTTAGGCTGGATAGTCGCGCCGGCTCGAAGAATTCCCTTGGCTCTGATGAGAGCAACTTTCGACACAGCCATTTCTTTTAAAAGTTACTCCTCTTTAAAATTCGTGTCAAATACGGATGAATCTCCGTTTACGTGATGCCACTGATAACGAATAGGGTCCTGTCACGGCTCCTCCCCATCCGTCCTCGCCTCCGCTCCCACAAGATACCGCCAAGGAAATGATTCAGGCGCCGTAAGGCTTCGGGCGGGTGGGGGGAGTCCCTCCGCCGTGCCATCCTCCTTCGATTGTCGCTTCATATCGCCGAAAAGGAGATGCATCGGTAAAATATCTGGAATTGCAGCGGTCGTATTTAGGCGACGAGGTTTGATAAATCAAACCGCTAAGAAAAGGAAGGCTGAGAAAAGCCCCAAGAAAAAGGCGACCATTGTTCTTGGCATTTGCGCTCTCCCTTTCCGTGCCTATATTCAATATGGAATCTCTAGGGACTCCGGATCCAACTCAGGCACGCCACGTTTCCCCCCTGTTGTCCCGAGAAAATCAACGACTTGCGCCGCAGATTAACAAAGCTGCCTATATGCCTGAGTAACCTGAATTAGCCCCTTATAACCCCCGAACACGTCACGAATCGTCCGAGTTGATGGAGGGTTAGGCTTGGCGAGTTTCTGAAAAACGGAGGATTGCTGCCAAGAAAGCGATTACTCCTATGAGGAAGTCAAAACCTACACAGACATAGAGCGCGATAGAGGCCCCAAGCATGCCTGGACCTTCCCCCTGGTAGGCCATCGCTGCGTCCAAGAGACCAAGACCGAGGGCAAGCGCTATCAAGCCAACAACAACGGCAGGTACCTTGGAAGCGCGATCGCCGGTACGACGTATGAAAGAGATGCCAAATAGCGCCATCCCGACGAGCACCTGGAGAATTATGTTGCCCCAGAACGCAGGAATTGCCCGGCCGGGCGTTGCGTGGGGAGAGGTATCTGCTCTCACCAGTGGTATCACCCCCACGGCCACAATTATGGCAACCCCCAATGCGAGAGCGGCAGCAACGCGCAGGATTAGACGACGATTTCTCTTCGTTAGCATGATAATTACCTCCTCAAATGCCCTAGCGGACCAGAGCTAGAACTCACCGTATATAAACGGCTTGTAACGGCCAGAGATATGGGAGTGTCAGATATTCTGGGTAAACCCCTTCTATTCATATTAAGCCCGCCTCAGCCAAAGGATTTCCAACAAAGGCCAACAGTTAAAAGCCAACAGAACCTTCTTGATGGGTTTGGCTCATCCATGGAGCACAGCTTTCCTTACACTCCCTCTTTTGATGATTCCTGTTTTCTTCAGACCAATTGAACTTAAGAGATCGATAAGTAAATCAAATAAAAATTCCCACAAATTTGTTCTCCTTTTTATCCAAGCCTTTTGCTTTTCTTCTCAAGCTTGGCCATATCAGAGCCGTTGAGAGCCAGCCTTTCAGGCTGAACAATGTGCTCTTCCATTACAGAAGCTTTCCTATCCGGCCCCATCGGACTCCGCCCTCAGGATCAATGGAAAAGTAAACCAGCCTGGCCTTGGATACAATATCAACGAGTGGGACGTATCCCCACTGTCGTGAGTCTGCACTGTTATCACGATTGTCACCGAGGACAAAACAGCAGCCCTCCGGGACGGAAACATTTAAATCCTTTCTTGCAGCCCCCTGAAGATAAAAGACGCCATAAGTCCCAGAGTCGCCTTTTTCATAGAAAGCTATCGTCCCCTTCTTGATATTTTCATCCCCTCTCCCTTCAAGTTGAGGCACCTCTTGAGCTGTCCATTTTTTTCCATTGACGTAAAGCTCCATCCCCCTCAATTCAATTTTATCTCCTGGAAGGCCGATGATCCTTTTAATAAAATGCATGTTCTTGTTTCGGGGATACTTAAAAACCACCAATTCCCCTCTTTTCAGGCCAAGGTTTTTCGACGCATGATCTATCCTCTTATCTACCATGATCCAATCTCCGGCAAGGATAGTCGGCGCCATGCTCCCGGTTTGCATTCGGTAGGGGAGAGCAAAAAAGCAAATTTTTTGCCGATTAACGATTGGCCCAAAGGTGAATAAATTCAGTACAATGACAAGGAGGATGTAAACATAGAGCCTATTATAGACTTTCAATTTGTAGTTCTTCTCCATCCGTTTGGCTTGCTTCCAAGCATCTCGAGCAGCCCAAATAAATATACCAAGGTCCGACGCTGAGGACAGAACCAAAAAAACAATCAGTATCAGATTGGGCCCCACGACACTCAACTGGAAGAAGAGAAAGGGGAGGATCAAAGAGGCCACGAAGAAGAGAATCCCTTTCCGTGGTTTTCCGTTGTAGACTTGGCCCAAGCCAATCAAAAAGAACGACAGGGCCACGGCGAAAAGAGGTTTTCTTTCCCTAAATATGACTTTTTTCTCTTCCATTTTTTTACCTGAAGACATTCGCATTTATTCCCCGGCTTTACCTTTCAGACAGTACCCCCTTCAGGTCTGAA
>Ga0315280_10006798_pt1 | contig 15625 bp, 12 predicted proteins | sample YL17G06_40_MG_FD_203697 | JGI IMG/M metagenome (GOLD analysis project Ga0315280, IMG submission 203697) | Sediment microbial communities from Yellowstone Lake, YNP, Wyoming, USA - YL17G06_40 | ecosystem: Environmental > Aquatic > Freshwater > Lake > Sediment | place: USA: Wyoming | collected... | reverse complement strand
CGGCGCGGTCGGCGATACTGATCGCAATACGGGACCTTATCATAATCGCCGCGCAGCTTACAACCGTTATACTTCTCGCATCGTCGGCAATCCATCATCACACACAAGTAAATTAACTCGCTCCCTTACGTTCGTTACCTAAGTCCGGATAAAGTAACTAATAAAGGATGGTTGGGTACGTATTGCGAGAAGTAGTGTATGGGGGCGCTTATAGTTGAAAGTTGAACCAAAAACGGGCAGTCGTCTAAAACGCGGCATGGTGATTGCGTCGCTTACACTTAACACAAAGCTTGCATCGTGCGCAGTAAGTTATATAATGATAACAAAGATAGCGAGGCGCTAAGCGCCTAATCGAAGCGTATCGCGAAAGTGCTATATCTTTTTACAGAACATAAACCGGGACACCTAGCGTTTATTGTAGCAAATAAACCAAGCAGGAACGAAACCCATTAAATACGGGCCTATTCTTAACGATTATAATTTATCGGCGCACAACAACGGAATACTGCATCCTTTAGTGGAATAAAGAATGATGGGGTATAAACAAATTAAAGCCGCTATACTAAAAGAACTAGAAAACGGGCCACTATGGACTGATGAACTTAGAACAAAGATAGATGCCCCATACATATGTATCCGGTTCGCTTTATGGAATTTGCGTCGTAGTGGCGCCATAAGAGCGATTGGAGTAAGGTATCAAGAACGATGAACGAAGACGAAGGTTTGATATGTAACCATGACAGTGCGCGTAGTGTGGTTTTACTTTTATCACGCATGATACGTGCCTATTTTGTATTTTGAGCTATCTAGCGATGGTTGTTAAAGACCGGGGTATATAAATGGAATTTGAGATTAAAGAACGCGATAGCGTGGCCCCTGCTAGGCACCCATAACAGGCTCGTATGGCTCCAACCTTTGTTAAAAGAGCGCATTATGTTGAGCAGTTTTCAAAACGATGGCTGCATTGTCTGCATTATTGCGATCGGTATCGCCGCCCGCGTCGCTTTATACTGACGCGAGGATTGCTTAACGATTGACGTTTCAAGCACGCGTGGTATATATCCCGAAGTTGGCGTCTGGTTAATCCTTCTGGGAGCGGGCCAAATTGTAAGTTTTTAATACACCGATGTAGAAACATAACAAGCTTGACCGACCGATTTTGATGCTAGTATTAAAGAATATTGAGCATTAGTGTTGGAGATTGGCCGGGTTGTCATAGGTAATAACAAATTGCGACAGAGAGCTTGGTAATGGCTGACATCTCAGTTGATACTGCGCTCATCGTGGCCATCGTTGGTTTGATAAGCTCAATTATATTGGCAGTTTTGAACACCGCTGTTCTGGCACCCTAGAGGGCCCGAAGAGATGCCAAGCTCAAAGAAGCGGCAGCGGCAGCGGCTCACAAAGCTCAGTTGGTGCAACTGCGCGAGGCGCTTTACAGCGAGATGGCGTTCGCCTATTGCAGCTTAAGAAGACTTCTCGAAACGCAAGGGAAGAACGGAGAAGCGGCAATTTCTATGCGCAGTCTTGTTTCGTTCATGCCTTGTGATATGTACGAAAATGCGCGCAAAGACCTTCTCCTATTTTATCAGTTGCCAGATTCATACGCGATTGACACGTTTCATCGCACTTTGAAAATGAAAATTCCCATTCCTGCTCGGCATGATGAAACAGCTTTGATTGATCTGCGCTGGTACCTTGACGAGTTTGAGGGGGGCATGTCTGGCTCCCTTAACCTTGATTTGAATTTGCTCAAGAAATTTGCAGCATCACCCAGATGTCAACTATATTTAACAGAGTTAACAGAAAAAATAGAAGGAGCTCTGTGAGCGCGTTGTAGCTTTTGTGTACAGCACAATACAGAGCTATACATCCTAAAAGCACTGTTGCGACCAGAACCGTTCCGTATTGCGAGTAATATTGCCGCCCGCGTCGTTATACGTGACCTAAGCTGCTTAACCGGCTCTCGCTTTGGTGAGTAATCGGCGCTTGAAAATATTCATCTCACGCGTATGCGCTCAATTACCTCGTCAGCCGAGTCTCGTATTTCTTCGCTTTCAATTCGCGAATACTTAGGTTGCGAGACGCCAATTAAGGCGGCGGGATGAAGCCGAAACGCAACGGTTAAATCGTTGCACAATTCTTAGCTAACCAGTTGAGCAGGTGCTCTGCAGTTTAAATTAGGCAGAACGACATCGAAAACGAAATACGAGGAGGTGAGGGAGATGAGTCCGCTTAGGATCATAGAATATCTATTATTACTTTGTTTAGTGGTTGGCTTCGGGTATATGGCCTACACGAACGTTTTTCACTGGAGCTTCACAGCTGGCATCATTATTCCGCTAATAGTCATAGTCCTTCTATTCATTGAAGATCGAAAATAATAGCGGGGTATGGCTACATCGCAGTCGACAAACGTTGCTGTATCTGACTCGTGTTGCAGCTAGCGGCGTGAAACAGAAAGATTATGCGCTTGTGGCGCGTTCTGCGACGTGTGTACCCGATCTGCACGCACACAATAAGCGTCCAAAGCGCTAAGCCGTCGCACGCGTATCCGATTATCAGGCTGCCGCGCGCGTTTCGACGACTCGTAGGTGCCGCTGCTACGATTTACGAGACGATGCATAATGGCGCTCTCGCGTCTCTTGTGGTTCCTCACGGCAACCGCAAACGCGATTGTTCAAGCGATTTAGACGGAAAAAATCCCTATAGAAGCCTTTGCACGGCGAAGGTCGGGCCTCCTCTTCTCGCCGCGTCTCTGCTCTCGTCGCCCGATCACGGCGATGCATACGATGGCCCGTAGGCGAGCAGCAGCCACAGCGCGAAGGCAGTAAGCAAAACGCCCACGACGGCCCCCGCAAGCGCCTGAGCGACCGTGTGTTTCTTGAGGTAGACTCTGCTCCATATGACGGGCGGCAAGAGCAATCCAAGCAGCGCGCCCCAATAGCCAAACACAAATACGAGCACGGTGGTCGGACCTGCGATGCCCATCGTGTGGATGCTGATTTTCCACCGAAGATTGACGAAGAAGAGAAAAAGCGTGCCCGCGAAATAGCCAAACATGACTGCAGTCGAGAGCACGGGCGCGCGAATGATCAGCAAGACCGCGGTGCCGATAAAATACGAAACGGTCGCTAAAAGCAGTGGATGGCTCCTATCTGTTCTCGCAGGCAGGTCCATGTCGTGCGCATTTGTTCTCCTCGCCCAGATGATCAAGATGCCCAGAGGCACAATTGCGGCAAAAAGCGTCGTGAGGAACGTTAATGCGACAAAGAACAGCCCGCCCGACTGCGAGTAGTTGATGAGCGCGAACGTGAGCACAGCGATGACTGGCGGAATCGTTGCGTTAGAGATCGCGGTAGCCCACTTACGTTTTTCGCGATCCGCGGCCGTCATTTCCCGATTGAGCACGCGCCGTCACATGAACGCTGCAGCGGTTTAAAGCTTCGGGTTTGTGATGCTGTGCTCTCGGCGAAGCGCCCTCACTTCTCTCTCGCGGTCTATGATCACTTCTGATAGACCAGGAAGGCAATCGCCAAAACGAACAAAACGATAGCCACGCTGGAAAGCAGACTGAACCCGCTGATCACCTGCGCATAGGCAGTGAGTGCGATCGCTGCAAGCATCAGCATGATGGCCACTTTTGCTCGTGTTTTCATAAGAGATCCTCAAATGCGTCCCTATTTTTCAATAGAATGCTATGACAGGGGCACCACTCTAGTAAAAACGTTTCGAAACGTAACGTGTGCCACCAGCACAGAATTCGCGTGGTTAAACAAATAGCGAGCGGCGCCCACCTAATCGTGAACGCGTGCTCGTTCCGCGCGAAGTGTATTGCTTCAGCGCGGTTGTCTTTTGCGCCGCAGTCCGAGCAAAACTGCTTCACTTGACTCGAATTCCAGTTTCACTGGCCTCATCAAGGCGAAAAATGACATGGCTTGCGACGCGATCAGTTAACGCTGTCTTGGGAATATTTTTTTATAAAAACCTCAGGAAGGCTTTGTTATGCAAAAAGTTTAAGCCGAGAACAAAAACACTAGCTATTTATAGTAGATTGGAGGCGCGATGTGCCGGACAATCTTCCAGGACACCTGCACACCGCGCACACGCGCCTGCCGTCGTAAAATCAGAAAAAGAAAACAGGAAGAAAACCAAAGAAATACCATGCAAAGACCCCACAAGACGTCGTGAATACGACAAGGCGTACAAGCAGAAGCAGCGGGCTACGGGATTGACGAAAAAAGGGATAGACACGCGTCTAACCGCCATTGAAATTGAGACCGCAGAAGACGTGCGCGACTTATCCCATGAGGTTGTCGCGGAGGTGCGAAACGCCGATAGCTCTTCGTTCGAGCTTGAGCCTAAGCTGAGGATTAAGTTGTAGGCTGTGGAGATCGCCTTGCGGCTCATCGAGATCTCTCGTTTTCCGCGTTTATCGCGCAACCGCCTCAGGAGAGCGCACCTGCGAAGCGAAAAACAGGTGCTAATGCCCGGCAGCAGCATAATCTCTGAGCCGTTTTTCGCGCACCCTACATTCGCCCCTGACCCGACTCCTTCCCGATCGCGGCAGCGCATCCCTTTTTATAGCTTCAGAGCTCATTTGCTAGGCATATGGCACTGAGGAGCAAGGAGATAACGAGGGGGCTCGCACGCGCGCCCCAGAGAGCGCTCCTAAAGGCGCTCGGCCTGACAGACGACGATCTCGAACGCCCGTTTGTCGGCATCGCCAACGCGTGGAACGAGATCGTTCCCGGACACCTTCATTTACGGGATCTGGCCGAGTTCGTGAAAAAGGGCGTGCACATGGCGGGAGGCATCGCGTTCGAGTTCGGCACGATCGGCATCTGCGACGGCATCGCCATGGGGCACGCAGGCATGCGGTACGCCCTCCCGTCGCGTGAGAGCATAGCGGACTCCATAGAGCTTATGGCGCAGGCACACCAGTTTGACGGCCTGGTCATGGTGGGGTCGTGCGACAAGATCGTTCCGGGAATGCTGATGGCCGCGTTGCGGCTTGACCTGCCCTCTATTGTGGTGACCGGAGGGCCGATGCAGGCCGGGTACTACCAGGGCACCGAACTCACGCTCGTCTCGACGTTTGAGGGGGTCGGTTGTGTGCAGGCGGGCACGATGACCGAAGCACACCTTGAGGAGCTCGTCAACAGGGCGTGTCCCGGATGTGGCAGCTGCCAGGGCTTGTACACCGCCAACACCATGGCCTGCTTGACAGAGATCTTAGGACTCTCGCTCCCTTATTGTGCGACGGCGCCCGCGGTCGACGCGAGAAGGAGGAGAATCGCTGAGGACACCGGCAAGCGAATCATCGACCTTATTCGTGACGATATCACGCCGCGTGCCATCGCTACGGAGGCATCGTTTCGCAACGCGATCACGCTTGACATGTTAATCGGCGGCTCCACGAATACGGCGCTGCACCTTCCGGCAATAGCACACGAGGCGGGCATAAAGCTCCCCCTTACGCTGTTTGACGAACTAAGCGCGCGAACGCCGCACATCTCGTTCATGAATCCAAGCGGCCCTTACACGATGAGTGACCTCGACGCGGCCGGCGGCATCCCCGGCATCATGAAGCGTGCGCGAACGCTGTTGACTAACGAGATGACCTGCTCGGGCAAGACCATCTACGAAATCGCCGACGGCGCCCACATCTACCGTGATGAGGTCATACGCCCCCTCGACGACCCGGTGCACGCGACTGGCGGCATAACGGTGCTGTACGGGAACCTTGCTCCCGAAGGCGCCATCGTCAAGAGCGCCGGCGTGAGCGACGACATGTTGCGTTCTACAGGAACGGCACGAGTCTTCAACTCTGAAGACGAGGCGATGCGGGCCATTCTGGCCGGCTCCGTCGACGAAGGGCACGTCGTCGTCGTGCGCTACGAAGGACCGAAAGGCGGGCCCGGTATGCCTGAGATGCTCGCGCCAACCGCGGCGCTATCGGGAATGGGACTGAAGGTGCCGCTCATCACCGATGGTCGTTTCTCGGGCGGCACGCGAGGCGCTGCGATCGGACACATCTCGCCGGAAGCCGCCGAGGGCGGTCCGCTGGGACTCCTGCGAGACGGCGATGAGATAACCATCGACATACCCAACCACCAGCTCACCGCGCACCTGACAGAGGACGAGCTTGCGGCGAGAAAGGCCGCGTGGAGGCCGCCGCACAAAGACGTTCACGGCTACTTGAAACGCTATGCCGCTTCGGTAAGTTCGGCAAGTGAAGGGGCTATTCTGCGAGCGCTGAGAGAAACAAAGAAGCAGTGACGCTATCGCCCCGCACTGCGGTAGACGTATGTGTCACCAAATCTCGTCACCGCGGTGTACCCGTTTGATCTCACGTAGCTATCGAAGGAGTTTCGATCGCTGTAACCAAGGTTCGCGGAGAGGATGATATAGTTGTAGAAGCCCTTGTCGCTCTGAAAGGCTGCCTGTAACAAGGCGGTGCTGTTCGACACCTCATCCCGGTACGCCATCGGGGTGGCGTCGAACGCTGACGGGTTTGCGGCGTAGAAGAGCGCTGTGCGTTGCGAAGAACTCGCGTTCAGAAACGGGTCCTTCGGATTAAGGTGAGCGAAGAACGCGAGCCTTGTGCTGTTGCTGGGAATCTGTCCCACGTATTTGATCGCGTTGAAGTCATCTTGTTCAATCACGGACTGATATTTGCTCGTCGTTACCACCCCTGCCGCATTCGTGAAAATGATGAGCACGATCAACACGACAGCAGCGACCCGGCCGGGGGATATGAGCGCCGACTGGCGTCCGAGCGATCGCTCTATGATGGAGACCCCGAGCGCCGCGGCGGGTATGAGCACCGCCTGAGCATACGCCACCCCACGCCCGCGGAAGATTTCGGCGGTATCTGGATTGAACGAGAAGTAGAGCGTTGAAAGCATCCAGCCCGCGAATATGCCCAAAATGAACGCCAAAAGAACGAGATGCGAGAGCTCCCACTCGTTCGCCTCGATCAGAGAGCCCGCCAGCCCCACGATCGCGAGCGCTGCGATGAGCGGCGTTACGTAGAGGAGGATGTACGTCGGATCGGGATACACCAGTTGGAGCGCAAGGAGGGGAAGAACGGCCTGCATCGCAAACGGCACCGCGCTTTTGGTCACGAGACCCGGCGTGAAGCTGGTCGGCACGCCGCGCTCGAGGAACCGCCACGCAAAGAGCATGAGCCCGATCACATAGGTAGCGATGGAGGCAAACGCCGTGAGGGCATTTTGCCGTTTCATGAGCTGTGCGATCACCACGAAAATGAGTATGAAGGGAGTGTAGATCCCGTAGAGGATGTGAATGTCGAGCGAGAGGCCGAGCACGAACGCACCGGACAGAAACGAACCCACCTCTCGTGAAGCGCAGAGGTAGAGGCCAAGAAACAGGAAGTAGGTGCCGACGCCCTGCATTATCGTGATATTCGTCCTCCAGAAGACCTCAAAGAGCGGTGACATGGAGCCAAATAAGAACAGTCCAACGACCTTGCCTGATAAGCTCACCCCAAGCCGTTCCAAAACGGCAAGGAGCATGATAGAGGCGAGAACGCCCACGACTGGTCCGAACCAAATCGCCGTGTCGACCACCGAGACGTTGCCGATCATGGCGAACGATCCTGTCATGAACTCGAAGCTCCGCTCGCGGATCCAGTCGCCACTGCCGCCTGCCAAGAACGAGGGTATGCCGGTGAAACCCGTGTGGACGAAATAGCTCGCGCGCGTCGCCCAGTAGAGCGGATCAAAGTAGGGAATCGTGCGGACCGACAACGGGTACCAAAGTCGCGTCAGGGCCCCAAAGAGGAGCATCGCGACGATGACAATGGTCTCGGGCTTAAACAAGGAATTAACGTTGATCGGTGCCTCCTCGCGTTTCAAGGCAAGGCCAAAAACGAACATAAGCGTCGTCCACAGGAACAGTGGCCCAACGATGGTGAGCAGATCCCCTGGAATCAGCAGGGTTGTGTAGACGACTTCGAGGATGGCGAGGAGCACGACGCTGAAGCCAATCGCCGTTCCGACCCTGCCGGCGACGCTTTGTTCGGTGAGAAGGGTGAGCGACGTAAAATATCCGGGGAAAAAGAAGAGAATTGCCCCAGCACAGAAGGCCTGAATCGGCCCTCCAACCGGCACGATAACCGGTATGCACAACGCGAGGAAAAACAAATAGGCGAGACTGGGGCGCCCAAGGCTCTGTAAGTTCATATTTGGGCCTTCTATACTTGTACGATTATATATGCTTTATCAAGCATGAGGTTTTAAACGTCTAGCGCGTGCGGAGGGTTGGGCGCGTTCAATTTAGGGGTTTTTGGGCTGCCAGTCGGTGGCCTGCGAGATGGTCGACCGAACGCGTTCGCTTTTGGTGCAATCCTCTGTGGCGCTAACGGGAAAGCAACGAGTTCGAGATGAGTACCAGTAGAAGGATATTCAAAAATACCGCAGTTTTGGCTTCTGCGGATATATTTAGTCGTCTGATGCGCTTTGCGCTCGCCATCGCTATTGCTCGAACGCTCGGCCCCGCGGGGTACGGCATATATGCGTTTGCCTTCTCGTTTGCGGAGGTCTATGGCGTCATCTCGGATTTTGGCATGAGTAACCTCATCATCCGTGATACGTCACGAGAAAAGAAGTATCTCGCTCGTTACGTTGGGAACATCCTGTTCATTGAAACGGCGCTTTCTGTGATCGCCTATGGTCTCTTGTTCCTCCTCGTGGGCTTAATGGACCTCCCACAGGAGAAGGCCGTGATCGTGTACATCGCCGTCCTCGCTTACATGCTGACCGCTCTCGCGCAGATCGTGAGAGCAACGTTCAAAGCCCACGAAAAAATGGAGTATGATGCCACGCTCAACGTCATTCAACAGAGCGTGACGGTCGTCCTTGGCATCATCGTGCTGTATTTGGGATACGGATTGTTCGCACTCGCCCTTGTATTCGTCGTCGGGAGCCTGATCAACCTGACGGCAAGCCTTGCGCTAGCCTCTGCAAGGTTTGCGCGTCCGAAGTTTAGGCTCGAGCGGCGTTTTTTAACGTATTTGTTTAAGGAGGCTCCCTCGTTTGGACTCATCGTATTCTTCACGCTTATCTATTACAAGATAAGCACGCTGCTTCTATCGTTTATTCAGGGGGATGCAGCGACCGGATGGTTCAATGCCGCGTACACCATGGCGATATCACTGACCTTTCTACCGGCGGCATTCATGGGCGCGCTCTTCCCCGTCATGTCTACCCTCCACGTCTCTTCGAGAGACCTCGCAAAGATCGTCTACAATGAGTCGTTCCGTTATATGGTTATCCTCGGGCTTCCGCTCGCATTCGGCACAACGGTGCTCGCTGATAAGGTCATCGATATTACCTATGGCGGCCAGTTCTACAACTCAGTCGGCGTCCTGCAAATCGTCATCTGGTCGGTCGCCCTCCTCTTCCTCAACTATGTGCTCACCACGACGCTGACGTCGATAAACTTGCAGCGTGTGGTGATGTATGCCACCGGATTGGGCGTCGCGGTGAACATCATTCTTAACCTTCTCTTCATACCGACGTTCAGCTACATTGGCGCAAGCTACGTCATGGTAGCTACCGAGCTCACCACCTTTTCGATCTGCTTCTATTACGCCTCAAAGAACCTGTGCTTTATTCAAGTGCAGCGGGTTGTGCTCAAACCGCTGATCGGGTCATTTGTCATGGCAGTCGTCGTCTATTATCTCAGACCGATCAACATATTCATCATATTCGGCGTCGCTGTGTGGGTGTACTTCGCCACGCTGATCGCACTCAGGACGTTCACGAAGCAAGACGTTGACGTCATTAAGAGCATAATCGGCAGAAGGTGATGTCGTGACTTACTCAGACCAAGAAAAGTGGTGAAGGGGGGCGCCTGCGTAAGAGTAGCATTATCCACGTTCGAATACGACCGTAACCTCATCGGCGGTGCCGGCGTTTACGCGCTCGAGCTCAGCAAGAGGCTCGAACAACTTTGCGAGCTTACGGTCTATAGCTGCGGCGCCTATCAGTCGCCGCCAGACGCCTTTGCGGCCGCTTGGTACGGAACAGGAGCAGCAAATGTTAGGTATCGGCGTCTCCCTACATTCTTAAGAGGTCACGGTATTGCGGCCTTTTACTACTACGCGCTCTCGCAATACACGCCCGCAGGGAGCGACGTGCATCTGGTTAACGACCTTTCGCAGGGGCTCGCGGTTCGCAGCTATGCCCCGACCGTGCAGATACTCCACCACCTGCCCTCGTCGGAGCTCGGACAGTCGCCGATGGGGACCCGGTCACGTGTCGCGATTGGGTTGCTTGCGGCGTTGGAGAAGCGTGCACTGAAACGGGCGCACGCGATAATCTGTCAGAGCAGCGACACGATGGAGAGGACGACCCGTCGGTATCCGGAGCAAGCGGCAAAAATAAGCATAATACCGAACGGCGTTGATGTGCACCTCTTTACGCCCGCCAGCGGGCGAAACGAGGGCGCGGCCTTCGAAACGCCGCTCATCGCGTGTGTCGCTCGCGGACTCGAAGCCAGAAAAGGCATCGCTTGCTTGGTTAAGGCGTTTGCAGCAGCACAGCACGTTTCCCGTGCTGAGCTCGTAATCGTTGGCAAAGACTCGCAGGGCTTAAGAGGGCAGATTCTGGCACAAGCGCGCGCGCTCGGCGTCGCCGACGCAATCACGCTTGTTGAATCTGTCTCGCAGCACGATCTCATCGCGCTCTATCAGCGCGCGGCGATGACGGTAGTGCCTTCGCTGCTCGAAGGATTCAGCAGACCGGCCCTTGAGTCAATGGCGTGCGGAACCCCCGTAATCGGAGCTGCCGTCGGGGCAATCCCGGAACTAGTGGATGAAAGTTCGGGAGTGTCGGTCCCTCCGGGAGATGCGCACGCGCTCGCTGCTGCAATAATCGACTTGCTGCAGGATACAAAGCGTGTGGCGCGCCTGGGGCTGGCCGCGAGGGAACGCGCCGTCACACTCTTCGGCTGGGATGGTGTGGCAAAGCGCGTACTCAGCGTGTGTGAGCAAGTTGCCTCAGCGTGACGCGACCTGCTCGTATATTGCTTCGAGCTTACGCAGATGGACGCCCATGTCAAACATTGCTGCCGATCTGCGCGCGTTTTCGCTCAATTCACTGATGAGCTTCGAATCAGATGACAACGTTCCTAGGAGGGCCTTCAGCGCTTCAACGTCACCGGGCGGAAAAAGAAAACCGTTGTAGCCGTCACTGATGAGCTCAGGAATTGCCCCTGCGCGGCTTCCGAGGACAGGAATACCCTGCCAAAAGTATTCGGGTATAACGAGGCCGAACGTCTCGTTATAGATTGACGGCACCACAGCCACGTCAGCTATGCCGTAGAGCTGCCGAAGCTTCTCAGGGGCTAAAAAGCCATAGAAGCTAATGCGTCCGTCATCCCGCGCAGCGCGCTTGAAAATCGCCGCGTCACTGCCTTGGCCGACGATGTGCAGTCGGGCACTGCTGAGGTTTAAGCTCTTCACAGACTCTACGAGGAGGTGGACGCCTTTGTGTTTTCCTAGACGCCCCACGTAGAGTATGTCAAATGTGCCGTTGTTGACCTTTGCCACAGGGTCGCCCCCCTCTATGCCAAGCGCGAGCTTCGTCTTTTGGGTGGCGGTGAATAGTCCGAAGCCGGAAAGGGTGTTAAGCACAAAGTCAGACGGGGCGATTACGACATCCGGATCAATGCGCCTTGACATCCAGCGATAGAGGCGGCATAAGCTATGAGGGTTTACGCACGAGGCGTTTTTCCGCGTAAGCATAGTCGTCTTTGGACATACGAGGTTGTAGTCGTGCACCGTGTGAACCGTTGGAATGTGCAGATCCTTGGCGGCACTAAATACCGATGCCGACAAGCCCTTGAAATTGTGCACGTGGACGACATCGGGGCGCTCTCGCCTGAGCACGTCTTTCACAAACACATACGTGTGCGGATTCCACACGTCAACAGCGTGCCAGACTGGCTTGACGAGGAGGGGTTTTCCGGAATAGTGATACGAAGAGTAGAGGTTCAGCGGGTAAAACCGGTAGACGGATTCTCTTCTCGGGGCCTCGTGGTCGGAAGGTGCGCACGTGTCTCTGTCAAAAGGAGTGGTCGTTATTATCGAGATGTCGTGTTCGTTGCCCAGTCGTTGTGCGATATCATGGACGTACAGTTCGGCGCCACCGTGAACGTATGGCGGATAGAGGTTAGATACCATGCATATTCTCACAAAAACAACCTCAAAATCTGCACGTCAAAAGAGCATTCGTTCTCAGTCTACTTCTTTGAACTGACCTATATTAAGCCATCGTAAACGTCAATAGTGCGGGTAACCGCCTGAGCCCACGTAAACTGGGTCTTAATCCTCTCAAAGCCGTTCCGGCCGAGGGTTTCGGCGAGCTCGCTGTCGCGCAAAACAGCCGCTATTGCTTGCTCAAGCCCGCTCACATCTCCCGGCTCTATAAGCAGCCCGTTATGATGATCTTCAATAACTGAGGGGATGCCGCCCACTTTCGTGCCAATGACCGGCCTCCCGCACGCATTCGCTTCGGCCAGAACCATGCCAAACCCTTCCGCATCGGTGTAGGTCGGAAGCACCGTGAGGTCCGCCCCCCGGTAGTAAAGGGGCATCTCTTCTTCGGATACGATCCCGGCAAATACGACTCGGCCTGCAACCCCGGCGTGTTCCGCGTCCGCCGCATAGTGCGAAAGCCAGTTTCCGCCGCCGACAACGACGAGCGTCGTGCTGGGATCGAGATGCCGTAGCGCACGGATGAGTATAGGGAGTCCCTTGTGCCGGTGCGCTTTGCTTAGCTGGCCGACAAAGAGGATTACAGGCCCTTCTAGGTCGTACGTGTCCTTTATGAAGCCAGGATACACGTTTGGATTGAATGTCGCCAAATCGACGCCAGGGGGGACGATAGCAGTTTTGTTGAGGAACTTCTTAAGATACGGAGAACGTTCGGCATAGCGTTGAGAAGTGGCAATAATGCGACTCGCTCGCTTGACGGTCCCTTTTCCCAAGATATCGTAGTAAGCGCGCACCAAAAGCTTGGTTAACGCGGTAATGCCCACCGCGTCGTTGTGATACGTCAAGACAAACGGTCGATCACCGCACACTCTCGCGGCTACGTCAGCCATATAGGGCACTGGCAAATGCCCGTTCACTATATCAGGGTCAAACTCGTCGATAATCTTCTTGATGGATCCAAACCAGCTCAAACTAAACGGCGTGTTAGAGATAGTCGTGAGCTGAGGAACTGTGAAAACCGAGGGGCCGGACGTACGCGGAACGCGTGAGCTCGTGACAACGGCCGTATCAACTCCCGCGTTGTGCAGTCCGACAGCGATTCTGTAGGTATACTGCTGTAGTCCTCCGACACCAGAATAGTAAGGTGAAGCGATTAGCACTTTCATAAAGGATTGCACGTGCGTACGGTCACGAAACCGAGGCAGATGAGAGCCCGAGACAGGCGGGACGGACCCGTTGTCATTGAATAGCCCTTCTGTCAGCTGCTTAGTTTCTCGTAGGTATCTATAATGCTTTTTGAGATATCGGACCAGGCATATCTCTTCGACATTTCAAATCCATTTTCAGCAAGTTGCTCTCGCAGCACATCGTCTCTGACGATCTTTAGAATAGCTTCTGCGATTTCCCGGGGTGAGATCTTGCTGATGAGGAAGCCATTGACGCCGTCTTGAACGAGCTCTCGGACAGCACTCATCTCGTGCCTTATACTGATCACCGGCAGCCTGCACGCATTTGCCTCGATGATAACGAGTCCGAACCCCTCGCGAACCGACGGGAGGACGAACACCTTCGATGCTTTCATGTACGCGGTAAGCCCATCTTGATCGACGAAGCCGGTGAAGATGACGTTCTTTTCGAGTCCGAGTGTGGCCGCAAGGTCTTCAAGCGTATCTCGCTCTGGACCGTCTCCGATAATCGCACAAGAAATCATCGGAACTTCCGTTTTTGCCATAGCTATCGCGTTCAGCAAAAGATCTACACGTTTCTCGTGGATGAGTCGACCGGCAAACAGCACATCGGTAGTTCTCGGAGCAGGTGCGATTTTAGTGATGCGCTCGAGATCGATGCCGACTGGTATGACGTCAATGCGCTCTGGCCTGACCTTGCATTTAATAAGATCGCCGCGCGTCTTTTGTGATACCGCCACAATGCCATCAGGAAGACGCATCGTCAGTCGTTCTATCATTCTACCGACGCTGCCACTAATAGTCCCAAGGTATTCGGACCAATAGGCGTCCCACACTTCTAGCCACGTGATCACCAACGGTTTCCTTTTGATGATGGAGGCTATTTTGCCAGAGAAACACGGAAAATAGGGGAATTGGTTGCAGTCGATCACGTCATAATCGGCCTTCAGCAGGGGCGGCAAGACTTTCAACGAGTAGATCAAAGCTTCTGTAATCGAGCGAACTCCGTGCTCGTTGTACAGTTCGCGAACCTTGCAGACGCCGTGCAGGTGCACGTTATCGGTCACGATCGTATCAGGCCCGTGCCACCATTTCATGCCGTAAATATGAACTTCGTTCTCACCGTTTTCGGCAAGCTTGCGTGCAAGTTCCCACAGGCGTTTGTCCGCTCCGCCCATGTTGTACGGATAAATTGCATCCATAACGTATGCAATTCTTATGGTTCTCGCCCCCCGCCAAGAGTCATCCGTCGCTTTAGCAAAAAAAATCCTATCTTAAGTCCGTCGCTAGTCGAACTCAACTTCGGTCGATCGGCCCGTTTGTTGTAATCGATCGCGACCTCTCCTATGCTAAAGCCAAGACGCGCACATTCGATAAACATGTCTGCTTCGATCTCAAATCCGCGCGCAACCAGGTGCATGCGGTCAATGACGTGCCCGCGGTAGCCCCAGAATCCGGTACACAAGTCAGTTATCTCTTTTTTGAAAAGCGCGCACGCTACGGCCGTGAGCACGCGATTGCCAAACAGGTTCATTCGCGTCATAGCTCCGTCCTCGATACGGCCTTTTAAACGTGAGCCGACGACGACATCGTACGTGCGCAGAAGGCGTATGAAATCTGTAATTCGCTCGGGTGGATAGGTCTCATCTCCGTCTACCATGATGAAGTAATCTGCGCGGACTGATGAAAACGCGTGTTGCATTGCCGCCCCCTTTCCCGGCTGCGTGACAGGCAACACTACTGCGCCTTTTTCGAGGGCTTTTTGTCGAGTATCATCTTCAGAGTCTCCATCGATAACGTAGATAGTGGTGTCGTATCCGTCGTTCGAGAGCGCGTGAACAGGAACCCGGTCAATCACGCGGCCGATAGTGGCCCCTTCATTGAGCGTCGGAATGAGCACTGCTACCTGAGGTTTCATTAGAATCGGCGAATCTCGTTTGCGGAGCAAAGCCGCACACGAGTGAAGCTTAGCTTTTCAATCTTAAGTGTTGCGTTATGGTTGCTCGCGTCGAACATAATAGCGCAGTCAGCGCCGCGCCCTCCCTATCCAAGGCTAATTATATACTCTCGCCTCACATAGTCTCGTGCAGAGATCAATAGTACCAGCGTTGCACGAGGCACTCCATGGAAGTTGTTCTGTCTGTTTTTCGACTTGTGATTGGAGCAGCGTTGTTCTTTTTCATTCCAGGTT
>Ga0315280_10006797_pt1 | contig 15625 bp, 18 predicted proteins | sample YL17G06_40_MG_FD_203697 | JGI IMG/M metagenome (GOLD analysis project Ga0315280, IMG submission 203697) | Sediment microbial communities from Yellowstone Lake, YNP, Wyoming, USA - YL17G06_40 | ecosystem: Environmental > Aquatic > Freshwater > Lake > Sediment | place: USA: Wyoming | collected... | reverse complement strand
GCCAAGTGTTGAATCAGTGCGGGCGTAAAGGTACGCCCGCAGACGTGCACAGGAGTATCCATGTCCGAGAGTGTGCCAAATGGATCTTCCCGTGTCTATCGAAATCAACATCCGTACAACGTTCAGGTCATGCCGCCGCACTCCAAAGCCCGGGCGGACTCGGCTAGCGAGAAGGGCTCTAGGCGGATACGAGGCTCTCGTGTCCGTTGGTATCTACCGACTTGACGCCGAAAACGAGCTGGTCGATCGGGGTATTCTTCGTCGTGAACTGCCGCACGTTACTGGCCCAGATTTCCCGTTCCCAGTCAGGGGCGGTGGTTGAGCGGACCACGACGATGAAGCCGTCGATTTGGGCTATCGTTGAGGGCAATCCGAGTGTATACTGCTGACGCGGTGGTGCCAGCCGAAAGGCGCAAGCGCCGGCCGGGTTGCTCGACCGCAATTGCCATTTCACAACACAAAACGGCGCGTATTGAAAGGTCAAGGAGGCAATCATGTCCAAACTAAAAGAGAAGCTCTACCAAAAAATCCAAGCGTGGCGGCCCCGCACGGCCAAGCTGATCAAGGATCATGGAAATGTCAAGGTGGGCGAAGTCAACATCGGCCAGGTTATCGGCGGCGCCAGAGATGTGAAATGCCTGGTGACCGATATTTCCTATTTAGACCCGGTGGAAGGGATCCGCTTCCGCGGTATGACGATACCGGAAGTCATCGAAAAGTTGCCGAAGGTTCCGGGCGGCGAGATGCCCTATGTAGAAGGGCATGTCTATCTGCTGCTCACCGGCGACATTCCTACCGAGAGTGAGATATCCGACGTTGCCGAGGAGTTCACGAAGCGGTCACAGGTTCCTCAGTACGTGTTCGACGTTGTCCGCGCCATGCCGCGCGACACGCACCCGATGACCATGCTCTCGGCTGCTGTCCTGGCGATGCAGCGGGAATCGGTCTACGTACAGAAGTACAACGCCGGCATCAACAAAAACGATTACTGGGATCCCACTTATGAAGACGGCATGAATCTGCTGGCTCAGCTGCCCGGGATCGCGGCCTATATTTTCCGTATGAAGTATCGCAGCGACACCATCATCCCGTCCGATCCCAGCCTCGACATGGGCGGGAATTTCGCCCACATGATGGGGATCGCCAAGCCTTATGACGACGTTTCCCGGCTCTACTTCATCTTGCACAGCGACCACGAGAGCGGCAACGTCAGCGCCCACGCCGGGCACCTGATCTCGAGCGCCCTCTCGGACATCTACTACTCCATCTCCGGGCTGATCAACGGACTGGCCGGCCCGCTGCATGGTCTCGCCAACCAGGAAGTGCTGCGCTGGATTCAGGGCGTGATGGCAAAGATGGGCGGCAAAGTCCCGAGCGACGAGGAAATGAGACAGTTTGTCTGGGACACGCTCAAATCGGGTCAGGTGGTTCCGGGGTACGGGCACGCAGTGCTGCGCAAGACCGACCCCCGGTATATGGCTCAGCGCGAGTTTTGTCTGAAGCATATGAAGGATGATCCGCTGTTCAAGTACGTGGACATGCTGTTCCGCATCGTGCCGCCGGTGCTCCTGGAGCAGGGTAAGGCGAAGGATCCCTGGCCCAACGTCGATGCTCAGTCCGGCGTCATCCAATGGTATTACGGCGTCAAGGAATATGACTTCTACACTGTCCTGTTCGCTGTCGGCCGCGCGCTCGGCGTGGTGTCGAACATCATCTGGGACCGCGCCCTCGGCTATCCGATCGAGCGTCCCAAGTCCGTTACCACCGCAATGCTGGAAGATATCGCCGCGAAAGCAGCCGCAGCGCCCAAAGCCTGATCAACTGCGTCAATGTCGCGCAAAAGGGGATGTCTCCGGACATCCCCTTTTTGTTTGTGTCTTGGATTGTGAGTTTCGGATTTGAGAAACCTTTGGCTTCGGCGCCTGTGGATGAACTGCGACTAACTCCAAATCCAGAATCCGCAATCCGGGTTCCGAAATTATTGCCGGGGATCAGCGCCTCTCGTCGGATGCCGCAGCCTCGCACAGCGGGTGGCTGGCCGCCGGCTCCGCCAGCAGGTCGGCGACGGTCGATTCTGAGAATGCTTTTTCAATGTGGGCGATGGCGTCATCGAGGCGCCTGTGCAGCGCGCAGAGCTCGCGGCCGTGCGATTTCAGACCGAGCGGACAGGTCTCGATGCGCTTGATCGGATCAACGGCGTTGACCACCTCGAGCACGCTGATCCTATGAGGCGGGCGGGCGAGGGTAAATCCTCCATACAGACCGCGTTGCGAGCTGACCAGGTTGGCCCTGCCCAAGGCTTGCAGCACTTTCGACAAATACCCGGCCGGCACGCAGGTCTGGGCTGCGATCTCGAGTGTCGTCTGAGGCTTGTTGCGATGAGCCGCGAGCCAGACAACAGCGCGCAGGGCATACTCAGTGGTCTGTGAAAACATGGACATTTTATCCCCCTACGGCCGGGATGCCGTGCGATTCACCCTTGCGATTCCAAAAGCGACTGCGATATGCAAATTATGGTTGATCGAATGAGGGAGTCAAGCGGACATACAGATGCACGCGCTCTAAAAACGAAGAATGCCTTCGCCCATACCCCGGAAAGAAATCGGCGAGCTGCTCCTCAAGTCGTCACGATCTGAGGGAGCAGGAAAAAAGAAGTAATCGAAAGGCTGTGTCGCCTTCTTAACATTAATAAGCAGCCGCATCGATCATCAGGCGACCTTGGACCGCGGCTTCACCACGAGTGAGACGTCGCCCCCGGCGTGGGTGACCATATTTACCAGGGTGTCGATACTGAATACATCGATCTTGCCGCGCATCAGGTCGCTGACTCGGGGCTGTGAAACCCTGAGGAGTTTGGCCGCTTCTGCCTGTGTCAGGCCCCGCGCCTCGATGAGTTTGCGGAGCTGGATCATGAGATCCGCTCGAATGCGCAGATTTGCCGCTTCTTCAACTGAAAATCCGAGGTTTTGAAATACGTTGCCGGATGATCGTCGTACCTTTGTTGCCATGCTCTCTCCTAGCGTGGATGGAGGAGTCGCATTACTTGGCTCAGACGCTTTTTTGCCAATTGGATGTCAGCCTGCCGCGTCTTGCGTGTTCGCTTTTCGAAGGCGTGCAGCACGTACACTGCCTCTGCAAATCTGGCGACATACAAAACCCGAAAGGCGCCGCCGGCCTGGACGCGGATTTCGCGCACACCGGGGCCAACGGAGGGGATCGGCTTCCAATCGCTGGGATCGAACCCTTGCTCCAGCAGATAGAGTTCATACCCAACTCGCTTGCGAGCCATTGCCGGAAACGCACGAACGGCTTCGAGCGAAGAGCCCATCCAAATGAGCGGCTTTTCATCCACGTCTCAAATATACAAGAGTTTGTATAAAGAGACAAGTTCCACCGCTGATGCTCCCCTATGTGCGTTATCGTGGCGTCAAAGTTTCGCGCGTCCCCATATGCTTTGAAAATCCCTTTGTATGCGATTATGATGGGCATGCTTCAACCCACCCACTCGTATCCCCCGACGAGCGGCAAGACCCGTTTGTGCCTGGAGGCAGTGGCTCATGTCACGAAACGACCAGGTAATCCGTCAGTGGTTTCTGCTGCGGAAGCTCGAAGATTCGCGAGGCCTGGCCATAGATGAGCTGGCGCGCGCGCTGCCGGAAGACTATGCCTGTCACTCCCGCACCGTCCGTCGGGACCTCGAGGCTCTGGAGGTGGTCTTCCCTTTGGTGACGGAACGTGTGGACGGGAAGATGCGCTGGCGATTGATGGACGGATTTCGGTCGCTGCCGGCGCCGGCATTTTCGCCGACCGAGCTTATGGTGCTGATCCTGTCTCGTGATCTGCTGAAGCCGCTGGATGGCACGCACATCAAGGGCTCCCTGGACTCCGCCTTCGCCAAGGTTTTGGCGGCCATGCCGCCGGAAGGCATGGCCCTGGTCCGGCAAATGCAGGGGTATTTTTCGGTAGGGCTCGGGCCGCACAAGACATATCGAGAGCACAGGGCCCTGATCGAGCAGATCAGTCGCGCCATCACGCAGAAGCGCACCGTGCAGATGCGCTACTACTCTGCCTCGCGGGACATCACCGGCCGGCGCGAGGCCGATCCGTACCGCCTCTGGTATGCCGCGGGCGCGCTCTATCTCGTCGGTTACTGCCACCTGCGCAAGAGCGTGCGCATGTTCGCCGTTGATCGCATCCGCTCCCTCACGATCACGAATCACCCGTACCAGATGTCCCTGGGCTTCGACCTGGAGGCATATGTACGCGACGCCCTGGTCGTGATGCGCGGCGAGCCGGTCGAAGTGGAGCTGCTTTTCGAGCGCGCCACCGCCGCCTGGGTAAAGGATCGCCAGTGGCACCCGAGCCAGCGCCTGGAGCAAGGCAAGCGCGGCGAGCTGCGCATGTTCCTGCGCGTCGCCGACACCCGCGAGCTGCTCGGCTGGATCCTGAGCTTCGGCGCCTGCGTCCGCATCCTCCGTCCGGAATCGCTGCGCGAAAAGGTCCGGGCAGAGGCCAAAAGGATTCTGGATCAAACGTGACCTCAGATGTCGGACCGGCATCCCGGGAGAAGTCACTGAGCACGTTTTAATGGTGTTAGAATGGTTTTGCAACACGCCGGACATAACATTCATTGAGGCATCAGCCGGAGGACGAATGAGAACAGCGTCGGACCTCTCCCAGAAAGAAGCATCCGTTCTGGCCGCGCTGCGATCGAAGATTCAGGAAGAGTTCCCGGATTGGCCGGTTCGGCTGACTCTCTTTGGTTCCAGAGCGAGGGGAGAGGCTGAACCAGATTCTGACATGGATGTCTTGGTGGAAATCGACACGGATTGCATTTCGTTTTCGGACAAGCAGAGCATACGCCGTCTCGCGGGAAACATCTCGATGGATTCCGGCATCGTGCTATCCCTTCTGATTGTTGACCGCCACACGCTCGAAGAACGAGGTGACTTCTCCATATTCCAAAGCATCCGCGAAGAGGGTCTTCGCTTATGACCCGGAAAGAGGGAGGGAGATTACGGGCTGGCAGTGATTTCCGAGGAACAGGCTCGCGCCGGAATCGCCACAGCCCGGGCGTTTGTGGAAGAAATCTCCCGGATTATTGCTGATGTACCCAAAGAATAGGACCGCTCGCGTCTTTCAGAGCGATAGCGGGCAGTGCTGGGAAACGCCATACTTGTGTGACCCTGCTGACGGTGGGTAAATGCAACGTGCCTTTTGCTGAGTGCAAGGTTCCGGCAGCGCCTGTGCGGCATCACCCGATTCATGCTTTTCAAGCGCGCCACCGCCGCATGCGTGAAGGACCGTCAGTGACACCCGAGCCGGCGCCTGGAGCAAGGCAAGCCCGGGGAGCTGCGCATGTTCCTGCGAGTCGCCGACACCCGCGAACTCCTCGACTCGATTCTGAGCTTCGGGAGTGGAGTTCGAGTTTTGGCACCGGGCAGCCTGCGCGAAAAAATCCAGAGTGAAGAAGATTTTGATTCCGGATGTCACTGCCCCATGATAGACACGGAGATTCAGTAGAGGCCCCAACTGGGCATGAATCTGCAGGAATCGATGATGATGCTGGTGGCGGCGACGAAGGTGCTGGGCAGGGACGCGCGGCGGGCCAGCGAGGTTGTTGCATGACAAAGTTAATCGTATCAAAGGGACTTGTCGGTGACTTACGCCAGCTGATTGAAGAGGCGCGGCAGGACGTCGCATGCGCGGTCAACTCTTCGCTGGTTATTCTCGATTGGCAAATGGGCCAGCGCACTCGGCAGGACATTCTAAAGGGGCAACGGGCAGAGTATGGCGAGCAGAGTGTCTACGCGCTGAGTAGAAAATTGAGCGCGGAATTTGGCAGCGGGTTCACCGACAAAAACTTGCGGCGCATGATCCAGTTTGCGGAGGTGTTTCCCGACGAGCAGATTGTCGCGACAGCGTCGCGACAATCTGGAGTCACTTTAAGGGAAGACCCCTCCAATGCCCGATAGTTAGGTGCAATATGCCAGCTCCTCGCAAAAAAGCTGATCGAAAAAGCGGCGAGGGCGGGGTGCCGCAACATGAGGATTGCTGGGCCAAGACCACCGAGGACAATAAGCCAGGAATCCGCGTGAGGGACCACTGCCTCAATGTTGGCTGCGTCGCCGAAGCTTTGATGGCCCTGCTGCCGAAGCAACTCCGCAGGCTCCTGCCGCCTGCCGCGGTCACACTCGCGGCCATGCACGATCTGGGCAAGGTTTCGCCAGGGTTTCAGCAGAAGTGTCAGGCTTGGGTTGATGCAAACAGAGCGTGGTTCAAGCCGGGAGACGGATACGAGTCGAGGCATCCACGAGTATCGCAGGTTTTTCTCGAGGCCGCTGGAAACGGACGACTCTGTGGCTGGGCAGAGGCAGTGGGTGCTCACCATGGGCGAGTTCAGGGAGACGATCCGGCCGGTGACTTGGGCGGGAAACGGTGGGATCGGGCGCGGCGTGAACTTCTGGAGGCATTGGAGGGCGAGTTCCATCGGCTGCCCCGAAAGGATGCGCCAAGCGAGGCTGCGAAATGGCTGCTGGCGGGGTTGATCGCCGTTGCTGATTGGCTTGGCTCAGACGAGAGGGAGTTTTCTCCGGAAGATCGTGGCCCGCTCGACAAGAAAAGTCAGCGCACCAAGGCCGATGACATAGTCCATCGACTCGAACTCGCAGGCGCAAATCTGGTCGGAGAGGAAACGTTTGAGCATGTTTTTGCTGAACGACTCAGCGGTAGCCCACCGCGTCCGCTCCAGAGGACGATCATCACGGAGAACAGCCTCCTTCCGGGCGTGTACGTTATCGAAGACACTATGGGCAGCGGAAAGACGGAGGCGGCGCTCTGGCTGGCTTACCGGCTCATTTCCGCCGGACAAGCACGTGGTCTGTACTTTGGCCTCCCAACTCGCGTTACCAGCGACCGGATCCATCGTCGCGTACGAGACTTTCTGACCATCGTTTATCAAGGTGGCGTTGAGCCTCCATTAGTGCATGGACATGCCTGGCTGCGGGACATGCCACTTGTGCGCCGCAGCTGGTGCGATCCGCAGGATAACGAAGAGGCAGCCGCAGCAGCCCAGGCAGCCCAGCAGTGGTTCGGGTCGTCGCGGTGCGGACTACTCGCGCCCTTCGCCGTAGGCACGGTGGACCAGCCATTATTGGGAGTTGTAGCAGCCAAATGGTTCTTCGTGCGGCAGTTTGCTCTGGCCGGTAAGGTGGTCGTGCTGGATGAGGTTCATTCCTATGATCTTTATACTGGCACGCTCATCGCCGAACTTGTAAAGCGGTTGCGAGAACTGCGAGCAACACCCGTCATTCTTTCCGCGACCCTAACAGCCAACCAGCGCGCGGCGCTGCTGGACGAACCGGTAACACCAGGCCCGGAAGACGTCGATTACCCGTCGATCACGGTCAAGACCGGCGAAGCACACTCGCAACCTCTGCGTGTGCAAAGGAGTTCGGACGTGAAGCAGGTTCACGTAAACCAATTCATCGTCGCAGGATTCGACAAGGGTGACATTCATCCGGTTGTTGAACATGCCATCAGAATGGCGGAACAAGGCCACAACATCGTCTGGATTCGCAACACGGTTCGCCATGCGCAGGAAGCCTATCGCGCCCTCAACGGAGAAAAGCGGGGGGATGCTTTTGAGGTAGGGCTCCTGCATTCCCGCTATCCGGCGTTTCAGCGTGGAAGTTATCCCAAGTTGAGTTTGGAGGAATTGAAGAAGCATCACCTCCACGAAGAACGCTGGTTGTGGATGCTTGGCAAGCCCGAAGCACCGCGCCCGGATGCCCGGCCTCGCGGGTGTGTGCTGGTTGCCACACAGGTTGTCGAGCAAAGCGTGGATATTGATGCCGACGTGCTGATCACCGACCTGGCGCCTACCGACATGCTGTTGCAGCGGCTGGGGAGGCTGCATCGCCACGCTCGCGGCGACCGTGGCCAGCCAACGGTGCATCTGGTCGTGCCGGAAGCCATTGCAAACCGCTCGGAGACCTTGTCCACCGCAGAGATCAAGACGGCGTTTGGCAGTGTCGGCCGCGTGTACATGTCGTACGTGTTGGTGCGCACGTGGGAGCGTTGGCGGCAACGTTCGCAGATCGTACTGCCAACGGAGCTTCGACCTGTTCTGGAGGATACCTACTCCGACCGAACACAGGAGCCGGAGAGTTGGCACGAGTTATTGCAGGAACTGAATGCCGAACGGGATCGTCTCCGCAATCTTGCACTGCGCGCGGCCGACGTTCGAGGACGGGAACTCAAGCCTGATGAAGAAGGGCTACTGACTCGCGTCTCCAGTCAGAAGCAGATTCTGCTGCTGCTACTGCGGTGGGTTTCCGACAGAGTGGACAGGCTCGGCAATCCTGAGGAATTCCAACTGCTGAATGGCGAGAAGCTGAAACGGGAGTCCATTCGCAAGTTCAACCTCTATGCCGCCCGGCAGCTCCACCTGAACACGGCCACCATCCCCGCCTGGTGGTTGCTCAAATCCATCCGTGAACCGCTGCCGCCGGTTTTGGCGCAATATTTCACCGAGGAGGTTGGGATGGCGGTGTACGATGGACGACACGAACAGCTTAGACTGGCGTTGAAGCCAAATGCTGGGACCCCTGTGATTAGTTATCATCCGCTCGAAGGCTTGTGGTTGGAGAAGCCGCCCGACAAAAAGGCCCGGCGATTGGAGGAGGACGGAGAATATGAAGACGGCATCTTTTAACCTCGTGGACGAGCCGTGGTTGCCGGTCACGCTCGCGGGTGACTTTCCTGGCGGGGCAACCCGCGAACCACTCCCGCGGGTCAGTTTACGTGAAGCATTCCAATACGGCGACAAGATCGTGGATCTACGCTGCTACCCGCACGAGCGAATTGCCCTGATGCGCCTTCTCATTTGCATCGCGCAACGCGCACTCAACGGACCGCGCGACGAAGAGGAATGGAAGCGGTGTCGGGCAGAGATGTCGAAAATTGCGGTCCATTATCTCGACGACAACAAAGACTGCTTCAATCTCTTTGGCGATGGGCCAAGATTCCTACAAGCACACGGGAGCGGTGAGCCGGGACAGAAGCCCGTGTTTAAGCTAGCGCTCATTGATGAGGACGGTACGACGCTTTTCGATGCGCATGTGCAACCTGGAGAACAGATGGAAGCTGAGGATCTTGCGGTCGCTCTCGTGACCTATCAGTCGTTCGCGGCTGGAGGTAAGTCCGGAGGCAGTGAACCGTCGCCCAAGGGCCGAATAACGAAGAGTGGGAAGATCAAAAACGAGCCGCAATCTGGGGAAGCTGCTCTCTGCCGCGACAGGGCGGCCTTACACGCGTTCATCCTGGGCAAAAACCTTTGCGAGACCATCCACTGTAACCTGGTATGCGTGGCGCAGATTGCCGCACCGATGACGTGGAGCACTGCAGGCAAGCCAGTTTGGGAACACCGCAAACTGGCGGCGAAAGACCTTCCAGAGGCGTTGATCAAGACGGATTATCTGGGACGGCTTGCTCCTTTGGGAAGGGCGGTCTGGCTGGGAAACGACCGACAACAAGCGGAGATTGCCAATGGCCTGCATTATGGCGTGTTTGCCGATTCAAAGGACAGCAAGACCAAGAAGGTGAAACTGGGTACTGGCATCCGAGAATTAACGGCATCTGTCGCCCCCGCACAACAGACGAAGGATAGAGACAGACTCGTGTGTGCGTCGGCAGGCGGCGGTGTTCCAAAAGCTGCCTGGCGGGAACTACATTCGATTGCCGTGCTCCGGCGTTCCGGTAAGCGGGGCGGGCCGGCTGCTTTGGAACATCTGCGGACGAGAGCCACCCAAGAAGCACGGCTATGGTGCGGCGCGCTGGTGGGTGATCAAGCGAAAGTCGGCGATATCGTTGATAGTGTCTTTCGCCTGCCAGTTGAGTTTCTTGAGGATGCGGATGCGGCACTGGTGGACGATCCACGCAAGTGTCCGGGACCGAACCAGACCTACCGTAAAGGCGTTGCGCTTGCCGACCAATGGGCAGACCATCGATTACGGGACGCGGTACTTTCCTATCATTTGAGTCTTGCAGACGATTTGTCTAGGAAGCAGAACTCTGAACGCCGCAGCAAGATTACGAATCAAGCCGCCATGCACTTCTGGACCGCGCTGGAACAGGTGGCGGAGCGGGTGTTACTGCACGATGTGGCGGTCAACTCGAATAAGTATTGGAGCAACGATGCTAACTGGATGACCAAGTCACCGTGGGGGCATGAAGTTTGGAAAGCCGCACACGATGCCTACGAGTCTGCCTGCCCGCATGGCACGCCGCGCCAACTTCGTGCATACGCCGCCGGTTTGGCGAAGTTGCGTAGCGAGGACAGATCGGAATCCACAGCAGCAGATAAGGCTGACGACGATTCAAACGAAGGAGGTGAAGAATGAAACTATGGACTAGCGAGGAAGTGAAAAAACTGGCTGGCCGGCTGGTGGGTCAACTGGAGCAATGGCATGCCGACCAGAATCGTGGCCCGCTGGCCAGGCTCCGTCGCGGTCTCAGCGAGGCAACGCAACATGAAGCCTGGCCCGTTCTCGGAGGACTTTTCGGCGAGTTGGCCATCGACCATACGGTGTTCGAGACAGTGGCAGGCTGCTTTGCTCTATACCCCTTCGAGGCAGAGCCGCCGATCGGCAACTTCGGCGATACAATGCGCCGAACCATGCCTGACGAAAAGATGCGCGATGAGAAAGAGCCTCATACGCGCTTCCGTCGATTGCTGGCGTATGATAGCCGGGACGAGATCTGCCTGCAAGTCCGGCATGCAGTACGGCTGGCCAAATCCAAAGACGCGCCAGTGAACTACCGCCAGCTTTTCGTGGATTTGTGGTGGTGGAATGACCGCACCAAGGTCGAATGGGCAAAGGCCTATTGGCAGGTGCCGGCGGAAATTGGAGGCTTCAGCCTCGCCGGCGTGGGAACACCTGTCGAGGAAACACCAACCCTAATGCCGGAGTGACGCTATGACCTTTCTTACTCAGGTGTTGATCGATTCCGATACCGCCAGGCTGTTGAGACTGTGGAGGTGGAACAGTTACGACTGGCATCAGGCCGTTTGGAGAGCTTTCCCCCACCGCGACGGCAAGCCACGCGATTTCCTTACCCGGCTGGATGAACGCCACGGCGGGTGTTGCTTATTGCTCGTCTCGCCCGTCGAACCGACGCGACCGGATTGGTGCCCGGCGGAATGCTGGCAGACGAAGCCGATTCCAGAGAGTTACTTCGGAAAAAACCGGTACGCCTTCCAGCTTTGCGCCAACCCGACGAAAAAGGTCGCCAAGGAACGGTCTGACGGCTCCCTGACGAAAAACGGGCGGCGTGTCCCATTGCGATCGCGCGAGGAACTGGTCGCATGGATGGAGCGGAAGGGGGAGCAGGGTGGATTTCACGTTGAAGTTGATAAGCTGCGTACCATCCCGCACGGCCCGGAACGCTTCCGGAAAAACGGCGCATCCGGCACGCACAGCGCCGTCGAGTTTCAAGGCGTGCTAATTGTTACGGACCCGATAAATTTCCATGGAGCCTTCACGCGCGGCATCGGCTCGGCCAAGGCATTCGGGTTTGGCTTGCTGGCGATCGCGCCGCTACCGTGAGGCGATCATATGCAGGTACTCGTCATGAGTTCCGATCCAAAACCAGACATAGGTCTGGCCGTCAAAGGCGGCCAATGCGCGATAGTCCAGTCCGACCCGCGCCGACCACAACTGCGGATTGACTTCCTTGAACTGCAGGGACAGATGCCACGGATTGAGTTTCCAGGCGGCGAAGTTCTTTTGGGCAAGTCGTTGCAGCCGTTCGGGCAGCTGCTCTTAACATCTCCAGAACCGCGTGCTGGTGCGGCTGTTCATGGGAGGGGGCGCGTCTTGCCCTGGCGGTACTCCTCAAGCGCTTCTTGGACAAACCGGTCAAGCTTGCCGGCGGAGGCATCCTCTTCGATCTGCTTATCCCAAAGCTCGGCCTCGTACTTCGCCAGCCACTTGGCGACCCGGTGCACCTCGGCGGGCGTCAGCTTGGCGATCTCCGCCTCGATCTCTTCAACGCTTCGCATGACGAAAGGATATGCCAAGTGCGCGGCGGCCTCAAGCGACATTCCAGCGGTGAATTCATTACATCATGAAAGGAAATTGCCATGAAATTGATAGAGCTTCACATACTCCAATCGTTTCCAGTCTCGTGCCTGAACCGCGACGACCTGGGCGCGCCGAAAACTGCAACTTTCGGGGGCGTCCCCCGGGCACGCATCTCCAGCCAGTGCCTGAAGCGGGCGATCCGCTTTTACGCGCGGGAGTTGGAGGTCGACCGGGACGACAAACTCTTTGCCGGATCTAGAACCCGCAAAGCGGTGGATGATCTCAGTGAGCGGCTGAGTGCGCCCTTAGACGTGTGGAAACTCGAACCGCTCTCTTGTGAGAAGGCCAATGAAGTAGCGAAGGCTGTTTGTCATGGCTTGCTTTCAGGGAAGAAGCAGCCAAAGGCAAAGTTGTCTCGCAAAGGGAAGAAAGATCATGAGCCTGACGCCGCCGGTGGTGAGGAGGAAACTGCCGGAAAAACCAGCACGCTGCTCTACTTCTCTACGGGCGAAATCAATCTAATGGCCAAGGCAGTCCTAGAGAATCGCACCGCTGCTGACCTAAAAAAGGTGGCCGTCCAAGCACTGAAGGACCCAAAGGCCGTGCGAGCGCGTGACCTTGCTGACATCGCCATTTTTGGCCGCATGGTCTCGAACGCTCCCGACCTCACTATGGAGGGTGCCGGCCTTTTCAACCACGCTCTCACGACCCACAGGGCCGTCCCAGAAATCGATTTCTGGACGGCAGTGGATGACAACAAGCAGCCCGGAGAAGATGCGGGTGCGGCCAACATGAACATCGCGGAATTTACGAGCGGCGTCTTTTATCGTTATGCTGCGCTGAACCTTGACCTGCTATTTGATTCCGAGCGCGGCCACCTCCGCCAGATTGCGGATGTCGCTGTGCGGCAACGGTTACTATCCACGTTCATCCGCTCGACGTTGCTGGCGATACCCTCCGCTCGTGACAACTCGCACAACAGCCATACGGAAATCGGTTACGCCCTCGGCTTTTATCGTACCCAGGGTCAGCCGTTGCAACTCATCAACGCGTTTGAAAACCCGGTGCGCACATACAACGGATTGGTTGAGCCGTCTGTGCGTAAGATGCTGCTGCACTTGCAGCGAGTCCGTGAAGACTACGGCAGCTTGGTCAAGCCGTCATTGGAGCTGGCGTTTGGCAGTTTCCGTCCGGTTGCCGATGCGGAAGATCATGAGGGTGAACGGTTGATGCTGGTGCCTGAGCGCGCGAGCCTGGACGACTTCTGTGGCCGCTTGGCACAAGCGACTAACGGATGAAAGGAGGGTTGCCGTGAACCACTATCTCCCGCTTCTACTCGATGGCCCAATGCAGTCATGGGGTTCGGCCAGTCGGTTTCAGCGCCGCACGACCGGACTGTACCCGACTAAGAGCGGCGTCATCGGCCTGATCTGCGCGGCGATGGGTTGGGCGAAACGCCCGGTTGAAGAAGATCAAATGCTGCCCCGGCTGGCGGAATTGCGTATGAACGTCGTTCTCCTGCCCAGACCCGCATGGTGGAATCGCCAAGCTCAACGCGCCCATCCTTCAGACTGGCTTGAGCGACACCGGCTCGAGGATTACCATACGGTGGGCGGCGGGTTCGATCCAAAAACACACCCCGAATCTATACCACCCACGGCTTCACGCGAACCTAGCAAGCATGCAACCGTGAGCAGGCGCGAATACCTACTCGACGCCCGCTTCGGTGTAATTCTCGCCGGGCCATCCGATATATTGAACGAAGCCGCCAAAGCGCTTCGCGATCCCGTTTGGGGGGTCTGGCTTGGTCGCAAGAGCTGCATTCCCGCCGCGCCTGTGCTGGCCGGCGATCCATTCGAGTCTCGCGAGCAAGCATGGACAGCATTGCTAAAAGCAGCGGGCTTGCCGCTCGAAATACCCTTCGGAGCATTCGGAAGCGTTGAGGAAGTCGCTGCCCCGTCTGAAGGGCATATCACAGTCATGGATCAGCCGGTCAGCTTCGGCGACGGCAAGAGCAGCGGTCCCGATGTGCGGCATTTTGTCCCCCGTTGGATCAATGTTCGGGTTGGTAGCAAGCGGGATTAGAAACTCCTGCGAGGAAAACTGACAATGCCGATCTTCGAAAAACCCCCGATTGAGACGCTGGCGCTGGCGAAGGATCGATGGACCCCCATTTATCTGGAGCACGGCCGCCTGGAGGTGGACGATTCAAGCATCAAGTGGATAGGTGCGGATGGGCTTGTCTATCGGCTGCCCGTTGCAACCATCTCCGCGGTCATGCTTGGCCCAGGAACGACAGTCACTCATGCCGCCATGAAGGCGTGCGCGGATTCCAACACGCCGATCTGCTGGATTGGTGAGGACGGTATGAGGTTCTACGCCGTTGGCATCACTCCCAACCATGACAACTCGATGCCGCGCAAACACGCGGACGCATGGGCGAACAAGAAGAAAAGAGCGGAAATCGCCCGGCGCATGTTCTCCCGGCGCTTCTCCGTCGAAGAAGTACAGGCTCATTCGGTTGCGGAACTGCGAGGCATGGAGGGTCTGCGCGTGCGCGCCAAATATGCGGAGCTGGGTGCGTTGTATGGTGTGACATGGAAAGGGCGCGATTATGATAGGTCTAATTGGAATTTGGCAGACGGTATCAACCGCGCCCTGTCGGCCGCGAACGCAAGTCTCTACGCTGTGTGCGCGGCCGTGACCTGCTCGCTCGGATACATCCCCTCTTTGGGATTCGTTCATGACGCAGGTACACTCCCGTTCATCTACGATGTGGCCGATCTTTATAAGGAAGTCACGTCCTTTCCTGCGGCCTTCCAGGCGATACAACATGAGCCCGACGATCGAGGAGAGCTTGCCCGCACGTTTCTCAAGCAGAAAATCGAGGAGCAGCGCCTGTTACAGCGCATTCCGAAGGAACTGGAGGAACTTTTTGAATGACAGTCATCATTGCCAACGACACGCCTGATGCGATCAGGGGAATGCTGAAGCGATGGTTCATCGAACCGCGCCCCAATGTATTTGTGGGGACCCTCAATCGTCGCACACGCGAGAAAACCATGGAATACATCAAGCGTAATGGCATCGGCGCCGGATTCCTCATCATTCACTCAGACAATAACTGCCAGGGTTTCATGATTGAAAATCTGGATCCCGGCAACCGTAAGGGCGTGGAGATTAGCGGGATTTATTTGATCGCAGAGAAGTGGGAAGGATAGTTCACTGCGCAATATATTGCGTATTGTCACCTGCCGTTGCACAAGATGTCAGGGTGTTCCCCACGCGCGTGGGGATGGTCCGGGATGAGCACGCTGAGGCGGAGCAATCCGAGAGTGTTCCCCACGCGCGTGGGGATGGTCCGAAAGAGGTCCTCCACCTCCAGGATCAGGTCAAGTGTTCCCCACGCGCGTGGGGATGGTCCGTTTTCACTGCCTATGCAAGCCTCGGACAGACGGTGTTCCCCACGCGCGTGGGGATGGTCCAGTGTTTTTCCGCGAGTGTGGCGCCATGGCCGAGTGTTCCCCACGCGCGTGGGG
>Ga0315280_10006796_pt1 | contig 15626 bp, 10 predicted proteins | sample YL17G06_40_MG_FD_203697 | JGI IMG/M metagenome (GOLD analysis project Ga0315280, IMG submission 203697) | Sediment microbial communities from Yellowstone Lake, YNP, Wyoming, USA - YL17G06_40 | ecosystem: Environmental > Aquatic > Freshwater > Lake > Sediment | place: USA: Wyoming | collected... | reverse complement strand
AGCGTGGCCAGCTCGCAGTTGAGCCGCAGGCTGTAAACATCCATCAGCGTCATCCAGCCGTCACCGAGCTGAATGGAGCTGAACAGGGGGTTGTCCTGGCGGAAGACGGCATGGCTGGCAATGTGCAAAAAGCGGGCCGTTTCGCCCACCGTCCGCAACCGTTCGGCGCTCGCCTCCTGGCCGCTGTAGACCCGGGCGTTGGGCAACAATTGCTCGACCTGTTCGGCCTCCTTGACGATATGGGGGGTGGTGCGGGTGGCGACCTCCAGCACCAGGGAATGGCCGGCCGGCTGGGGGCGGCGCATGGCGCAGTTGCGGAACAGCGTGCCCGAGGGCGCGTAGGAAACGGCATGCCGCTCAAACAAGTGCCGGCGGCCGTCGTACAAGGCGTGGAAAGGCAGGTAGTGCAGGAAGCCGTGGGGCACGATCACCAGGTGGCTGCCCGTCAGGTAGGGATCGACCGGCTCCAGCAGCTCGCGGTGCAGGTCGCGCAGGTGGTCGAGGATGCCGGCCTCGATGTGCTCACGGAACTCGCTGAACACCTCGCCCAGCGACATCTTGGACATCTGGAAGCGGAGCAGGCGCAGCAGCCGCTCCACCCGCGTGGTCAGGCTCAGTTCCGGGAACACCCGCAGGCCCTCGCGATCCAGCAGGCAGGCCAGCACCGTTCCCTCGGCCATGTAGTATTCCAGCAACTGCCCGTCGGGCGGCAGCACCGTCTGGATCTCCTCCAGCGACCCCGGAGGTTCCTGGTGAAGCTCTCCGTATCTCTCTTCGGGCGGCAACCGGCGGAACAGTTTGAGCATCTCCTTTTCGCGCTCGCGGATGGTGCGGATGAAGCCGGCGGGGTTGGCCTGGTAGGCGGAACGCGGCTGAAACTCCTCCACGTTGATCTTCTTGTAGTACCAGTTCAGCTCCTCGCGCAGCTCCCGCATGCGGGCCACGATGCCGCTGGGCGATTCGGCATCGCCGGCCAGGATGCCGGAACGGGTGACCAGGTTGGCAACGGAGCGTGACTTGGCCTGCTCGATGGCCCGAAAGGCCTCCAGGCGCAGTTGGTCGGCGCGGGCCTGCCCGGCCGGTCCGGCCTCCTCCCGCTCGGCCGCCGCGTCCAGGCACAGCATCACGAAACTTTCGAAGGCCTGCAGCTTGTCCTTGACGAAGGCGATCTTCAACTCGTCGAACTGGATGCGGCTGCGCATGGCCTCCAGCATCTGCAAGGCCTGGCGATAGCTTTCGTGGGCGGCCGCGCGCTGGCTCTTGGCCAGGTAGATCTTGCCGAGCTGAAAGTGGCAGTGGAAGCTGAGCCACGGCGCTTCCAGCCGGCCCAGCTCCTCGCGGGCGCGGGCGCACTCGGCTTCCGCCTGGTCGGTTTCGCCCAGCGCAAAGTGGGCCTGCGAAAGCAGCAGGTGCGCATACACCGTCTTGGTGGGGACGCCCGCGTCCTTGAAGTAGCCGTACAACTCCGAGGCCAGGCTGATGGCTTCGTAGCTGCGGCCCATGTGCAGGTAGACCAGGGCCCGATAGAGGTCCACGGTGTGGACCCAGACGTCGTTCTTTTCGCGAGAAAACTGCTCGCGGGCGGCGTCGAACAACTCCAGGGCGCGCGCCGGGCTGCCCGAGAAATGCGAAGCCACCGCCTGGTTGGCCAGGGACTTGGCCGTCTCGTAGCCCATGTTCAGCGCCTGAAACTGGCTGCGGGCGCTGTCGGCCAGCCGCTCGGCATCCTGGTACAGGTTCAGTTCCAGGTAGATGTCGGACTGGTCCAGGTCGCACAGCGCCAGGTGATACTGGTTTCCCAGCCGGTCGAAATTCACGCGCGCCCGGTCGAGCATGTCGATGGCGCGTGTGTAGTCACCGCGCAGGAAGTGCAGGTAGGCGATGTTGTAGTCGGCCTGCGCCACCAGCAGCCCCATCCCTCTTTCCGAGCAGAAATCGCGGGCCTGCTGGTAGGTGGCCAGGGCGTCCTGCAACTGGTTCAGGCTGATGAGCGTCACCGCCCGGTTCGACAGGATGGCGGCAATCGCTTCGGGGTCGGCGGCCGGGTCCAGGCCCGCCAGGGCCCGGTCGTAGCAGGCCAGGGCGTCGGCGAAGCGGTCGAGGCGGTGGTAGATGTTGCCGCAGTTGATTTCCAGGCGGGCCACCCGCGCCGGCAACGCCTGTTCCAGAAAGATGCGGCGCGCGCTCGCGGCGCGCTCCAGGGCCTCATCGGAGCGCCCCAGCAGCGCCAGCGGCATCACCTGGCTGGACAGCGTGCGGGCCGCTTCCACCGCCTCCCCCAGCCGGAAGAAGATCTCGGCGGCCTGCTGATAGTGCTCCAGGGCCTCGGCGTTGCGGTCGGTGACGTGGCAGGTGTTGCCGATGGCGCGCAGGGCCAGGGCGCGGGACCGGTCGTCGTCCAGTTGCTCGGCCATCTCCAGCGCCGCCCGCGCCGTGCGCATGGCCAGCGCCGTATCCACCCGGCATTGCTGGACCACCTGCTCGGCCAGCTCCAGAACCGCCTGCGGCGAAGCCGCTTGGCGCTGTTCAGGCATGCGCGGCTCCCCCGCCGCCCGCGTCTTGCCCCGCGGCTTTCACAGCCCGTTTTTCGAACCCTTTCCCCTCCAGCGCCGCACGCAACTTTTTCAAGCAGCGGTCGCGGATGAATCCGATGGAGTTCTTGGCCACGCCCAGCCGCTCGGCCAGTTCGCGGTACTCCGGCGGGGGGTCGGTGTAGAACAGGTGGTGGATCAGTTCCTGGCAGCGGCGGGAGACGCGGCCGATGGCCTCCCGCAGGACCTGCTCCTGCTCGGCTTCCATCATCCAGGCTTCGGCCTGCCGGCGGTCGTCGGGCAACTGCTCCAGCGCCCGCTCGGTTTCCTCCTCGGTCAGCGGCTCGATCTGCCGGCGTTCCTTGTAGCGGATGCAGCGGTGGCGCGCCACGGCCACCAGCCAGTGCTGCAGTTTCTCGCGCTCCCGCAGCTTCTCCAGCCCCGTGAACAGGTCCAGCGCCACCGCCTGGAAAATCTCGGCCGTCTCGTCGGCGCTGAAATGGAATCTCAGCGGGATCGAATAGATCAGGTTTTGATAGCGCTCCAGCAGCACGCTCCAGGCCTCTTCGTTGCCCGCCAGACACTCCTCGCACAGCACCGCGTCGGTGTAGCCGCGGAGCCGGCTTTCGCGCCACTGGCCGAGCAATGAGAAGCGCATAGTCCTCAGGTGTCAGGCGCCAGGTGTCAGGCGAAGTGCCCGCGCAACCGTGGCGCCATTCCCTGGTCAATAATCTTCCGGGTCATGGCCGCCGGCTCTGCCAGAACAGGCGGTCGCAGTTCCACAGCAGCACCGGCTCGATGATCGCCGGCTGAAAATTGCCGAGTCCCCGGCGCGCGGCGGCCAGCACGTGGGGGCCCGCCAGAAAGACTACGGGCAGGCGCTCGGAAAGCAGGAACTGGACGCGATCGTAGGCCGCCTTGCGCGCCTCCGTCCGGGTCGCTGTCATCTGCTCTTGCATCAGGCGGTCGATCTCGGTCTCCCAAGCTTCCAGCGGCAGGCGGGGATCGGCGCCGCCGCCCTTCTTGAGGTTCCAGACGTGCAGCGAACCGGTGCTGGTCCAGACGTTCATTTCCGAATTGGGATCGGCGTCGCCGCTGGCCATGCCCCACACCGCCGCGTCGAACTTGCGCGTGTTCAGCACCGCATCCATCATCGCGCCGAATTCGATTGGGGTGGCCTGGGCGCGGATCCCGAGGCGCTGCAAGTCGTCCTGAATCAGCGTCGCCATTTTGCGGCGCAGCAGGTTGCTGGCTGAGACGAGCACGGTGAATTCGACCGGACGCCCCGCGCCGTCGCGTAACGCGCCGCCCGACGCATCCCGGCGGAAGCCGGCCTGGCGCAGGAGTTGCTCGGCGCCCGCCGGATCGCGCGGGTAGGCCGCCAGCTTCGCCGCCCGCCACAGCCGGTTCCCCTCGGTGACCTGCGACCAGAGCGGTGAGCCGTAGCCCTGGTACACCAGCCGGACCAGGGCCTCGCGGTCGATGGCATGCGCCACGGCCCGCCGAAAACTGAGATTGCGGAACCAGGCGGAGTGCGGCTCAGGGGCGTTCCAGTTGAAGAACACGAAGTTGTATTCCAGTCCGGGGCCGGCGTCGCGGGCCTGCAACTCCGGCATGGCCCGCAGGCGGGCGAAATCTTCGGCGCGCAGTTTTCCGGCCGCGTCCACTTCGCCGGCCATCAGGCGAAGCAATTGCGCGTTCTGGTCGGCGGCGAATACCAATTCGAGCCGGTCCAGGTAGGGAAGCGGCCTGCCGGCCTCGTCTTTCTTCCAATAGTAAGGGTTGCGCTCCAGGATGAGCCGCTGGCCCGGCAAATACCGCTTCAGGCGGAAAGGCCCGGCGGTGGCGAAGTCCGCCGGGGAGGCGCCGAGGCTCCACATTTGGGCGATTCGCCCTTCGGCGTATGCCTTTTCCAGCTTGTGGCGGGGCACGATCCAGAAAAAATCAAACAGGCGTTCGCCCGGTCCGTAGGCCGCCGGCAGATCGACCCGAACCGTGTTGGCGGAAACCTTGACGACGCTGATCGGCTGGTCCTGGAGGAGCAGCAGGTCGCGCTGCGGCGAATTGACGGCGGGATCCAGATACAACCGGAAGCTGAAGACCACGTCGTCGGCCGTCAGCGAAGTGCCGTCGGAGAAGCGCAGACCGTCGCGAAGCACTAAGGTATAATGCCGCCCGTCCGGTGTCCTGCTCCAGCTTTTGGCCAGGGCGGGCTCGGTGCGCTGGCTGGCGCGATTGATGTGCACCAGGTCGGCGGACATGGCGCAGATCACGTCGCGGGACGGCTGGTCGGCGGCCAGCAGCGGATTCAGCGTTTTGGGCTCGCCCGTTTGCGCGATCCTCAGCACGCCGCCTGGTTGCCCGGCACGATTGCCCGCCGCGGGGGCCTGGGCCTGCACAGGCCCGAATGCGTGCACAGGCAGGGATGCCTGTGCTACCAGCAGCAACGCGACGCACGTCAGGCGCGATATCGTGCGTGGCGCGATTCGTTCACGGTCATGGAGAGTCATGGCGCCCCGCGGCGATTCACACGGCCACCCGCTCAAGGGATCAGGCGGCCGGGCGGCGGATGAACCGCCGTTACTCACAGGACAGAAGCGATGAGGCTTGGAAGATTCCTGCTCGCCCGTCTCCTGAATGCGGCTGCCATTCTGCTGCTGGTGGCGCTGCTCAGCTTTCTGATGGTCGGTCAAGCCCCCGGCGATTATCTGAACGAACTCGCCTCCGACCCGCAGGTTTCCCCCGCCTCGCTGCAGCAAATGCGGCAGCAGTATGGCTTGGACCGGCCCTTTCATATCAAATTCCTGAACTGGTTGCAAACAGGATTGGCGGGAGACCTGGGTTACTCTTTTGTCTACCAGCGGCCCATCTCCGGTCTGATCTCCGAACGCATCTGGAACACAGTGCTGCTGAACGGCGTGGCGCTGGTGGCAGCCTGGGCCTTCGGCGTGACGCTGGGCGTGGTGGCGGCGCTGAAGCGCGGAACAGCCATCGATTGGCTGGTGGGAGCGCTGGCCACGCTGCTGGTCTCGGTCCCGGCCGTGATTGTGTCCTTGCTGCTGCTGATGCTGGCAGCCCGCCTGGGGCTGCCGATCGGGGGAATGAGCGCCCCCGATTCCGAAGCGCTGCCGCTGGCCGGGCGGCTGGCCGACCTGGCCCGCCACCTGGCGCTGCCGGCAGCAGCGGTGACCGCCGTTCTTCTGCCGGCCGTCGTCCGCCACACGCGCGCGGCCATGGAGGAAACGCTGGAGGCCGATTACATCCGGACGGCGCGCGCCAAGGGCGCCGGCCGCGCCCGCATCCTTGTTCATCACGCCCTGCGCAACGCCCTGAATCCCCTGACCACGCTGTTCGGCTTCTCGGTGTCGGCGCTGCTCAGCGCCTCGCTGCTGGTGGAAGTGGTGATGAGCTGGCCGGGCATCGGGCAGCTCACCTACGACGCGGTCCTGCGCCGCGACCTGTTTCTGGTGGTCGATCTGGCGGTGCTGTCGGCCTTGCTGCTGATGGCCGGCAACATCATCGGCGACCTGCTGCTGCACCTGGCCGACCCGCGCGTGACGCAAGAATGAAGCGGCTGCGCCAATTCGCCTGGGCCCTGCTGGCGCTGGCCTACCTGGTGGCGCTGGCGCCCGACTTCTTCTCTCCCTACCCGCCTGCCGAACAGCACCGCGATTACCCCTATGCCGCGCCGGGCCGTTATGGGAAAGCGCGCCTGGTCCTGCTGGCGCGCGGAGAGCCGTACCGGCTGCTGGGTGTCATCCCCGCCTCGATGCGCCTGCTCGCGGTGCGAGGGAGCGGCGGGGTGTTCCCGCTGGGCGCCGACGAGTTCGGCCGCGACGTTTACTCGCGCCTGTGCCACGGCGCTTCCACTTCGCTGCTGCTGGCGCCGGCGGCCGTGTTGTTCTCGCTGGCCCTGGCCCTGGCGCTGGGAGGTCTGGCCGGCTACGCCGGCGGTTGGACCGACGCCCTCATCATGCGCGCCGGCGAGATCTTTCTTTCCCTGCCGTGGTTTTATTTCGTGGTGGCGCTGCGGGCAGCGCTGCCGCTGAACCTCAGCCCGCGCGCCACGCTGCTGATGATTTTCGTGCTGCTGGGGGCGCTGGGATGGGCGGCCCCGGCGCGCCTGTTCCGCGGCCTGGTGCTCAGCCTGCGCGCCCAGGAATTCGTGCTGGCTTCGCGCGCCCTGGGGGCCGGTCCGGTCCGCGTCTTCACCCGGCATATGCTTCCGGCTCTGTTGCCGGCCGCCCGCGCGCAACTCCTGCTCACGCTGCCGGCCTACATCATTACGGAAGTGAGCCTCTCGTTCCTCGGTCTGGGCGTGGTCGAACCCACTCCCACCTGGGGTAACTTGCTCACTCCGCTCCAGCAGTACGTGGTTTTGACCGCCTATCCCTGGATGCTGGCGCCGGCCTTCGCGGTGGTCGGCGTATTCCTTGCTCTGCACACCGTGGCCGAGGGGGCAGCAGAGCCGCGGAAGTAGCGCCGGGGACGATCCCCGGCGCTCTGCTTATGAGGGTCTGGTGGAACCGGCAGCCCAGTCGGGCAGCAACCCCACCTGAATGTCGGAGGATTCTTCTTCCTTGCCGAAGCGAATGCCTTCCTTGGTCCGTTCGTAGGGGACGGAAACGCTCCAGGGGGCAAAATCCGGGCCCGAAACCACCGCGCAGATGCACTCGGAAGCGCCCTCGGCGGCCAGCTTGCCGGGATAGTAGTCTTCGGCCTGGTCCTTGCGGGCGTAGTAGGCATCGTTCAAAGTCACCACGGCCAGGGCGTTGTGCTGGCGGGCGGCGGCCACCACCGCCTGGTAGGCCGCCTGCTTCTCCTCCTGACCCTGGAACCGCACTTCCACCAGCAGCACATCCTGAGGTGTGACCAGGAACGCGACCGGTGTGAGGTAGCCGTCCCGCGCCAAGTTCTCTTTGCCGATTTCCAGAACCTGGAAAATAAGCTGTCGAATATCAAGCGCCATGACGAACCTCGGAGAAGGCCCGGCGAGGTTCACCTACTTGCCGGCGGCGTACTTCTTGTATTCGTCGGCCACCTTGCCGGCCGTGGTGTCGCCGGCGTGGATGTAGACGCGATAGCGGAACGTCAAGCGGCCGTCCGGCGGGATGGTGATCGAGCCGTCGCGGGTCTTGTCGTTGTAGTAGTCGTGCTCGCCGAAGGGATTGACGGCGTCCAGACCGTAGGCGCGCGCGTGCCAGTAGGTGGGATGCTTGGGGTTGGTGGGGTGGTCGAACACCGCGATGCCCACCGTCTCGCCGCCCACCTGCCCGTAGTAATCGACCCAGGCGGCGCGCTTGCCCCAGATCTCCTTCTCGTTCTTCCCGCCCTCGGAATTGACGAAGGTGGCGCCTTTGCTGGGCGCCAGCGGCGCGGCCACCCGGATGGCGAAGGTGCCCTCTTTGGTGTCTCCCAGCTTGACCGCCTCTTTGCCGGCTTGCAGCGTTTCCTCCACGTCGATGATCCGGGCGTCGGCCCGGCCGGAAAAGACCAGCCTCTTGGTCTCGGTCAGCAGCTTCTTGTCGCCGGGAGCCACCCAATCGAAAATGGCGCTCAGCACGCCGGTCGCTCCCCCTTTGATCTGGTCCAGGGACCGGAACACGATGCGGCCCTTCGCGGCGGAGCCCTCCGCCCAGAAATCCACCCCGTTCACATCCCCGTGGGCGTAAAACAGGCCGCGGTGATGCGGGTGATCCTGGTATTTGGTGCGGATCTCCTCGGGGTCGTCCTTGATCATGGGGTACCCGCGCGTTACCACCTTGCCGGACGCCGCGCGGAGCGGGTGCAGATACGGCTTGGGCGAATCAGCCCCGAAATAGAAGGTGGTGAAGGGCTGCCCCTGGATCACGACCTCGACCGTGTCTCCCGAGCGCTTCAGTTGGACGGCGTCGGCCGCCGGAAGGGAGGCCGCCAGCGCCAACAGGCACGCAAGCAATAAGAGCGGAATTCGGCTTTTCATCCCCGCATGCTACCACAGAAAAACAGTGCTGAGCGCTGAGTTCTGAGTGCTGAGTGACAGCGTCCCCGAGGGCCCGTGCCCCGGCGCTACATAGCTGCCGCGCCTGACGTTGTGTCTCGCAGTTGGCTTGACCACGTATGGCAACTTCGGATTGCCGATTGCGGATCGCGGATTTCAAGCGTCGCCATGTTTGAAATCCGCAATCCGCAATCCGAAATCCGCAATTCCCATACGCTAAAGCTACTTGTGAGACAGTTCACTAATTCTCCTTGTTGACCTTGATGCGGGCCTTGGCCTTGATTTCCGCCAGGCGCGCTTCGAGCGGTGCGGCGTCGCCGACCCGATTCATTTTGCGCAGCAGGCCGGCGTATTTTTCGATGGTCGGGGCCAGGTCCGGGTGGTCCAGCCCCAGCGTCTTCTCCCGGATGGCCAGCGACTGCTGGTAGAGCGGCTCGGCCTGCCGGAACCGGCTTTCCGTCGTGTACAGGTCGGCCAGCGTCTCCAGGCTGGCGACCAGGTTGGGGTGCTCGGGGCCGAGCGAGGCCTTCTGCAGCGCCAGCGCCCGCTCGTAAAGCGGCATGGCCTTGCCGTAGGCCGCCTGGGCCACGTAGAGGTGGCCCATGTTGGCCAGCACCGCGGCCAGGTTGGGATGCCTGGCGCCCAGCTTTCTCTCCAGGATGGCCAGCGTCAACTGGAACAGCGGCTCGGATTCGGCATAGCGCTGCTGGTCGCGATACAGAACCGCCAGCAAATGGGCAACCACGGCCACATCCAGGTGATCGGGGCCCAGCGCCTTTTCCCGGATGGCCAGCGAGCGCTTGAACAGCGGCTCCGCGTCACGCAGGCGGGCCAGCGCATACACCGTGCTGCCCAGGAAGTAGAGGCTGCCGGCCACGTCGGGATGCTCCGGCCCCAGCAGCTTCTCGCGAATCGCCAGCGAGCGGCGGAACAGCGGCTCGGCGCCGCGGTAGTTGGTTTGCGCCAGGTACAGGGCCGCCAGCAGGTGCATGCTGGTGGCCACTTCGAGGTGTTCCGGACCATAGAATTTCTCATTGATTTCCAGGGCCCGCTTGTACAGCGGCTCGGCTTCGGAGTAGCGGGCCTGGTCGGCGCAGGGCAGCGCCAGGTGCGTCAGGGTGGCCGCCACGTCGACGTGCTCGGGCCCCAGCGCCTTCTCCCGGATGGCCAGCGCCCGCCGGAACAGCGCTTCCGCTTCGTTGTACTTGCCTTGCGCATAGTTGATGAACGCCAGGGTGCTGAGCGGGGCGGCCAACTCCACATGTTCCGGCCCCAGTTCTTTTTCCCGCAGCGCCAGGTAGCGGCGGTAGAGCGGTTCGGCCTCGGCATGTTTGCCCTGCTCCTGGCACACCATGGCCAGGTTGCTAAGGCTGGCGGCCAGGTCGCCGTCTCCCATGCCCGGCTTCTTCTCGCGGATGGCCAGCACGCGCCGGTATCTTTCTTCCGCCTGCGGCAGTTGGCGCTGGCTGTAATAGAGAGCGGCGAGCGCGTTCAGGAGGGGCACCAGGTCGGGATGGTCGGGACCCAGCTTCTTCTCCCGAATGGCCAGGGCCCGCCGGTACAACGGCTCGGCTTCCGTCGCTTTGCCTTCGGCGTACAAGACGGCCGCCAGGTTGTTCAGGCTGGACGCCACCTCCGGGTGCTCCACCCCCAGCGCCTTCTCCCGGATGGCCAGCGCGCGCCGGTAATACGGCTCCGCGTCGCTGGCTCGGGCCTGCATAAAGAACAGCGAGCCGTAGGCGGTGACCGCCGCGTAGACGTCGGGATACTCGGGGGCGCCGGTACCCTCCAGAATCTCGATGGCGGTCTTCAGCAGCGGTTGCGCGGCGGTGTACCTGGCCTCGGCTTTATACAGCGCGCCCAGGTTCAGCAGCGATTGGGCCACGTCGCGGTGCTTGATGCCCAGCGCCTTGTTGCGAATGCCGAGGGCCAGCAGGTAAAGGTTCTCGGCGTCCACCAGCTTGTTCTCGGCGCGGTAGACGTTGGCCAGCAGCGTCATGGACTGGGCCACGGCTGGGTCGGCTTCACCCAGCGCCTTTTTGCGGATGTCCAGGGCGCGCTCGTGTGACGAACGGGCTTCCTCGTACTTGCCCTGGGCCAGCGCCAGCTCGCCCAGGCTGTGAAGGCTTTCCGCAACGTCGGCGTGCTCCTTGCCCAGCGCCTTCTCCCGGATGGCCAGCGCCCGGCGCAGAACCAGCCCGGTCGAGGCCAGCTTGTCCTGTTTCAGGTATGTGTCGCCGAGCAGGTTCAGGGTGACGGCCAGGCGCGGGTCGCGCGGCCCGAACGCTTCGGCCTGCCGCGCGGCGGCCAGCAGCAACTTCTCGGCTTCCGCGTACTTGCCTTGTTGGAATGCCTGCCGCGCCCCGTCGCAGCTCTTGCGCCAAGCCGCCTCTGGCACGGCTGCGGCGTAACCGATGCCGGCCAGGGACAGAGCGCCGGCCAAAACAAAACATACTCGTGTCACCTTCATGATGAATCCCGTCCGTAAGGTATCCGTGCAGTTTACAGACACCACCCGCCGATGGAAGTTCCAAGTTTCAAGTTGCGGCCGGCATCGCTGCTCTTTTGAACTTTGAACCTGCAGCTTTACACTTTACACTCGCACCGTGAAACGCCTGTTGCTCATCGCGCTGCTTGCCGCCTTGGCCGCGCCGTTGGCGGCCCAGGTGAAGACCTATCCCTACCGCTGGGTGTTCGTGATCCGCTCGCTGCGGACCGACAAAGACCTGGACGAGATCCGCGACATCGCGCGGGTGGCCGCCGCGCACGGCTTGAACGGCATGGTGCTATCGAGCGGCCTGGACCGCCTCGAGCGCCAGCCTCCCGAGTACATCGAGCGGGTCAGGAAAGTGAAGGCGATTCTCGATGAATTCCACCTCGAGCTGATCCCGCAGATTTTCTCTGCCGGGTACGGGAGCGGCATCCTGGCGTTCGACCGGAACCTGGCCGAGGGCATCCCGGTGAAGGACGCGCTGTTCGTGGCCGCCAAGGGCGAAGCGCGCCTGGAGCCCGATCCGCCCGTGACGCTGGCCAACGGCGGCTTGGAGGAGTTCACCGGCAACAGCGTGAAAGGGTTCCGCTTCACCGAGCAGCCGGGGACCATCTCGTTTGTCGATCGGGAAATCTTCAAGGAGGGCAAGGCTTCCCTGCGCTTTGAAAACTTCACGGCCAACGAGCACGGCCACGGGCGGCTGATGCAGGAGGTGGCCGTGCGGCCGTATCGCTCGTACCGGGTGACCTGCTGGCTGAAGAGCGAGGCCCTGGAACCGGCCGGCGCATTCCGCATCCAGGCCCTGGCGCCCGATGGCCGCTCCCTGGCCCCCGTCTCCTTCCGCATTGCCCCAACCACCGACTGGCGGAAGCTGACCATGGGTTTCAACAGCGCCGACTGCGACAAGGTGCGCCTCTACGCCGGCGTTTGGGGAGGGAAGAGCGGGAAGTTCTGGCTGGACGATTTCCGCATCGAAGAAGTGGGCCTGGTGAACGTGCTGCGCCGGCCGGGCACGCCCATCACGGTCCGCAATGAAAGAACGGGCACTGTCTACGAAGAGGGCCGCGATTACGCTGCCATCAGCGATCCGAACCTCACGTTCCGCTTCGACCACGACGCGCCGGTTATCAAGCTGCTGCCGGGCGGCCGCATCCGCGATGGTGACCGCCTGCGCGCCGCCTATTACCACGGCATGGCCATCAACGACGGCCAGGTGACCATCTGCATGTCGGAGCCGCAGGTGTACCAGATCTGGCGCGAGCAGGCCCGCCGCCTGCACGAGTTGCTGGCTCCCAACAAGTACCTGCTCAGCATGGACGAGATTCGCGCCGGCGGCTCCGACCTGGCCTGCAAGCGCCGCGGCATGAGCATGGCGCAGATTCTGGGCGACTGCTTCACGCAGCAATTCAACATGCTGCGCCGCCTCAACCCCAAGGCCGAGATCTTCACCTGGTCGGACATGCTGGACCCCAACCACAACGCCCACGCCAATTACTACCTGGTGGACGGCGATTACGCTGGGTCGTGGAATCACGTTCCGCGCGAACTGCGCATCGCCTGCTGGTACTACAAGAACCGCAACGAGAGCCTGGCCTTTTTCTCCAAGCTGGGCTTCAAGACCATCGCCGGCGCTTACTACGACGGCGACACGCTGGAGAATCCGCAAGGCTGGCTGGAGTCGCTCGACAAGACCGACGGGGCGCTCGGCATCATGTACACCACCTGGCGGAACAAGTACGAGCTGCTGGCGGCCTTCGGGGACCTGGTGAAAACGGGCCGCAGATAAACGCCATCGTAGCGCCGGCATCCTGCCGGCCTGCAGACGCCCCGGCGCGGCTTCAACAACCTGGCGGCTGCGGTGGCACAGGCTTCCAGCCTGTGGCCCAATTTTCGCGCCGCCTCTTCCAGTCGCGGCTCTATTGCGGTTTCTGATAGACTGGCGTTATCAATCCCGATGGAGGAACAGGAGTCACAATGAACGAACTCACCCGCCGCGATTTTGCGCGTGGCCTGGGCGTGGCCACCGCGCTGAGCTATAGCCGGATCCTGGGCGCCAACGACCGCCTTCGCCTGGGCTACATCGGCCTGGGCAACCGGGGCGACCAGGTGCACGACGCTTTTCTCGAGCACCCCGACGCCCAGACCGTCGCCGTCTGCGACCTGCGCGACGATTACATGGACTTCGCCATCAAAAAGTCGCGCGGCACGCCCAAAAAATACAAGGAATACAAGAAGCTGCTGGAGGACAAGGACGTGGACGCCGCCGTCATCTGCACGCCCGATCACTGGCACGCGCTGATGTTCATCGAGGCCTGCAACGCCGGCAAGGATGTCTACGTCGAGAAGCCGCTCAGCCTCACGGTCGTGGAAGGGCGCAAGATGGTGGAAACAGCCGAGAGGACCAAGCGGGTCACCCAGGTCGGCATCCATCGCCGCTCGGCCAAGTTCTGCCAGGAGGCGGCCGAGATTGTGCGCTCCGGCGCCATCGGGCAGGTGACCGTGGCCAAGGGCTTCCACGTGCAGAACGAGTGGCCCAAGGGCATCGGCAACCCGCCCGACGAGAAGCCGCCCAACGAATGGGAGTGGGAACACTGGCTGGGGCCGGCGCCCAAGAAGCCCTACAACCGCAACCGCACCTATTACAACTTCCGCTGGTTCTACGACTACTCCGGCGGCCAGCTCACCAATTTCGGCGTGCACTACATGGACATGCTGCGCTGGTGCCTGGGCCAGGAGGCGCCCAAAGCGGTGGTGGCCATGGGCGGCAAGTACGCCGTCCAGGACAACCGCGAAATCCCCGACACCATGGAGGTGCTGTGGGAGTTTGACGGGCCGACATTGGTGATCTTCACCCAGTACAATGCCAGCGCCGCCCCGCCCAACCTCAACGATGCCGAGATGGAACTGCGCGGCACCAAGGGCACCATGTACCTGTTCGGCAACCGCTGGGAGGTGGTGCCGGAGAAGAACGCCGAGAAGCTGTTCGGCTATCGCACGCCGCTCGATCGCGGCATCGAGAAGTCCTATGGGCCGTCGCGCAAGCAGGCCATGGAACCGAAGAGCGGCAAGGGCAGCGCGAACACCGCCTTCCACGCCCGCAATTTCCTGGATGGCGTCAAGAGCCGGGGCAAGTGCAACTGCGACATCCTGACCGGGCACCTCTCGACCTCGGCCACCATCCTCGGCAACATCGCGCTGAAGACCCGCAGCTTCCTGGAGTGGGACGCCAAGAACGAGAAGTTCACCAACAACGCGGCGGCCAACAAGTACCTCAGCTACCAGTACCGCGCGCCGTACAAATTGCCGTAGCCGCCGCAGCCCTCACAGGCAATGTGGGCGACAGAGGCAACTCGGAGGTTGGGAGAACAGTGTGACACGCCTGTGTCGCTGGCTGGCGTGCTAAGATTTCCTCGTGGCTTACCAAATCCGGTTCGCCGCGTCGGCCAAACGGCACCTTCGGGCTTTCGAGGTGCCCGAACGCGCTATGATTGTAGATGGGGTTGAGACTCAACTCGCACACCAGCCGCTGGTGGAAACGCGCAACCGATAACGTCTTCGCGCGAACCCCATCGCCCCCTGGGAACTTCGCGTCAGGGATATACGCGTATTTTACGAAGTTGACGAACCCGGCGTGGTGACGGTGCTGGCAATCGGGACGAAACGCGGCAACAGGCTGTATATTGAAGCCCAGGAGATTGATTTGTGAAAACGCTCGAACTCAGGAAGGCATCCAAGACACTTGCCGACTATGCGGCCAATTTGGGCGTGGAATCCATCGTCGTCACCTCGAACAGAAAGCCGGTGGCCGCTCTTGTGTCGCTCAGAAACGTGGACCGAGAGTCTCTACCTCTCAGCCTGGATCCGGCATTCATGAGAATCATCCGTCGTGCGCGCGCAGAGGTCAGACGGGGAGATGTGTATTCGCTGGATCAGGTGAAGCGAGAGATGCTGATCGAAGCGGGCGCGGCTAACAAGGCGCTGCACCGGACGCGCCCAAAGGGGGCGCGCCGGTGAGCGGTTTCAACATCGGTTCGGGTGCTGTCAAGAGAAACGGAATAAATCGTCGCAGATTCTTGTCTACTGCCGTTGCGTTGCCGGCGGCGATGGCCGCCAAAGGCCAGCCGCCCGGCATACGCATTCAGGATGTCCGGCACAGCTACGAGGATTACCTCTACCGGACTCCCATCAAGTTCGGCGGCACGGCGCTGGACCGCGTGACGCTGCTGAACGTCGATGTGGTGATCCGCGACCAGTCGGGCCGTTCGTCGAAGGGTTTTGGCTCCATGCCGCTGGGCAACATCTGGGCCTTTCCCTCCAAGGTGATGTCCTACGACGTGACCCTGGGGGCCATGAAGGCGCTGGCCGAGCGGATCCAGAAGATCACCGCGGCCTGCAAGGAGAGCGGCCACCCGGTGGATCTGAACGTGCTGCTGGAGCCGGAATACCTGAAGGCCGCCGAGGAGGTGTCGAGCCAGCGCAAGCTGGCCGCGCCCATTCCCAAGCTGGCCGCGCTGGTCACCGCCAGCCCCTTCGACGCCGCCGTGCACGACGCCTTCGGCAAGCTGCACGGCCTGAACTGCTACCTGACCTACGGCCCCGATTTCATGCGCTATGACCTTTCCCG
>Ga0315280_10006795_pt1 | contig 15627 bp, 14 predicted proteins | sample YL17G06_40_MG_FD_203697 | JGI IMG/M metagenome (GOLD analysis project Ga0315280, IMG submission 203697) | Sediment microbial communities from Yellowstone Lake, YNP, Wyoming, USA - YL17G06_40 | ecosystem: Environmental > Aquatic > Freshwater > Lake > Sediment | place: USA: Wyoming | collected... | reverse complement strand
GTTGAATTTAAACCGGGAGGGCTACCCACCGCCAGTCAAATCATAGTCCTGAAGCCAGCGCTTTAGCTGTTGACTATCGTGGTATAATAGTATATGGGGGGTGAGGTTAGGGGAACCGAGAAGTATACTTTGGATATAAGTTGTATTGTTCTTGCTGGTGGCAAGGGCTTGCGTTTGGGGCGGGACAAGGTCCTGGAAGTTATTGGCGGTAGTAATCTGTTCCAGCGGGTAGTATCCCAGCTCAGCTCCTTTAATAGTGATATTATTGTAGTTACTGCTAGCGAAAGGTCTCTTCCTCAGTTTGATGATTACCCGAGGGTTAGAATAGTAACTGATATCTACCCCGACAAGGGTGCTTTGGGTGGTCTCCACGCTGGACTTGCCGCCTCAGATGCGTTTTATAACCTCGTCGTCGCCTGCGATATGCCCTTCCTGAACCAAGCCCTGCTGCAATATATGGTACAGGTTTCGTCTGGTTTTGATGTTGTGGTTCCCCGGCTGGGTAATTGGGTTGAGCCGCTTCATGCCGTTTACTCAAAGAGCTGTCAAGCTCCTATTGAGCGGCTGCTTAAGCAGGGTGAAACAAGGATTAAGGCACTGTTTAGCCTGGTCAAGGTCAGGTATATCGAAGATGATGAGATTAGTCGGTTTGACCCTGAGCACCTGAGCTTCTTTAACATTAATACCGAGGCTGATTTGGAGAGGGCACAGCAACTGGCAAAGGAGACGAGCGTTGATAAGCGTTGACGAGGCAGTGGAGAAGGTTCTTGAGCGCATAGATGTTCTTGAGGCTGAAGAGAGCCCCATTCTTGGCTGTCTGGGGCAGGTTCTGGCTGAGGACATATTTTCCTCCATTAACATCCCTCCCCTGGACAATTCAGCCATGGATGGCTATGCCGTCAGGTCAGTAGATACCCGTGGTGCCAGCCGAAAGTCGCCTCGCCTTCTCCATGTTATTGAAACGGTCGCCGCCGGGGCTATTCCCAGCCTTGAGGTAAAGCCGGGCACGGCTATCCGGATTATGACCGGGGCAGCAATACCTAAGGGTGCTGACGCGGTGGTGAGGTTTGAGTCTACCGATGACTCAGAACGAGAAGGTACTCCGCAGGAAGTAGGCATCCTCGTTGAGGTAAAGCCAGGGGCGGAAGTTCGGCGGGCGGGTGAGGGTATTACCGCCGGGTCATTGGTTCTGAGGAAGGGGACAGTGCTCAGAGCGGCAGAGATCGGTGTTCTGGCTTCGCTGGGGAGGAGTAAGGTGATGGTTATCCGCCGCCCGGTGGTGGCTATTTTAGCCACCGGGGATGAAATAGTGGACATTGCTCAACCGCTGCCTCAGGGTAAGATATATAACAGTAATAGTTATAGTGTGGCTGCCCTTGTCCTGCGCTATGGCGGCATTCCCAAGCTCTTGGGGATAGCCATAGATGATGAGGACTCGCTACTGGCTGGGCTTCGCCTTGGGGAGGGTGCTGACATGGTGATAACCTCTGGCGGCGTCTCACTTGGCGATTACGATGTGGTAAGGGAGGTCCTGGCGAAACAGGGTGAGATTGTCTTCTGGCAGGTTCGGCAGAAGCCAGGGAAACCGTTTGTCTTCGGCATGATTAAAGGGCGGAGTAAGACAGGCGAGGTTAAAAACATACCCCTCTTTGGGCTCGCTGGTAATCCAGCAAGCGCCATGATTAACTTTGAGCTATTTGCTCGCCCGGCTATCCTTAAGGCGATGGGTAAAAAAAGTTTAACTAAGCCCACCGTGGAGGCAGTAGTTGAGGATGCTATTGAGAATACCGATGGGCGGCGTATCTTCAGCCGGGCGATTGTGGAAAAGCGTGGCGGTCAGTACTTTGCTCGGCTTACCGGTCCTCAGGGCTCGGGGATTTTAACCTCTATGGCTTTGGCTAACGGACTGGTGATTGTACCTGAGGATAAGCCTGGGGTGAAGCGGGGGGATTTGGTTAAGGTAATGATGCTGGATTGGGGTGAAGAGATTGATATTTAATGCTTCGGGGTTTGTCTTTGAGCCACCGTCGGTAATATCCAGGGCACGGCGGGTTTTAATTAAACCTTGCGCTGCTTACCCGCTGTCATATCCGGTGACTACCAGCCCGGCTATGCTATCGGCGATAATAGATGGTATCAGGCAGATTTCTGATGCCGATATTCTAATACTCGAGGGCACCCCCAAGAGCACCCCGGTGTTACCGGTATACAAGACCTTGGGTTACGATTTTCCCCGCGTATTGACGCTGGATGTGAAGGACTGTGTCTGGGTGGAGGTAGATAATCCTCTGCCTAAGCCCCTGGCTATGCCTACCTTCTGGGTGCCTAATGTTATCTTATCTTGTGACTACCTTATAACGGTGGCTCCACTCAAGGTGATTAAGGGTAGCGGCAGCCTCAGCGTAATGAACCTGCTCGGGGTGCTGCCGAGCAGTAAGTATGGGGGTGGGGCACCGCGGGGGTGGAGGGCTTTATATAAGCTGGGGATAAATAAGGTGGTAGCTGACCTCTATTTTACCCTTCCCTTTGACCTTGGGATTATCGAAGCTCGCCAGAAGTTCATCAGCGGAAGCGACCCGACCAAGGGTGAGGTTGAGAGGTGTGGCAAGGTTTTTGTTGGCGAGCCCTACGAGGTGGATGGTGAGGCTTCAGAGACGCTGGGGCTTAAGACAGATTACCTTGATTTAATCAGGGAAGCTAGAGTTGGGCTAGAAGGCTGAGGCCAACTCCCTAATACCTTACATTGAAGCCAGAGTACTTTCCGGTATATTCTGACCAGCTGGTGACTACCTTTTCCACTCTAGCTGCCGGCGGTCCAGTATGAAGATAGCCGATAAGCCTTTCTAGCTTCTCCCTCTCTCCTTCAGCCACAACCTCTACTGCTTCATTAGGCAGATTGCGCACGTAGCCAGTTAAGCCCAGCTCACTAGCCCTTTGGGAGACAAAGGCGCGGAAGAAAACGCCTTGAACATAGCCGTAGACTATTGCCTGAACCGAGGCTAAATCGGTATTGCCCATCGCCACCCGAGCTTTTGATAAGTAGCTATATCTCTTCCTCCTCTTGCTTCCTCCCCTTTTTAATTACTTCCACTTCTATCGGAGGAGGTAAGATAGTGGTAGCTATTTTCTTAGCTTCCTTTTTCGGTTTCTTTGGTTCTCTCCTTCTATAATCTCGTCTTCCCATAGTAGCACCTCTATTGGCATGGCTAACTAGAGTTTAGCAGAGGGCGATTATGGTGTAAAGTTGGCTGAGAGTTGGGCTAAGGCGGAGTGGGCAGCTTCTGCCTCAGCCGCCTTTTTACTTTTGCCCGCCCCCCTGCCCAGGACATTATCACCTACCCTTACCTCAACGGTGAATGTTCGGTCATGGTCTGGTCCCGTTGCTTCTATTACCTGGTAGGTAGGTTTTTGCTGTCTGGCCTGCAGAAGCTCCTGTAGCTGCGATTTATAATCAGCCTCTGCCCCTTTATTTAGCTCTTGACTGGCTGCTCTCAGGACAAAGTCCCTAGCCCTAGCCAAGCCCTGGTCAAGAAAGATAGCGGCTATCACCGCTTCTAAGGCACTAGCTAGGTTAGCTCGCTTATGCCGTCCACCGTTCGCTTCTTCTCCCCTTCCTAGATAGAGGTAATTGCCCAGGCTGATAGCCTTTGCCATATGGAAGAGGGAGTCCTGGCGCACCACGGAGGAGCGGAGTTTGGTCATCTCCCCTTCACTCAGGTTAGGAAAGCGCTTGAATAGCTCTTGGGCGATGATAAAGCCTAAAATGGCGTCGCCCAGAAACTCAAGCCTTTCATTGGAATTTAGGGCAAGAGGGGGGTTCTCATTAATATATGAGCTGTGAATTAAGGCTTGCTCAAGCAGAGAGCGGTCTTTAAACGAAATGCCCAGGGTTTTTTGCAGCATGTCTAAGTCAGTCATAGCCTTGTTAATAGTTTAGCATAAATGGGCAAGCCAGCTATGTCAAATTATGCGTCTTATTGAGATAGACACTGCCCTGTGTTATAATCTTGACACGCTGGGGAATCGTCTAGTGGTAGGACAGCGGACTCTGGATCCGCTAGGGTAGGTTCGAATCCTACTTCCCCAGCCAGTGCAGTTAATCCCATCTCGGCAAAAACTGCTTGCTAATTGTATTACCTGAATCAAAACCAGTCTCCACTAATACCATACCGGCGGCACCAATTATGCCAGCATCGCTTCCTAACATCGCCGGGACAATCTGTGGTTGCGGCACTAAGGAGACCATTTTTGCCACATATTCTCTAATTGAATCAAGGAGCAGGTCACCTGCCTCGGCTACCTGTCCGCCTATGACTACTAGCTCTGGATTCACTATATTTATGAGGGAGGTGATTACTAAACCGATGTATAATCCTGTCTCTCTGAAGATTCTAACCGCGAGCCCGTCACCGGCTTTTGCCGCCTCGAATACCAGGAGTGAGGTTAACTTGCTTAGGTCTCCTTCTACCAAATCGGGGATAAGTGATTTTTGCCCGGCTTTGATTGCTTCGATGGTCCTTCGAACGATGGCTGTTGCCGAGGCATATGCTTCTAAATGCCCTCGCCCCCCACATCCACATTCGGGGCCATCCGGATTAATTATGTAATGTCCAATATGCCCTGCTGTCCCGGTTGCTCCATGGTAAATCCTCCCATTCAAGATGAGCGCACCGCCAACCCCCGTGCCTAAGGTGAGGCAAACGAAGTTGTTAACCCCACGGGCTGCGCCAAGCCATTTTTCCCCGAAGGCAGCCAGATTACTATCGCCGTCTACATATACAGGTAGCTGAAGCCTTTTTTGTATCAGCTCCTTAAGCGGCACGTTCTTCCACCCCAAATTATGGGTCTGAATAATAACTCCTTCTTTCAGGTTCAGTGGGCCTGGGGCACCAATCCCTATACCCACAATTTTGTGGGTGTCAACTGCACTTGTCATATTGCCTAGCATTTGGACAATCTCAGTAAATACAGTATCAAAGCCTCTCTCCGGCATAGTTTTCCTTTGCTCTCTCGTAGCTACGAGCCCCTTTGATGAGACCAGGGCAGTTCGGATATTTGTACCACCGATGTCCATGCCAACAGCGTATCTTGTATCGGTATCCATAGCTGTAAAACCTCTTTGATACATTATATATGGATCTTGGTATCTTGCAACTGTTCAGGCAGGCGAGGTTGACTTCCTATTCGAAAATGGTGATAATGATGAACGGCGCCTACTCTGTGAGACTTTGTTCGTCCTCAGGGCCAGCCGTGCCGAAGGTTCAGTATCCTTACTGAGTGGGCAGCTTTTGTGTGGCGCATTCGTCTAGGGGTTTAGGACACCTCCCTCTCAAGGAGGAGATCACCGGTTCGAATCCGGTATGCGCTACCAATTACCCCCTTGTCACCCTTCTATTATTGCGCTAGACTGAGAATAACTAACAGCATATAAAACCATTCAAGGGGAATCTATGACAAGACTCACATTCTACGGCGGCATCAACGAAATTGGCGGAAATAAAATCCTTTTGGAAGACGGAGACCAGAGGCTATTCTTAGACTTTGGCTTTCCCTACAAGAGACATAAGCAGTTCTACGAAGAATACCTAAAGCCCCGTGGCGGTGCCGGGCTACTTGACCCTCTGGCGATGGGCTTAATCCCACCGCTTGAAGGGATTTATCGAGATGACCTGGCAACACCAGGTCTCTGGCAGCAGTTTCAAGATGCCACCCTTTATCGTAGGCTTGAGCATGTAGACGGGGTGCTGCTGTCTCACGCTCATCTTGACCACTCGGGGCACATTGCTTTTCTAAAGAGCGATGTTCCAATATACACAACGCTGACGACAGCCTTTGTCGCCAAGGCAATGCAGGATTCAGGAAAATCTGAATTCGACCAGCAGGTGTGTTATTTCAATCCTACCATGCGCGAGTGCCCTACCGGCTGGAAACAGGCAGCATTTATCGCCGGTAGCTCAACAAAACAGCAGCGGCAGTTTTGTATCGCCGACACCGACCTGGAAGCCCTGAGTCCAGAGGCAATTCAATTTTGGAGGTGGGGTTTCTGGGAGAAAACGGCTAAGCAAAAAGAGCTTGTCTCCTGTCCTCTCTCCAGACATGGTGGCTGTAGCCTTAATTTGCGCTGTTTTCCTGTTGACCACTCCATCCCTGGCGCCGGCGCCTGGGGTATTGAAACCAGCTCAGGTTGGCTCATTTATAGTGGTGACCTGCGGCTACATGGCAAACGGGCTGAGCTTACCAGAAGGTTCATTGTGGAGGCGGCTAGGCTTCGTCCCAGGGCTTTTATTCTGGAAGGCACTAATGTGCGTCGTGAAATGAACATTTCCGAGCATGAGGTATATGAAAACGGGCTAAAGGCTATTGCTAACTCAAGCGGTCTTGTTATTGCTGACTTCTCTCCCCGAGATGTAGACCGCTTGCTCACCTTTCTGGAAATCGCCAGAGAGACAGGTAGGAAACTGGCGATATTACCCAGGGATGCCTACCTCTTAAAGACGATGCGTCTTCTGGAACCAGAGACGCCAGATATCGCTCTGGAAGACAGCCTTGCCATTTATCAGGATACCATTGGCAGCAGATATCCAAGTTTATGGATGCGAAATATCTTTCGGGAATACGATAGTAAGACTGTCTTAGCTGACGATGTAAAATCAGCGCAGGACCAGTTTATTCTTTGCTTTAGCTTCTTTGACCTGAATGAATTGCCCAGCATTTGTCCTAAACCAGGCGGTCTCTACGTTTACAGCTCCAGTGAGCCTCACGATGAGGAGCAAGAGATTGACTTCCGCCGCCTGCATAACTGGCTCAAGCACTTTGGACTTAGAGGCTTCGGGCTTCCAGTAGAAGTTAACGATGAGTGGCAAATACCTGATGGTGAGAAGGGGCTGCACGCCTCAGGACATGCCTGTGGCCCAGACTTGCTAGAGATTGCCCGTGAGATAAATCCTAAAATTCTCATCCCTGTCCACAGTGAATCCCCTGGCTTCTATATTGAGCACCTGAGCGGCAGTGGCGTCAATGTCATTCTTCCGACTTTGGGTGGGGCAGTTGAAGTATGACCTGCTAAAGCTATCGGGGGTAACTTGACGAAACTTAGGGCAGGGGTATATCATTTTTCCGCCACCAATTTGTCCGAAAACGACTGAACTACTATAGCCTTATATAATCGGCGAGATAGAGACTAATTAAGGGAGGGCGTGTGCAGCGCCGGGCATAAGGCGGGTGAAGCCCGCCGGTGCCAAGGGATAAAGACGAAAGGAGACATGAAATGAAGCTCAGTGGTAAGGTAGCGATTATTACTGGAAGCAGGCAAGGGCTGGGTAAGGCTTTTGCCTTAGGGTTTGCTAAGGAAGGTGCTGATGTAGTTGTTTGTGACCGGGTGATTGACGACGGTAAATTGGAGGCGGTCACCAAGGAAATTAAAAGCCTCGGGCGGCGCTCGCTAAGTGTTGCTGTTGACGTTACCAATGAGGGCGATGTAGAAAATTTAGTCCGGAAAACAGTAGACGAGTTTGGTCGCATTGACATCCTGGTGAATAATGCTGGTGTTGCCGTTTTTGCTCCTGTAGTGGAAACGTCTCTAAAGCAGTGGGAACTGGTGTTGAAGGTTAACCTAGTCGGTCCCTTCCTTTGTTCCAGGGCGGTATTGCCCAAGATGATAGAGCAAAAGAGTGGCAGTATCATTAATATCTCCTCACTGGCAGCAGACGAGCGGGTATTTCACACCGTTTCCACAGGGGTTGTCTATGCTGTATCCAAGGCTGGGCTTGACCGGTTTACCTGGGGCTTAGCGGCTGAGGTGGCTAAGTACAATATTGCCGTCAACACGCTCAAACCGCTAAGGGTAGTAGATACTGAGGGAATGAGATTCCAGACCGCAGATGCTGATAAATCGCAGTGGCAAACACCGGATAAGATGGTTAAGTGTGCCATTTTTCTAGCTACTCAGGATTCAAAAGGGGTCACTGGTACCGTGTCTACTGATGAAGAACTCTCCACCTGGCATGGATTGTAAACATGGATTTTGAACTAACCAAAGAGCAGGTAGCAATAAAGAGGTCGGTCAGGGAATTCTGCGAGAAGGAAGTACTGCCCATAGCCGATAAGATAGAGCGAGAGGATAAAATCCCCGATGACCTCATAAAGAAACTGGCTCAGCTCAGGCTGTTTGGTATACCTTTTGATAAGAAATACGGTGGCACCGGTGGAGGTTACTCAACTTCGACTCTGGCGCTGGAAGAGTTGGCCAGGGCAAGCGGGGCGGTGGCTATGCTTGTCGGCGTCAGTTATCTGACCGGCATTCCCATTGACCTATTCGGTACCGAAGAGCAGAAGGTCAAGTACCTTACCCCGCTCTGCCAGGGGAATGGCATAGGCTCTCTTGCCTTTACTGAGGCTGCCACCGGCTCAGACCCCAAGGCAATAACAACTAGAGCCACCCTTGATGGAGCAGAGTATGTACTGAACGGCTCCAAGCGCTTCATCACTGCGGCTGACCTGGATGGTATCATTGTTCTCTTCGCCCGTGACAACAAAGGGGTTAGCGCCTTCATTGGAGAGAAGAATAAGCCGGGATATCTAGTTTCAAAACCCTGGGAAAAGCTTGGCATGCACGGTGTCGCCCTGACCGATATACATCTGAAGAATTACCGGCTTCCAGTCGCCAACCTGCTGGGCAGCGCCGGCAAGGGTTATGATATCCTGCTGGATACTATTGCCATTGGCAAGCTTGATACCTCTGCCGTCATCCTGGGCTGCACCGAGGCAGCCTTGGATGAAGCCATAAAATATGCCAAGAAAAGAACAGTCAGGGGAAAGTCTATAGCCGAATTCCAAGCCATCCAGTGCCTGATAACTGACATTGCCGTCCCGCTTGAGGCGGCGAGGTGGTTGGTCTACAGGCTAGCGGCGCTGGCTGACCAGAGGAAGGATATCAGGGCGGAATCGGCGCTGACCAAAATCTTCGTTACCGAGATGGCGGTTGAGGCAGTGCGCAAGGCTTTTAGAGTACATGGCGCCTATGGCTATGTTAAAGGTTTCCGTATAGAAAGACTGCTCAGAGACATAAATCTAGGCGAGATTGTCGAGGGCACAAACGAGCTTCAAAGGGTGATTCTGGCACACAGCTTGCTTGAGTGAAGGAAAAAAATAATCTAAAACAGACAAAGGAGGTTTTTTAGATGGCAATTAAAACACCGCAAGAGTATATCAAGAGTATTAAGGATGACCGGGTGGTCTATTATCTCGGGGAAAGGGTCAAAGACGTTACAAAACACCCTTTTATGAAGATCTGTATTGACTGGATGGCTATGGACTATGTCCTCGAGAATGACCCCAGATACCAGAGTCTGCTCACCGAAAAGGATAAAGATGGAGAACTGGTTCCCTTCATCTTAAGCGCACAGCGGAGCAGGGAAGACCTTCTCCGGCTGAGGGAAGTGGTCAAGCTCCTGGCACGAGTCTGCTACGGCAAGCCGTCCGGGGCGAAGTTTGTCGGCAAGGACGGGCTGAACGCCGTGACCGTGGTCGCACAGCGCATCGACAAGAAATACGGCACCAATTATGCCAGCAATGTTGAGGCATATCGCAAGTACCTGCAGAAAAACGACCTTTCTCTGGCAATGGGGATGACCGATATAAAAGGCGACAGGAGCCTGCGTCCCTCAAAACAACAGCCCCACCAGGACTATTATGTCAGGATAGTTGAAGAGCGCAGTGATGGAATTGTAGTCAGAGGGGCTAAGATGCATATCAGCGAGTCACCCGTTTCCAACGAAATAATCGTCGTGCCCTGCCGGGCAATGCGCGAAGATGACAAGGACTACGCTGTTTCCTTTGGTGTTCCCGCCAATGCCAAAGGCATTACCTTCATAAGCCCTGAAGCTGAGACTAAGGAGCCGGGTAATTTCTTTGATTACCCGATTAGCTCAAGTGTATATATTAATGATGCCCTGATTGCCTTTGACGATGTATTTATACCTAATGAACGAATATTTTTGAAAAAGGAATGGGAGTTTGCCGGCGATGCCGCCTACATGTTCGGCAATTTCCATCGTCTCAGTGCTGAGACTTACAAAGCTGCCGAGCTGGAAATTCTTACCGGCGCCGCGGCATTAATGGCTGAATACAACGGGATTGACAAAGCCTCACACGTTCAGGAGAAACTCACCTGGTTGGCACAATATACTGAGACAGTGGAAATTTTGGGCAGGGCTGCCTGCGAACATTGTGTATCCGAACCTGATTCGGATTTGGTTTACCCCAATCCAATGATCGCCAACATCTGCAAGCTCTACTTTGCCGATAATTGGCACCAGGCAACCAAGTACGTTCAGGACATTGCCGGTGGTATCGTCGCTACTGTTCCCTCAGCCAAGGACTATTACAATCCAGAGACGCATGACATCATGGAGAAATACTTCGGTGGTCGGGCGGGCATTCCTACCGAACACAGGCTCAGAGCTATAAAACTGATAAAGGATTCTACATCTGTCTACGAAGATGTGCTTACTATTCATGCCGAGGGGTCTTTAGCGGCACAAAAACTTTCCATCCTTGCCCTAGCCGATTTTGAAAGGTATAAGGCAGCAGCTAAGAGAGCCGCCAGAATTAAGGACGGAACGGAACACCCCATCTTCAGCCAGCTACCGGAGTTCCCACCAGGAATAATCTAATTAAGGCCCATGATTTGGGGGATAATTATTGATTGGAAAGGAGAAGGTTTATGGAAATCAAGAAGGTCGGTGTAGTCGGTGCGGGGTTGATGGGTTGTGGTATTGCCCAAGTTTGTGCCCAGTCTGGCTATAATGTAGTAATCTCAGAAATAAACGATGCCCTGCTGAATAAGGGGATGGCATCAATTAATTCCCGGCTGGCTAAAGATGTAGAGAAGGGTAAGCTCTCCCCTCAGGATAGGGATAGCATCCTTAGCCGTATTAAGGGCACCACCAATACCAAGGACTTCTCTGACTGTGACCTGGTAATAGAAGCCATTATTGAAAATATGGACTTGAAGAAGAAGCTCTTTGCCGAGCTGGATGGAATTTGCCCTAAACATGCCATCCTGGCTACCAACACCTCGTGTTTATCCATTATCCATATAGCTGGGGTAACCAAGAGACCAGAGAAGGTGCTGGGGCTGCACTTCTTTAATCCGGTGCCGGTTATGAAACTGCTGGAAATTGTCAGGACTATTGCTACCAGCGATGAGACCCTCAAGACTAGCCAAGACTTTGGTAAGTCCCTGGGGAAGACCATTGTCATTGCCAAGGACACGCCAGGTTTTATTGTAAACCGTCTATTTATACCTTTCGCACTTCACGCTATTCGTCTGCTAGAATCGGGCGTGGCTACCAGAGAGGATATTGATACCGCGGTAAATCTAGGTCTGAATTACCCTATGGGGCCCTTAATGTTAAACGATTTTCTAGGGCTGGATACGCTATATTACATCGCCAGCTCTTTGTACGAGGAACTCAAAGAGCCGCAGTATGCCCCCCCCATTTTGCTCGAGAAGATGGTTACCGCCGGCTGGCTGGGGCGTAAGACAGGGAAGGGCTTTTATGATTACGACAAGCCGGCATGAAAGATAGAGGCATGATATGGAAGCATTCTTCTGGTGGACTGATGAACAGAAAAAGCTTGCGGCTAGCGTTAAGAAATTTGTCGATGAGTTGATGCCAAGGGCTGAGGAGGCTTCCTGGAAGCAGGAGTTTCCCTGGGACATCGTCGACAGCATAGCCAAAAGGGGATATTTCGGTGCCGGGATAGCCAAAGAGTACGGCGGTATGGGGCTTGGTGTAACCGGAGCTTGCATTGTCAACGAGGAAATAGGCCGTATGCCGGCTTTAGGTCCCGGTGTATTCTCAGCAGCCATGCTCGGCGGGGTTCATCAGGTCACCAAGTTTGGCACCAAAGAACAGAAGGCTAAGTTCTTAGCCAGGGTTGTCAAGGGAGAGCTGGGGGCAATCGCCCTTACCGAGCCCTTTGTTGGCACCGATGCCGCTGCCATTGAAACTACCGCCCGGCGTGATGGCAAGAGGTATATAATTAACGGAAAGAAGAGGTTTGTGACCGGGGCCGGCACAGCTAGCAGATATATGCTATACGCCAGGACCAGTGATGACCCCGAAGATATACGCTCTAACCGCCACATTACGGGGTTCATAGTGGAAAAGGGGATGCCCGGCTTCACTGTGGAAAAGATAAACGAACTAATTGGTCTTGACAATATACTAAACGGCTATCTGAACCTGGATGAGGTGCCGGTACCGGTAGATAATAGGATTGGGGAGGAGGGGCAAGGCTGGCAGATAATGATGTCAGGACTTAACTATGAGCGGATAATCTGTGCTTCACTGGCGGTTGGTGGTTTTCGTGAGTTGCTTAAAAGCGTGGTCTCATATGGGCGAAGGCGCGTCCAGTTTGGCCAGCCGACTATTAATATCACGACCAATCAGTTTAAGGTTGCTGATATGCTCACAGCACTGAAGCTGGCTAAACTATCCACTTATTACGCTGCCCACCTTCTCGATTTGGGTCAGCAGGCGGTGGTGGAAGCCTCTATCTGTAAGCTCTATGGCGCTGATATGCTCATGCACTCCAGCGTGGAAGCAGTTCAGGTTATGGGAGGAGACGGTGCTACCAAATTCTATCCTCTGGATAGAATAATGAGGGAGGCAAAAACAGCACAAATAGCCGGTGGAACAAGTGAGGCGATGAAGCTCCTCATTTACCGGATGGGACTAAGAGAAATGGCTGATGAGCTGAAAATGCCACGCCGGGTGATACACAAGGAGCTGGGAGTACCCATGCCGGCAGCGGCACCAGCAAAGCAACCCAAGATTGATGACGATAAGCTGCTCAAGGTGCTTGCTGAAGATTACCGGGTCAACCCGGGTCTATATATGAGCCGGGAGGACTTGAAAGAACAGTTTGATGTGGAGAATGAAGAATTAGAGCGGGTACTACTGTCTCTGGAGGAGAAAAAGCTGGTTAAGCTATACAGAAGGCGTGGCATAATTGAGCTGGCTAAAGCAACCTACGAAGGGCTAAAGAAGGCTAATCCTCAGGAATACTACCAGTGGTTTCCACCGAGGGTCAGAAAAGAAGATATATTCTAATTTGGTGGAGGGTGAAGATGGAAGAGTATATTAAAAGGCTTCGTGAAACCAAGGCAAAGGCGGCTCTAGGTGGGGGTAAGGACAAGATAGCCAAGGAACATGAAAAGGGCAAACTAACCGCCCGAGAGCGCATAGACCTGCTTCTTGACCCGGGGAGTTTCAATGAGTTTAACATACTGGTGAAACACAAAATTGACGCCTCGGGGGACGGCATTGTCATCGGGCATGGAACAATAGACGGGCGAAGGGTCTGCGTTTTCTCCCATGATGCTACCGTATTTGGCGGCTCCCAGGGCTATGTGCACGGCAGGAAGCTATACAAGATTCACGAGATGGCTCTGGATATGGGTGTCCCCCTTATTGGCTTAAATGACTCGCCGGGAGCTAGGGTGATAAGACCTGAGCTGGCGGGCAGTGATGACCCGTATCGGGTGAGTGATGAGAAACATGCTGGAGTGGTATTCTTTATTAACACCCGCTGCTCGGGAGCAATACCTCAAATCAGCGCTATCCTGGGCAACTGTACCGGCGGCTCTGTCTATTCCCCAGCCTTGACTGACTTCATATTTATGGTCGATGATTTATCGCATATGTTTATCACCGGTCCCCGTGTTATAAAGTCGGTAATGGGTGAAGAGGTTAGCATGGAGGAGCTTGGAGGAGCTAAGGTTCATTGCCAGGTTACCGGCGTTGTCGATTTCAGGGTTAAAAGTGAACAGGAGTGTATGCAGGGGATAAAGAGGTTATTATCATTCCTTCCCTCAAACTATAGAGAACCCCCACCGCCAACGGATACCGGTGATGACCCGGAAAGATTTACCGATGCCCTTGGCAAGCTCGTGCCGGCACAACCAACCAAGGGATATGATATGCATCGGGTCATCAAGGAAATCGTGGATAATGGCGACTTCCTTGAGGTTAAGCCAGAGTTTGCCGGCGAGATAATAGTTGGTTTTGCCCGGTTGGATGGCAATACTGTTGGCGTTGTCGCCAATCAGCCGATGGTTCGTGCCGGCTGCATGAGTGTGGACAGCTCTGACAAAGAAGCCAGGTTCATCAGGTTCTGTGACGCCTTCAATATCCCGCTAATTCTTCTCGTGGATACCCCCGGCTATCTCCCGGGTAAGGCTCAGGAGCATGCCGGAATTATTCGCCATGGGGCAAAGGTGCTTTATGCTCTGTCTGAGGCGACTGTGCCCAGAGTGGCGATACTACTACGCAAGGCGTATGGGGGTGCCGTCCTGGGTATGGGGATACTACCGGGGTTTGGTACCGACCTTGTCTTTGCCTGGCCTACCGCTGAGGTTGGTGCCATGGGCGCGGAACAGGCGGTGGAACTATTATATGCCGAGGATATTAAGACCGCCGATAGTCCTGAGGAGTTTAGAATCCAGAAGATAAAGCAGTATCGTGAGCTATATGCTGATACTCTAGCTCTGGCATCGGAAGTGACCTATGTCCAGGATGTTATTGAGCCGAGGGAAACGAGGCGGTGTCTAACTCGGTCACTTCGGTTAATACGGGGTAAGAAGGTAGAGCCTTATCCTAAGCGGCATGGGAATATGCCCCTGTAAGTAATGATACTTAACTCTAGCGGTGGAGGTATAAATAATGAATTTTGAGCTAACTGAAGAGCAAGCGATGCTCCGGAGCATGGCACGAAGGTTTGCTGAGGAGGAGATGCTTCCCACGCTCAAAGAGTATGAACGGCAGCGCAAAGTAAACTATGATGTTATTAAAAAGATGGGTTCGCTGGGGCTAATAGGAGCCCATATACCTCAAGAATATGGTGGAGCCGGGCTTGATTATACCTCGGCGGCTATAATCTGGGAGCAACTTAGCTGGGCAAGCTGGACCCAGACGCTGATTTCTTTGGGCCATGGTGTGCTTGCCGGGACTATTCTTATGAGTGTGGCTAGCGAGGAGCAGAAGCAGAAGTACCTACCCCCGGTATGCCGGGGGGAGATGATTATAGCTGTAGCTGTTGTTGAGCCTAACGCCGGTAGTGATGCTACTGCTATCGAGACTACAGCGGTGCTTGATGGTGATGAATGGGTTATTAATGGTACTAAGAATTTTATTAGCGGCGGTGGCATAGCCGATGTGACCCTGGTCTTGGTACAGACAGATAAGAGTCAGGGTACCCGTGGGCTAGCTCTTATTGCCGTTGACAAAGGTACCCCAGGCTTTTCCAGCGCTGGCGTTGAAATGGTTGGTGACTGGTCTGGCGACCTGGCTAGTCTAGGGTTCAGTGATTGCCGAGTGCCAAGAGAGAATTTAGTTGGTCAGATAGGTCGGGGGCTCCAGAACAGCTTAATTGGTATTGACACAGCACGGTTGTTTATAGCTGCTGGCGGTATTGGTATGGCCCAGAGCTGCCTTGATGCCTGCATCAGATACACCAAAGAGCGCCACCAGTTTGGCAAACCCATAGCTAGTTTCCAGCTAGTGCAGGAGGCAATAGCCAGGATGGAGGCGGAGACTGAGGCGACGCGCTGGCTGGTGT
>Ga0315280_10006794_pt1 | contig 15627 bp, 10 predicted proteins | sample YL17G06_40_MG_FD_203697 | JGI IMG/M metagenome (GOLD analysis project Ga0315280, IMG submission 203697) | Sediment microbial communities from Yellowstone Lake, YNP, Wyoming, USA - YL17G06_40 | ecosystem: Environmental > Aquatic > Freshwater > Lake > Sediment | place: USA: Wyoming | collected... | reverse complement strand
CGCAAGACTCGCCCGGACCCCGCCAGTATGCCAAGCAGGCCAACAGACTGTCGTTGTGTGCATTTCTGACCCGATGCTACGTGGACCGCATCCTGAAGCTCGACAAATCGTCGGCCGAGAGGACTGCGCTGCTGGCCAAAGCCGAGCAGGTGGTGCACGAGATCGAGCAGATTCGCGGCAGCGGGGAGAATCCCCAGGTGGTGATGTGGCAGGGGATGCTGGAGCTGGGCAAGGGTCACACCGGCAAGGCCATCAAGAGCCTTTACGCCGCTTACGAGCAGTTCAAGGCTTCCGGCTCGGCGCAGCAGGACCCGTTTCTCTCATACACGCTGGCCAGGATCTTCAAGGGGACTACCGAGATCGGGGCCGTCGCAGAATTCCTCGGCTCGGCCTTGACGGCGGGAATCATCGACGCCAGGCCCGACGTGGTGCTGGATTATGCCGAGGTCCTGTTGCAGGCGAGATCGTACGACACGGCGTTGAGCGCCGTGGACTTCTTCAATGAGAGATTTGGGGAAACCCCGATGAGCAGAGGGTTCCGGGTCGAGGCGCTGATCGGAAAGGGACACATCTCGGAGGCGGAAGATGCGCTGTCGCGGCTGAGCCCTGACGACCCGAACACGCTGCAGCTTGGGCTGACCTTGGCGCGAGCCAAAAACGCCCAGCTTCGCAGAGCGCTTCGCAAGGAGACTGCCGGCGCGGATGCTCTGATCACGTTCACGCCAGTCAATCCCGACAAGGACAACGCGGGACAGTCCGCCGAGGGGATTGCCGCGGAAGTGCGCGACGGTCTGCACCGTGAGGCGGACCTCATGCGGCGACTGTTGCAGGCCGCCCCCAGGGCCGTCGAGGGTGCAGACGCCGCGAGGCTGTGCCAGATGCTGGTCGCGCAAAAGGACACCTCGACCGCCCGCGAAATCGTTGAGGCATTCCTGAAGCAATCTCCGGACAGCCCGGAAGTGCTGCCGTGGCGGGGACTTCTGTCCGAGCCCGACCCGTTGAACTGTTCCCAGGCCAGACAGGCAGAGCTTCAGGAGCAGGCCATTGGGAGCATTGCGGACCCGCTCCGGCGCGGACTGGAGCTTGGCTTGCTCTATCAACAGAGGGAACAATTCGATAAGGCAGTCGCGCAGTGGCGCGAGGTGCTCAAGGCCACGATCCCGCCTGCGGATCGGGACGAGCCGGCCTATCTGCAAGCCCGGCAGTTGAGTCCGCGGCACGTGGCGGCGAGCTATCTGTTTGACCTGGCGAGGCATCAGAGGAACTGGCCGCTCGCTGAGGAGATCGCTAAGATCGCCCGCGAGGACAATCTCGATGACTGCGGAGGTTACCTCTTCGCCGCCCGGCTGGCGGTGGCCAAGGGCGAGAATAAGGACGCGCTGTCGGATTTGGACGAGTGTTTGCGGCAGCGGCCGATCTTCTCCTACGGCTACATGCTCCGGGGCAACGTCCAGAGCATGCTGAACAACGAGCGTGCCGCCGTCGACGATCTCAAGAAGGCGGCCGGCCTCAATCCCGTCGATCCTCTGGTGGCCAAGGCCCTGGCCAACGCCCTGTACGTACGCAACGGCAAGCTCGGCGACAAGCTCTCGTCGGCGCAGAAAGCCGAAGCGAAAGAAGCCCTTGAGCACGCAATTTACCTCGATCCGCAGGACCCCGGTCTCCTGAGCGCCTATGCCGACCAGGTCGGCGACGACGAGCCGCTGAAGGCCCTGGCGATGCGACAGACCATTCAGACCAACGCGCCGAGCGTCCAGAACGCGGTGAGACTTGGCCGGTTGGCGACACAGATTGCCCTGAAAGAGACTGATGGGGCGAAGAAGCAGGCGTTCTTCACGGTCGCCGAGTCGGCGTTCGAGCAGGCCCGCCAGACGGAGCCGGCCAATCAGTTCATGCTGGAGAGCTACGCCGAGTACTACCGGGCCAGGGGCCAGAGCGACAAAGCCGCGCAGTTGCTCGCGGAATCCAAGGACAGCCAGCTTCTGTGGCGCCACTACTTCCGTGTCGGCCGCCTCGACGAGGCGGAGAAACTCCTGCTGCAGATGTACGCCGAGCCGAAGAACAAGGCGGATGCCCTCAAGGGTCTCGTCCTCCTGGCGGAGGAGACCGCCGACAAAGACAGAGTGAAGAAGTACTCGGAGGAGTTGCTCTCGCTCGAAGACAGCGTCGTCAATCGACTGGCCCAGATCAGGGCGTACCTGGATGTCGGCTTGGTCCCGGAGGCACAGCAGCAGTTGCAGAGCTTCAAGCAGAAATATCCCAACGACTCGCGAACCGGCCTGATGGAAGCGCTGCTCGCCAAACAGCAGGGGGACCTGGACAAGGCCATCGACCTGGTGAATCGGAATCTGCAGGCCAATCAGCAGAATGCCTGCTTGTGGCGGGTGCGCGGGGAGATTGAGTTCCTCAAAGGCGACTACGACCAGGCGGCGGCCGATCTCAAGAAGAGCCGGTCGTTGGAGGATGATCCCGCGACGGCGACGATGCTGGCCAAGACGTACCTGTGGGCCGGCAAGGATGACGAGGCGATCAGCGAGCTGCAGGGCATTCTCAAGAGGTCGGAGCCGCCGCTGGAGGCACGGCGGCTTCTCGAAAGCATTTATCTGAGACTCGGTCGCAAAGATGCGCTTCAGCAGCTCTATGCCGAGACCCTGGCACAGTACCCGGAGAGCGTCGACTGGATGAATCGCGCCGGGACCTTCGCCATCAACCAGCACGATTATGCCAGGGCCGAGGAATTGTATACCAAGGCGTATCGGATCAAGCAGCAGAGTGCCGCCGCCCGCCCGATGGCCGACGCCGTGCGCGATCTTCAATATGCGGCGGCCCTGGACGGGTACTTGCTTTCGCTGGTTCTCGGCGCCGGAGAGCCTGGCGCCGCCGGGACATGGCATCCGGAAAAACTCGACAAGGTCTTCCAGGAGGGCGCCAAGTATGTTGACACTCCCTACGGAGCGGCCGCACTCTGCCGGATGGCCGAGGCCAAGAAGAGGCTCGGTGACGTGGAGGGCGCGAGGGACTACTGCCGAAAGGCCGTCAATAAGTCCTGGGACGACGAGCGCGTGGCGGTGGAGATCCTGCTGCGGGTCTACATGCTGATGGGCAGTGACGAGGTATCGAAATACTGTCGCGAGAGGCTTCAGACCGCTCCGGATTCACTGGCCGCCAATTTCACAATGTTCAACCTGGCCAAGATCAAGGAGGACTACGGCGAGGCGGTCAAGTATGTCGACAAGTGCATCGAGCTTTGCCCACCCGACTCGGACCAGCAAAAGGATTATGTGGCCAAGAAAGCGCAGATTCTCGCCGTCGCCTACAAGAGAACTTCCGATAATGCGTATCTTGCGAAGGCTATCGGGCTCTACGAAAGTCTGCTGGAGAAAATGCCGAAGAACAACGATGTCGTGCTGAACAACCTGGCGTACATGCTGGCTCAGAGTGACCAGAAACTCGACAAGGCGCTGGAGTACGCGAAGAAGGCGTTGGAGCTGAAGCCGAACGAGGCCAATTACCACGATACGTATGGGTACGTCTTGTACAAGAACGGCAGGAACGCCGAGGCGGTGCAGTCTTTGACGGCGGCGATCCAGCAGTACGAGGCGCAGGGAACCCCATCGGCTGAGACATATGAACATCTGGGCATGGTTCACGAGGCGCTTCGCGACAATAACAGAGCGCTGGCCGCGTATCGCCGTGCCCTGGAGGTCGGGGCGGACACGATGCCCGAGATCATGAAGAACCGCGTGAATTCCGCCGTTGGGCGATTGACGCAGTAGGGTGATGGACATGCGTTTGGCTGCGCATCCATGGAGTTCGGATTTGTCCGCGGGTGCTGATCGGAGAGCAACATGGTGAATCGAAATCCGACGCCTGCCGGCAAGACGCCGAGATCGCGCGGAGCAGGAAAAACTCCGGCGGCGGCGCTGACACCGAGGGAAATCCTGCGGATGCTGCGCCGCCACATCTGGCTGATCATCTTCATGACCGTCCTGGGAGGAAGTCTCGGCGGAGCGGGATGGTACCTGACTCGCCGATATCTGCCGCTGTACAAGGCGGAAACCGTCATCAAGGTCCTGCCGCCGGTGGATACCGACCCGATGGCGGTGGTCGCCTCACAGGTCCAGCAGGACATCCAATACGGGCACCGCGTCTCCCTGGCCAACCTGATGAAGCTCCAGAGCAGTCTGCAGGAGCTTCTGCGGGACGATAAGGTCCGCCAGACGAAGTGGTTTACCCAGACGATGCACGGGGACGCTACGGAGGCGGTCAAGTACCTGGAGAGGAACCTGAACGCCTTTCCCAATCGTGAGGCCGAGCACATCGGTGTATCGATGTCGTGCGGCAGCGCGAAGGAGGCGGCGCTGATTGTCAACGAGATGACCCGCCTGTTCGTCAGCACGCACGGGGAGACGGAGAAGGAGGGCATCAGCCAGAGGCTCGTCGAGCTGCACGCGCGCCAGAGCGCCGTCGAGGGCGAGATTACGGACAGCGAGCGGGCGATGCAGCAGGTGCGGGAGCAGAGCGGGATATCGGACCTGGAGGCGCCCTCCGGCCGTTATTTTCAGCACACCATCACGCTGCGCCTGAACAACCTCGAACTGCAGGAAAACGAGATGGCCCTGTCGATCAAGCAGCTTCAGGCCGACATCGGAAACCTCACGCAACTGGCGGAGGGGCCCATCACCGAGCAGATCGAGCACGCCATCGAGCAGGACCCCGTGATGGTCTCGCTGGCCCAGCAACTGGCCCTCTACCAGGCGCAACTGTCCGGACGCCTCACCAAATTCGGCGAGAACCACCGGGTCGTGCGCGAGACGCAGGAGCTGATCAAGGAGATCGAGACCAAGCGCTCGCAGCGCAGATCGGAGATCGGCGACCAGACCCGCCGGGCCAATCTGTTGAATGCACGCGATACGCTTCGCGTTCTGGAGGAGCGGCTCGCCGAGCTCCAGAGGCTCCGCGCCGACGCCCAGGAAAAGCAGAAAGCCCTCGACAAGGCCCGCGCGCAGTACGAGCACAGCACCAGCATACGCGACGAGCGGGTCGAAATGCTCAACCAGATCAAGACGCAGATCGAGAAGCTCAACATCATGCTGGAAGACCCGAAGACGTCGAAGATGCAGCTCGTCTGGGAGGCCCCGGAGCCGCTCGATATGGTCCTTTCCCGCCACTACCTGCTGTGGATCCCCGGCGGCACGATGCTGGGCCTGATCCTGGGTCTATCCCTGGCGTTCCTGATCGAGATGCTTAACGATCTGGTGCGGACGCCGAGCGATGTCCGGCGGTTCCTGACGGTTCCGCTGCTCGGGGTGATCCCCGACGCGAATGAAGACCGTGCGGTGAGCGATATCGACCTGTGCCATGTCGTGGGCGAGGCGCCGTATTCCCTGCTGGGAGAAGCGTACCGCCAGTGCCGGACCAATCTCGACCTGTGCGGCGATACGCCATGTAAGACGATGCTTGTCGCCAGCGGAAATCCGGGCGACGGCAGGACGTGCGTCGCATGCAATCTCGCGTCGGCCTTCGTGGCCAAGTTCGACAGGGTGCTGCTGATCGACGCGAACCTGCGGCAGCCGAGCCTGCATCTGGCGTTTCCGCGGCAGAGCCCGGACGAGGAAGGCGGATCGCGCCGCGCCGGGCTGACCAGTATCCTGGCGGGCGAATGCGCTTACGCCGAGGCGATCAGCCCGAGCGGCATCGAGGGCCTGGATCTGATCTATGCGGGTCCACCCACCGCCAATCCGGCGGAGCTGCTGGCGAGCCATCAGATGAAGGAGCTGCTCGAGAAAGTCGCCGCCCAATACGACCGCGTGATCCTGGACGGCCCGCCCGTTCTGCTGGTCAGCGATGTGAAAATGCTGGCCAGGCTTGTGGACGCGACGCTCATGGTGTTCAACGCCGCCGCCACGAAGCGAGGGGCGGCCGTGCGGACGATTGCCGAGTTGCAGGATGTCGGCGCCAACGTGATCGGGTGCGTGCTGTTCGGCGCCGAAGCCATGAAGGGCGGCTACTTCCGCCAGCAGTTCAGGGCCTACCGCAGATATCTCAAGTCGCAGGTGGCAGCCAGCTCCGCCTGACCCTTCTGCGATTTACCATTTACGATTTGCGATTTACGATTTGCGCGTTACCATGCTGACGTGCCGCGCGCTCCAAGGTGCAGGCGAACTGGCCGCGGCGAGCCAGATCGTCAAATGGTAAATCGAAAATCGTAAATCATAAATCCCAAGGGGTTCGGATGGAGAAATACCTGGTTACAGGAGGGGCCGGATTCATCGGCTCGAACATTTGCAGACGCCTGGTCGCCGAGCGTTGCTCCGTCAGGGTCGTGGACAATCTGCTGACGGGCAAGCGAAGCAACCTGGCGCCGATCATGGACAAGATCGACTTCGTCGAGGCCGACATGGGCGAGCCGGAAGTGGCTCGCCGGGCCATGCGAGGCATCGATGTCGTCCTGCACGAGGGGGCGCTGCCCTCGGTGCCCAGAAGCGTTGACAATCCCGCCGAAACGCACCGGTATTGCGTGGACGCCACGTTCACGCTGCTGATGGCGGCCCGTGACGCCGGCGTAAAGCGGTTCGTCTACGCCGCCAGCTCGTCGGCCTACGGCGATACGCCGGCGCTGCCCAAGGTCGAGACGATGACGCCCGCTCCGTTGTCGCCCTACGCCGTCGGCAAGCTCGTCGGCGAGTACTACTGCTCCGTGTTCTCAAGCGTCTTCGGCCTGGAGACGATCTCGCTTCGCTACTTCAACGTATTCGGGCCGCACCAGGACCCGGCGAGCCAGTACGCGGCGGCGATTCCCGCCTTCGTGACCGCGATCCTTCGGGACCAGCGGCCGACGGTCTACGGCGACGGCGAGCAGAGCCGCGACTTCACGTACATCGACAACGTCGTCGAGGCCAATCTGCTGGCCGCCCGGGCCCGAACGACACGCGGCGAGGTAGTCAACGTCGCGTGCGGCGAGGCGGTCACAGTCAATGCCATCATCGAAGCGATCGACGACCTTCTGGGCAAGGACATCCGGCCGATCTACCAGCCGTCGCGCCCCGGCGACGTCAAGCACTCCCTGGCCGACATCACCGCTGCAAGGAGCCTGATCGGCTACAAGCCCGTCGTCCTCTTCCGTGAGGGTCTGGAAAAGTCCATCGACTGGTACCGGCACAACCTCATTTGACCGGCGCCGGCCCCGAAAGCTGTTCCACCTGGGTCCGCAGCGTCTGGGCTTTGTCGATGAGCAGGTCGCGCGTGGGGTATTGCTTGGGGGCCAGGTCGAAGGTCCACTCGTAGGAGTCGACGATCCGGCCGGGATAGAGGACCTGGGCGAAGAAGTCGAAGGGGAAGTAATCGTGCAGCGGGGCCTTAAGCTCGCGGTGCGTGTCGAGCGTTTCGTAGCCGTCTTTGCTGACCCGGACCCAGTAGTCGCCGTACCAATTGAAGGGGACCGTCACCGGCGAATCGCCGATCTCCTGATCGTTCAGGATCACCGTGGCCCCCTGCGGATCGGTGTTGATCGTGAGCCTGCGCTCCACACACCCGCCAATCGCGGCGGCAAGAACGACAATCCCGATAAGCGACATCAGATATCTTTTCATACCGGCGATCCCTTTTCCATGCCTGCTTAGCCGCCCATTATACGCCGGTTCCACGCCCTGAAAAGCCCAATCCTGCGAACGAGCCCCCGGCATTCGGCGGGTTTGCCGAAAGCCGCCGCGGCGTTTTTTTCTGCCCGGCGCGTTACTTTGGCCGTACAATATGCCTTTGACAAAGGGGGGTGAGCACGTTTCGTGCGCACGGGAGGTATCTGGAAGTGAGAACGAGAGGATTGTTGTGCGTGGCGTTGGCATCCGTCCTCCTGGCCGGAGGATGCGACAGGAGACGGCCCAACAGGAGCGACTCCCTGAACAGTGCGATCTGGGCAGGCGACATTGAGCGTGTGCAACGCCTGCTCGTTCACGGAGCCGACGTTCATGCGAGGGATCGCGATGGGGGGACGTCGTTGCACGTAGCCGCGTACGATGCGAATGCGGCCATCGCGCAACTGTTGATCGTCCACGGCGCCGACGTGAACGCCGTCGCGAACAGTGGCGCCACGCCGCTCCACGCCGCGGCTCACGCCGGCCAGGCAGATGTTGTCAAGCTGTTGATCGGCTACGGCGTCAACGTCAACGCGCTCGATAAAGAAGGCTTGACACCTCTACATTATGCGGCGGACAACGGAAATGTGGAGGTGATGCGCCTGCTCATTGCTCATGGCGCCGATGTCAACCGGCCGGACAATGCCGGCAACACGCCTCTGCACGATGCAATCGGGCCGTACGGCCCCGAAGCCGTCGTAGAGTTGATCAAAGCTGGCGCTAACGTGAACGCCAGAAATGAGGAAGGGCAGACACCGCTGGATTACGCGATTGGCCGCAATTTCGAGGAGCTTGCCAAACGTCTGCTGGCGGCGGGCGCCGATGAGCCGATATACATCGTGGCTCGGCGCGGAGATGTCGATAAGGTGAGGAATCTCCTTGATAGTGGCTCTAACATCAACGCCAGGTCGGCCGACGGCTCGACCATCCTGCACTACGCGGCATCCGCCGGCCAAGTGGACGTTGTCCGCCTGCTCATCGAACGAGGCGCTGACGTGAATGCGCCCGATCATCAGTGGCACCGGACCCCACTCCACGGAGCGATTCGCGGAGACCACTGCGACGTTGTTGAGTTGCTGATGGCCCACACCGTTTTGCTTGCAACGAACGACAGAGACAAGGCTACACCGCTGCACGTTGCGGCCGAGTCCGGGGCGGAGAAGGTTGCGGAGTTCCTGATCGCCAACGGGGCGGATGTCAATGCAAGGGACGCCGACGACCGTACTCCGCTGCATCTCGCCGCGAATGGGTTACACGAAAAAGTGGTAGGATTGCTCGTGGCCCACGGCGCCGATGTCAAAGCCAAAGACAGGGATGGCACCACGCCGTTGCACGATGCTGCCCACGGATCACCCTACCTGGGGTGGCGCCAGGAAATCGAACCGAATGAGTCCAGCGAAAACGATCCGGAAAAATCTCGCAAGGAGCAATTGGCACTTGAAGGTGTCTTTGCTCGCACCATGGGACTTCTTATCGCGCATGGTGCTGACGTGGATGCAAAGGATCGTTATGGCCAAACCCCTGTGCAGCGCGCTTACCAGCATCGTGCCATAAGGTTCCTGATATCCAAAGGCGCCAATCCAAATGTCTGGCTTCGTGGTTGGCAACAGGAGCCTGAGACACTGTTGCAGAGAACTATCAGGGAGGGTGATGCTGTGCTTGTGGAGGACCTTATCGCACACGGCGCCGATGTCAAGACAACAGACAGTCGAGGTGATACACTGCTGCACAGCGTAGTGCGCGAGGGGAACAAGAGCATGGCGGAGTTGCTGATTCGCGGGGGCGCCGACGTGAACGCCAAGAGCTCCAATGGCATGACGCCGCTGCACTACGCGGTGTCGGGCGGTTATCAGGAGCTTGCGCTGATGCTCCTGGAAAAGGGGGCGGATGTGAACGCAAGGAACAAGGCCGGAAAGACCCCGGTGCACTATGCGGCGTCGGGGGATGAGCGGGAGATCGCCGCGCTGCTTCTGGAGAAGGGGGCGGATGTGAACGCGCGGGACAACGATGGCGACACGCCCCTTCACGCGGCCGCCCTGCGGGGACGCAAGGACCTTGCCCAGTTGCTCTTGGAGAAGGGGGCGGATAAGACATTGAAGGACAAGGACGGCCATACGCCGGCCGATGAGGCGATCCGTCGGGGGCACAGAGAGATCGTGGAACTGCTCCGCAAAAGCCAGGCATCCAAGCAGTGAATGTGGTACTATGTAGGGATGGATCATGCGTTCGTGTTCCCGATCTGTGAGAACCGGACCGAAAGTATCCTTTTCATGGGCGGGCTGACCAACCCGACCCAGCGCAGCAAAGCGCGGTCGCATGATTCTTGCTGATAGTCTGTGGGTGAAGGAGATGTCCATGAGATATAGATGGCTTGTCATTGTCGGGATTGTGGTTGCGATGGTGGGTGTGCTGGTGGCGGGGATGGCGGGGAATGCGGAGCGGGGGCAGGGGCCCGTCCGGTGGCAGTACGGAATATTCCGGGGCGATCCGGTCTGGAACTGGTATGGGCCGAGCGGGTCGGTCGATGTCAGCAGCGGGTCGGAGTTTGCCCGGCTGATGGGGACGGCGTACTCCACGAAAGCGGAAGCCTTCGAGGCCAACGTGCTCAACAGCCTCGGCGAACAGGGCTGGGAACTCGTGACGGCCCCGGAGAAGAACAAGTACGTGCTCCGCCGACCCAAGTGAGACACCTCCTGGTGCGTGCTCCGTGCTGCCGTGATCGAAGTCTCTGCTCCGAGCATGGTTCACGGCGCAGACTCCCCAGGATGGATGTATCGAAAGCGTCAGCCGGGCGCCATCATGAAGGCCAAATGCCTTGGCGGCGGTTCTGCGCCCGGGAAAACCGCCATCGCCAAGCTGCGCTTGACGATGCCACCCACGATGTTGGGCGACTTTGCCTTCGCCCGGAAGCATGGTTGGGGGCACGTTGACACGCGGATGTCCCCGCTGTATGATGCCGCCCATTTGGCAATAGAACCGCATGCCGGGCGCCATGCTTACGCTCGCGTAAGCATGGGCAGCATCGGATTGAGTGCGACGCCACCGCGCGGCGCGTCAGACGGGTAGAGTCAGGGGACTTCGATGGCAAAGGATAAGATCACGGTAGTTGGGGCTGGGAACGTCGGGGCGACGACGGCGTACATCGCCGCCACGAGGCGACTGGGCGAGATCACCCTGCTGGATATCGTCAAGGGCCTGCCGGAGGGCAAGGGGCTCGACATGGCGGAGGCCGGGCCGATCTACCTCTCGCAGCAGGACATCGTCGGCACGACCGACTGGGCGGCGACGGCCGGCAGCGACATCGTGATTATCACCAGCGGCGTGCCCCGAAAGCCGGGCATGAGCCGCGACGACCTGCTCGCCACGAACGCGCGGATCGTGCGCGATGTCAGCCAGCAGGTGGCCAGGCACTCGCCGGAGGCGGTCGTGATCGTCGTGTGCAACCCGCTCGACGCGATGGTGCACGTAGCGGCGAAAGTCACCGGCTTTCCCGCGAATCGCGTGATGGGCATGGCCGGAGCCCTCGACTCCGCACGCTTCTGCTACTTCCTCGCCGCCGAGCTCGGCGTCAACGTCGAGGACGTCAAGTGCGTCCTGATGGGCGGCCACGGCGACGACATGGTCCCTTTGCCCCGCTTTACAACCGTCAGTGGAATCCCGATTTGGCAGCTCCTGAAACCGGAGCGCATCGAGGCTCTGATCGACCGCACCCGCAAAGGCGGTATCGAGATCGTCAACCTCCTGGGCTTCAGCGCCTACTACGCGCCGGCGGCCGGCGCGGTGAAGATGGCCGAGGCGATCCTGCGGGACACGAAGAACATCATCTGCTGCTGCGCTCACTGCGATCGCCAGTACGGCGTGGGCGGCTACTTCGTCGGCGTGCCCGCCGTCCTGGGCAAGGCCGGCGTCGAGCGCGTCATCGAGCTCGACCTGAACGAGTCCGAGCGCAAGCAGTTCGCCGTATCCCTCGGTCATGTCAAGGAGTTGGTGGCGCAAGTCGACAAGCTCCTGTAGCACTTATGATTTACGAATTACGATTTGCGATTTGGCTGTCGCCTGGCACGATCGTAAATCGTAATTCGTAAATGGTAAATCCTGCGCTACGCCAGCAACAGAAAGATGAAGAACCCGATCATTATGGCCATGCCGAGGGGGACGCCGATGACGGCCCATTCCCGACTCTTGATGTTCAGTTTGCTGGCGCAGATGATGTTGGGGATATTGCCGGGGATGAGCATTCCGCCGGCGATCAGCAGACCGGCGAGGGCGGCCTTGATCGTCGCCGCCGACATCGCCGGCGTGATTTCCGCCGCCGTCAGCGTCGCATTGTCGAGAATCGCCGAGACGATGTTGATCCAGTAGAGGGCGTACGGCGAGGCGGTGGCCAGGTACTTGTCCACGACCGGCGTGAACCCGGTGCCCAGGAACACCAGGGCCAGCACGAACACATAGACCTTCAGTGCCCGGATCAGGATGCCGCGCATCGGCTCGGGCTTCTCTTCCTCCAGGCCGGGACCTGCGATCTCCCGCTTGTTCGGCAGCAGGGCGGCCAGCACTCCAAGCCCGAGGACCAGCGGGATGATCCACTTGCCCAGCAGTTGCAGGAGGAAGAAAAAACCCGCATGGTAGGGCTCGCCGGAGAGCTTGCCCACGGCGATGGTGGACAATGGTTCACCGATTGGCGTCAGGACGGCGCCGAGCCCGATGGAAAAGCAGGCGAGCACGACCAGGCGCAGCTCGGTCTTGCGGGGCAGCCGTATCGCGCCGACAACCTCCGCCAGAATCAATGCGGCGATGATGGCGGTGATGACGCTGGAGAGCAGGCCCAGACCCGTGACGATGATGAAGAGCAGCAGGCCGAACCCGAACCGCTCGCCGAAGCGGGTTGCCCACCAGCCGACCTTCGAGCGGATCATCCGGAAAATCAGCCCGGCGATCAGGACCGCCAGCGTGATCTTGATCGGCTCGACCAGGGCCCTCTCGATCAGGTGCAGACTCCACAGGCCGGAGATGGTCACGGCCAGAACACCCATCACGAACAGAAACGCCTCAAGCTGCTTCTCCACCCGGTGTACGAGAAACGGCAGCGCCAGCACCAGCACGATAATGGCCGCCAATCCGCCGGTGACCAGATGCTCATTCATAACCACGCCTTAAACAACCCCGGACCATCCCGAAAGGGCCAGAGTCTACCACACCCGGCAGACCTGTCAAGGACGCCGGGGACATCAAGGACCATTGTGCCGTCATCTCCGCGCGACGAGGCTACACATCCCTCGAGCTGCGAAGCAGAAAACCCGAACAGACTTCAAATGCGCTCAGCATGGGCGCACGACCGTATGATAATGGTATGCGACCCGCGCCCGGGCCCGCAGGGGGCCTGGGTCTTGCCAGCGGGAGCCGCCGTCGGAGATTGGCTTTGTTTCGCACACGCGGGCCCCTTCGTATAGTGACGCCGTCAGGCGTTCCCTCGCCAGGGCTCGCGTCGCCGCTCTCGCAGGGTGTGCTGTGCACACCATCCGCGGGCGACAATTGGCTTTGTTTCGCGCAATCGGTCATGAACTCGCGATCGGCGGGCGGTCGTGTCGCGGGGGTCCCGCCCGCGGTCCGAAGGCAGGATGCCTTCGACACGTGTGCATCTCCGGCCGGCTCCGTTTTCTGTGCTTGCCGCAATTTCCGAAGCTCGGCCATGGTCCTGTACAGGCTGCTCTCGATCCGCCGCTCATACATCAGCAGCCGGTCCAGAACCCGTGAGTTGGCGAAGTCCCTGACGACCGTCCGCCCCAGCGCCGGATCGGGGCCAAAGCCCTCCGAATCATCCGGCGTCGCCCCCTTGGACCGCAGCGACTGCGTGAGGCTGGCCAGTGGGCTCGATGTCTCCTTCGCCAACAGGGCGTCGAACGCCTCATTGTGAATGCGTTCAGCCCGTCGCAGCCGCCAGGCGAGGCTGACGATCCGCTCGGCCAGCCTGGACTCCATCGTCCCAACCGGGTTCAATTCCCAGAACAACTCCTCCCGGTAAAGCTCGAACTCCTCCCGATCTTCCCCCCGAATGACATCGGCCTGTGCCAGCAGCCCATGCTTGACGGCATTCTGCGAGACGACTGCCTTTCCCTCCGGCGTGCGCGGACCCGTGGACTTCTCTGCATTTCGACGATTCGCTACCACTTGTGCCTCCGTAGCCATGGCGTGACCCTCCGAGATTGACGATTTACCATTTTACATTTACGATTGTCAATTGAGTTGTGCCATTATCTTACTGAAACACAAGTTGGTCGTCAAACAAAATTCCAGAAAACGGAATGATTTTTCACACCCACCGTTAACCCCTTGTGACACAGGCATTTACAACTGACCACCGGGAACCGCCGATGGACAACTTTTTCTGAGCCACAGAGGCCACAGAGGTCACCGAGGTTTTGTAGTGCGTGCCGTGCAGACGGATCCCCGTGAATTGTGAAGACACGGCCCCATCTCCCTGTGCACACCCTACGGGCTGTCGCCGAATCCGTGTGAATTCGCGGAATCCGTGTCGGAGAAGGTTTGTCAGTTCTCAGTTGTCAGTTGTGCCCGAGTAGGGTGGATCAGTTAGTCGGCTTGAGCGTGATCCAGCGGAGGTTGATTGCTTGCCACTGGTTCGGGACCGGCTTGATCGTCAGCTCCTGGGGGCCGGGCTGAGATAACTCTATCGTGCCGAGCTTGACATCCTGAAACTTCTGGTAGCTGCCGGTGCTGGTGACCTCAGCGCTCAGCTTCTGATTACCGACGGCGAGTTCGAATTTGCTGCGCTCGGCGGGGGTGGCGATGGAGGCCGTCACGTCGAAGCGGCCGGGCTTGGTCAGCTTGAACGGCCAACTGAGCCAGTCGGCGGAGTTCGTCCAGAAGCCGATACTGGGCTGGCCGCCGATGGTTTCCACCCGAGCACCCTCGCCGTGGATTTCGGCAGTCGGCGCCGACAGGGTGAGGCTCCCGTCCGGCTCCTGGGTCTGCAGGGTCTTTTCGACGTTGAGCGGGCCCTTGATTTCCAGGGCGACGACGGTGTCGATCGGGTCCAGCGGCTCGACGGGGACCTCGATGAGCACGCCCTCGTCGGCGGCGGTCGTTTTCAGCGTCCTGTCGGTGGCGAGCAGCCAGGCGCTTTGGACCTCGTTGCGCAGGCCGGGGACGAGCAGCTTGCCGTGGCTGGGCCAGTCGAAAACATGCAGGTACAGCGTGGCGCCGCCGTCGTGGAGTTTCTTCGTGCAGCGGCCCCAGGGCAGGCGGGAGAACGGGCTGGCGGTCGTGGCGTAGATCGACTCGCCGTTGACCTTCATCCACTTGCCGATCTCCTTGAGCCGCACGACGCTCGGCTCGGGAATCTCGCCGAGGCAGGTCGGGCCGACATTCAGGAGGTAGTTGCCCCCTTTACTCGCGATATCGACGAGGTTGCGGACGAGGGTCTCGGTCGATTTCCAGTCCTGGTCGTAGCTTTTGAAGCCCCAGGTGTCGTTCATGGTCATGCAGGTTTCCCAATCGCGGCCGGGAGTCCCGGTGGCGGGGATTTCCTGCTCGGGCGTGCCGAAGTCGCCCTCGTAGCCGCCGCCGAGCCGATTATTCATGATGATCTCCGGCTGCAGCGCCAGCGGCGGCAACAACATCTCCGCCCGTTGCCTGCTCATGTCGACGGGCGTGTCCCACCAGAGGATCGCGATCTTGCCGTAATTGGAGAGAATCTCCTTCACCTGCGGGACAGCAACATTGCGTATATACGTGTCCATGTCGCCGTCCTGGGCGCGGTCCCAGTGCCCACCGGCGGCGGCGCCGCCCGGATTGTTCCAGTCCTGGGCCTGGGAGTAGTAGAAGCCGAGTTTCAGGCCGTGCCTGGCGCAGGCGTCCGACAGCGGCTTGAGCAGGTCCTTGCCGTAGGGCGTCGCATCCACCACGTTCCACTCGCTGGCTTTCGAGCCGAACAGGGCGAAGCCGTCGTGGTGCTTCGACGTGATGACGATGTACT
>Ga0315280_10006793_pt1 | contig 15628 bp, 18 predicted proteins | sample YL17G06_40_MG_FD_203697 | JGI IMG/M metagenome (GOLD analysis project Ga0315280, IMG submission 203697) | Sediment microbial communities from Yellowstone Lake, YNP, Wyoming, USA - YL17G06_40 | ecosystem: Environmental > Aquatic > Freshwater > Lake > Sediment | place: USA: Wyoming | collected... | reverse complement strand
GATCCACTTAGGTGCGTGGAGGCTTTGACCGAGGACAGAGAGGGCTCCATTAGAGATGGCGTAGCTGCTCCAAAGTCTGAGGAAATGTCGGGGGTTCTTCAAAAAGTGCGGGGGGTGGGATTCGAACTCCCCGTATCTGCTGTGCTTGGCTCCGCGGACACATGATGATTGCCGTTGGGCGAGCTTCCCTCGTCATCCTCGGTCAAGAAACCACGCACAGGCACAGTGATGCGTTTCCTCAAGATTAGGATGATCCTACCAGTTGGTAGGGCAATCCCAACATTCTGAGAGGACAACGCGATTGATCATTTGGTTTCTCCTGAAGCCGAACGTCCGATGACAAGTAAAAATAGCCAGACGGTTGCAGTCCTTGTTTGGCTTTCTGAGATTCACGGTCTGCCTGTTTAGAGTTCGCTACATTCCACTGCATGCGGGAGCGCCGAGCACAGGCGCGACGTGAATAGTGCCTGAAGAGATGGCGAAAAACACGGAGGGATAAGCGCGCGATGTCTTCGAGCGTTGTATTGATCACTTCTATTACGTCTTTCATAGGATTCATCATAAACACGCTCGTATTGTTTCTCGTCCTAGTGCGTGGAAGGAGAAGGTACCATCTCCTCTTCGCTGTCCTTCTCTTCATCGTGGCGTGTTGGGACTTGGGGATATTTCTGGTCATGATTAGGAATAGTAACCCTAACGATGTACTGCTCTACCAGAATATTGTCACCATTCCGGTTTCGTTGTTCCCGGCGTTCGTCTACCATTTCACGACGACTTACCTAAATCAACCGCACAGAAAGGTCACAGTTTCTATCTACGGCTACTGCGCGTTGAGCCTCGTCGCGCTCGCAGCTATGGGCGAAACCGCTAGCGGTGTTCGTAGTTATGAGTGGGGCAACATCGCAAGCTATGAGCTTGCGTCCAATCTTGGTCTAACGATGGCGGGCTGGCTTCTCGTATACTATCTGTCGCTCGGGCTTTCCTGCTGGATGCTAATCCAAGCCCGCAAACGCGAACCTTCTTCTCTAGCTCGCCGTCATATCGATTACATCCTTGCCAGCTTCATCGTCTTCAGCGTTGCCCAAGTCAAACTCTTAGTGACCGTGGGCATTGATCTTCCTTTCACCTTGCCCCTAGGCATGCTTCTGGTAGACTTGTTCGGAGCACTAATCGGAGCAGCGATAGTGAAACACCGACTGTTTGACATCACGGTTCTCTTGAAGAAGGGAACTGCGTACTCGGCTTTAGGCGCGGTCATCGTCTTCCTTTTCGCATTCTCTGAACATTTGATTGCCACATACTTGGCAGGCGTGGTTGGAGCGCTCTCTGAATACCTCCACCTTGCCTCTATAGCCGTCGTTGTCGTCGCATTCATGCCCGTAAAACGAAGGGTAGACCACCTTGTCGAAGGCTACTTCACTGCGAAAAGAGTCGTTGTTGAATTCTAGGAACGACTCGTGAGCGAGCTATTGATTGAGAAGAGATGCTCAACCAGGTGCAGGCAAATCACTGCCCATCAGATCATGAGGACTCCGCAGTAGAGGGGTTTCGTCGGGAAGCGCCGGGGGTTGGCGCTGAACCCTCATTCCTGCAACAATGCTTTGGGGGCCCCAGCTCGCAAGATGATGAATTCTATGGATCAAGAATCCCCTGCCACTTTCTTGATGACTTCTGAGTAGTTCTGTGTCAACTTCGCAGGATCGTTTCTCTCGCCGGTTGTGAGCGGTCGAATAATAAATCTGGTCTTGATCAAAGAAGGAGCATACACCTGTGATAGCGTAAGTTGGAGTTTCGGCTTCTCTCTTCCATGCGACTCGATAGCTTCGAAATAGTTCCGCTCTTCAAAGTGCAGAATCGTGTTGGAAGCCACGCATAGAACCGTATCGCAGTCCTCAGCATGACAATCTTTGCTGTGATCTACACTTTGGTGCCTATGATCACTGGCATGGAGTTGACCGGGAATGGCGAGCGTAGCGGGCATGCTGAGAAGATTGCTGTATTTCAACGGCGAATACGCAAACCATACGTACGTCGGGGTGGTGGCGGATTGCTAATGGCAACAGGCTTCTTGCTCATGGTATGCAACTTGTGAGAAGCCACGGTTTCAAGTCAATAGTCCCGGCGTTCAGGACAACCTAAGCCCCGCCAAGCGTCACCAGCAGATCCGTGATGAACCCGGCTAGAAGGCCTACGAAAAAGCCGATCATCAGAATGTCGTTCGTCACTTGTCTTCTTCCAGCAGTGTACATCAACATTGTAACGTAGACCAGCGCGCCACCCGCAATGCTAAGGAACAGAATGTACACTGGAGCTGATGTCCAAAGGCTACCGATCGCGGTTCCAATGAACGTTGGGCCGCCACCCACCAAGCCCGCCAGGATCATGAAGCGATAGCGAGGTCTCTTTGAAAGCCCTGTCAAAGGAGCGGCGATTCCAAAGCCCTCAGTAGCATTATGCGCTGCGAATCCGACCACTAACGTCATTGCGAGCCCAATGGCGCCCGATGCATACGACTGGCCTATTGCGAGTCCCTCACTAAAATTGTGGACGCCAATACCCACTGCAATCACTAGTGAGAGCCTGTAAGGATCAACCTGTTGTAGCAGCTGTAATTCTTGCTTGTCGCCAACTGCACTGGCGCTTCCCCCAGTCATTTTGCTGCCAACAATTGGAGACTGAACGAGACTCTGTTTCATGTACCGGGTTCCATACCAAGTCAGCCCAAGGAGGCCGATTGCGATTCCCCCGAACATGGCAAACAGAGCTAGGAGCGCGTCTCCGACGGATGCTGTTCCAGCTACGGCGCTACTGGCAGTTTCATCAGCAGATTCCCAAGCATGACTAAACACGTCGACTATGAGGAATATCAGAATCCCGATCGCAATGGCATTTAGGAATCCTTTCTTCTTTGAATCTACGCTCTGAATCACAGCAAGCGGCAGGCCGAGAAAAATGGTGAGACCCGCGAACGCTCCAAGAAGAAGAAGCCCAAGGAAATCGACCAATGTGCGTCAGTCACTAGAGGCTAGCATGACGTATGTCATACTTAACTTTCACGACGCCAACTACCATTGCTTCGTGCCAAAGTGGCTGAGAAACTATCCGAACTGGCTTCAGGCCCAAGGAGATCGCACAGGTTCTGAACGTTACCCCGCCACCTGTTACAGCATTCGGCCGCTGATCAAGGCCGTATACCTCATCAGTAGGCTACAGTCTCTTGTGCTTCAACCGGCATAGAAGGCCGGCCCAATGACTGGCACCAAACCTGAAAAGGATTAAAGTATGAAGTTGTAGATCGGCTGATCGGTTGGCTCAGAATTGGTTCGACAAGTCGATTACAAGCCGAAGCCTATTGATGGTGATTTCCTCAGCAAAGTTGATGAATATCCAATCAGTGGCGAGCATGAAGGGCACAAGGTGAGGGCTGAAGGGAAACAGAGGCTTGACGCGGATGGCAAACCGTACCCCACGAAACTAGGCATCCACGGCACACAAGTTGCCGTCGACTGGGAGACGTGCATAGCTGATGGCGTTTGTATGGACGTATGTCCGGTAGACGTCTTTCAATGGCATCTGAAACCCAGCGTGAAGGGCACGGGCATGGATCTTTGGCCTCTCAGCAGAGACCTTCATGACAAATATCGCACAGACAAGTCAGACCCGATAAGGGAGAAGGACTGCATATTCTGCCGAGCGTGTGAGATACAGTGCCCTGTTCAGGCCATAAAGATCACCGAGATCTCTCCGTAAAGCCAACCCCTAACGTGCCAAGCTCGCGCGACATCCGCGACGCTCCGCTATTCATCGATGAAGAGCTAGGAAGTATGGATCGCTCAGTGTTCGGCTTCAGAGTATCGAACATGCTAGAATTGGAGCGTAAACGTTAAGTGAAAAATGTCTGGACATGGTTGTCCGATGATTATGCCTCTAGGGATACCCAAAGCGATGGAAGAGGAGCACGAAGAGCTGCACCAAGAACTGCGAAAGGCCACAAAGATACCAGGCAAGGTCGGCCAAGTAGCAGTGCGGGTCGCGGAGGTTCTTCACCCACACTTCGAAAGAGAGAACGAGTTGGCCCTGCCGGTCATAGGTGTGGCAAGGGAGCTAGTAGAAGGCATGTCTTCGCCAGATTTTCCGAAAGCTTTGGAGTTGGCTGACAAGTTCAAACTTGAGTATGACAAGATGCTTCAAGAGCATGTGGAAATCGTCAAGGCACTTGATGAACTTGAGAAAGCTGCAAAGCGAGCGAAGAAGCAGAGTGTGATCGGATTCACGAGAAAACTGAAGGCCCACGCGAAGACTGAGGAGGATCTCACCTACCCCGCCGTGCTGATGGCGGGCAAGTTGCTCAAACAGGGCATGTAGGAGGTGACAAGGTATGCCACCACATTGTGATACGATAGATGGCCCTGTTGTCAAGGCTGCTCAAGAAGCTTTGAGAACAAGGAATGTCAACCTCATACTTCCCTATGCGCCGGAAACGGCCGAACCTGAAATCAAGAAAGCCTTCGAAAGAACTCTTGCAGTAAGTGAACAGGAGAAGGAAGCTAGAGATCTCGCAGAGTACTGGTTCTTTGAAACCGTCGTGCGTCTGCACAGAGAAGGCGAAGGTGCGCCCTACACGGGACTGAAACCCGCAGGGCTTGACTGGGGCCCAGTACTTCCGAAAGTAGACAAGGCCATAGAAAAGGAGGACCCCAAGGAGGTAATAGAGTTCTTATCTCATGCTGTCGAAGAGCAGATCCAAGACAGATTCAAGCGCTTTGTGTCCACGAAGAATTACGATGTGAACGACGTGGCCGCTGCAAGAGCGCATGTAGAGGCAATGCTTGGCCTTGAGTTGTACTCGCATCACCTGTACGAAGACATAACGGCCGGTCCAGGACACGGCGAAAAACCAGCGGGCGAACACAAACACTAGAGCCACAAGGATGACCGATCACTCCGCAGAAACACGCGGCATAAAGCTCGCTTTAGCAGGCTACTCTCTTCTTGTTGGTCTGCAGTTCGCAGCATACCTTGTGACCAATACGCTTGTACTATACGCACAAGCACTGGAGATGTCCAGCGATGTCTTAGTCTCCATCTTTCTTTTGCTTTCCATCCGCTGGTCGCGAAAACCCGCGGACGAATTCCACATGTTTGGACATGGAAGGTCGCAGAACGTTGCCGGTCTGGTCTCAGCTGTAATCTTCGTTTCCTTCATGGCGCTCGAAGTGTTCCGGGAAGCCATTCCGAAGTTCTGGCAAGCGACCAAGGCTGACCAATTCCAAAACTCAACTATCGCTGTGACGGTGATTGCAGCATCTATGATCGTGTTGGCTATACCAGTTATTGACATTCTCAGAGTGAAGACGAAAGGTTCTTCGGCAAGAACGCAATTGATCCAACTTCTCAAAGATGAGTTCTCATACGTGCCCGCAATTGTCGGCGTGGTTCTCGTTGCTCAAGGATACTATCTGGCTGACGCTGCGGGGTCTGTAATCATAGGCATAATCATAGTTTTAGGGGGCCTGTACCTCTTCAAGGACAACGTCCACTATCTTGTCGGTAGGGCACCTAGCAGAGAATTCATGGAGAGACTCGAGTCGACAGCAAAATCGGTGAGCGGTGTTCTGGGGGTTCATGAATTGAGGGCTGAGTATGTCGGTCCGAACATTGTCCACGCAGGCCTCCACATAGACGTGGCGAGAGGCACACCGATAGAGGAGGCAGACAGAATAGCACATGAAGTTGAGCAAAGGGTCAGTCAGGATACAGGTTGCCAGCACTGCGTAATCCATGTCGATCCGGCAAACACTCCATCCAGACAGGGTCCAAGGGGGTGAAAAGATGTTCGTGAACATAGTGGAATTTCCGTCCATCAGGAAAGGAAAAGATGAGGAGTTCAGGAAGTGGTTCGAATGGTCGAACACAGTCTACGACGGGTTTGAAGGATTCATATCAAGGCGGCTGCTGAAGCCCACGGAGGCAGATGGAAAGTACTCGGCAATCGTGGAACATGAAAGTGAGAAGACCTTCATGGCTATGCACCTGAGCGATGAACGACAGAAAGCATGGGCAAAGGTGGAGCCGTTGCTTGACGGGTCACCTAAACCCCACTTCTACGAGGTCGCTATTGTTTCAGAGAAGAAGAACAGGTGAGACTTCGCTAGTCTAGCCCTGATTTCGTGGGAATTCATACGATAATGGAGGTTCCGCTAATGTGAATTCCAAGAACACAAAGCTCAGGTCAGAAAGGCAGTTCTCTCTCCGAAGAGGAGCACTCCTGGTCAACATCCCTGGGCTGATCACAAACCATGGTGGGAATTCGCAGTTTCATCATGGAAGTTTCCCGGTCAGTCGGGGTCTTGAACTAGCGATAGGGCAAGGGGACTGAAACTTCACCAAGACGGAGGAAGATCTGACATACCAAGCCGTACTCATGACCGGCAAACTGCTAAGACAATGGAACAAGATTGACCGCTATTACCTTTCAAGCCATCGATAAGCGACTGCCGAGCTGGTGGAGAAACTAGGATTCAACTGTCCTCGGCGGGGCATCGGGAATTCCTTCACGGTCCTTGGATTGTCATCACATGGCGCTACAAGGCCAGCTACGAGATCAGCCACTATTATCACATAAGCTCCGAACGCGAAAAGTCTTGCCGCAGCGTGAAGACACCTGACCGAGAGAAGCATTCAAGAGTCCCCGACTCCGAGCGCCAGTTACAAGTCCCGGTAGGTTGCATGCTCAAGATCAACAATATAAGAGGCATCGCAGCATCGGAGCGGAGTGTCGGGAGAATGCTGAAGGATCTTTGTGTGCTCGGGAGGAGACGACGTGAGACTTGAAGAGAAGCTGTACCTGCTCAGACACGTCGTCGACGAGGAATCGCACATCAAGGTTGATGAAGTGGCATGCGCGAAATGCAAAACTCAATTCTGTATGGACATCTGCCCCGCCAATGTCTACACGTATGAGGTCATTGACGGACGATGCAAGGTCTTCGTTGCGTATGAGAACTGTGTTGAATGTGGCACCTGCAGGATCGCATGCCCGTTTATCGAATGGGTCAACCCAAAGGGCGGAATGGGCATCTCATATAGGTACGGCTGAGCTTGGTTTCAGGAGAAAGACAGGCACAAGTTTGTCGATTGTGGGGGAACAAGCAATGGCGCTCAAGGCCTTCATGGATGCGGATTTCACAATTCTGAACAAGGCGGTGTCACCAATCGGCGCGGTTTCGTCTTGCGTGCTATCTTGTCATCGTGCTATTAGAACGACTTCATAATCGTAAAGGAAATGAAGAATGATGGAGCAGAAACCGACTGAGATGCTTGAGGAGGAGCATCACGTCATTCAGAAAGTGGTGGGCACATTTGCCGTTTTGGCTGAAGAACTCGAAGCCGGTCGGAAGGTGGAACCAGAAAGGCTCCGGGAAATCGTCGAGTTCATGCGTACCTTCGCCGACAAATGTCACCACGGCAAGGAGGAAACTCACTTATTCCCGTTTCTGGAGAAGAAGGGAGTTCCAGTTCGAGGTTGCCCCATGGGGATACTGATCGCCGAACATCAGAGAGGTAGGGCGCTCATAACCGGACTTGCAGCTGCGGCCGAGACTTATGCCAGGGAAGGTACCTCGGCTAAGAAACCTCTATTGGATAACCTGCGAGGTTTGATGGATCTTTATCCCAATCACATCTGGAAGGAGGACTACCTTCTGTTTCCTATGACCAACAAGATACTGAGCTCGCAGGAGCAGAAGGAACTGCAAGAAAAGTTCGAAATGGTGGAGAACACCATCGGAAAAGACGTTCACCATCGACTCGTACAAGTAGCCGAAAAGCTAGAAAACATGACACAAAGATCCTAAAACGTTCTGGATACAACTCGATCCCCTAAAGCAGAATGTATCGCAAAGGAAATACGCGAGGATCCAATAGTGCCGTTTTGGCACTTCCTTCACCCTACATCACTCACCTCCCTCACCCTTTCCCTCACCCACCTCGTCTCACCTTGTTAAGGGGGACGCATATTATGCTCTTCAGGAAGAACTTCGATGAGGTAGTCTCGTGAGGCCTAGAAGGATTAAGGAAAGCGTTTACTGGATGGGGGCCGTTGATTGGAATAGACGACTGTTCGACTCTCTAATACCGCTTCCTGATGGGACAAGTTACAACGCGTACCTCGTCCAGGGAAGCGAGAAAACGGCATTGTTGGATACAGTTGACCCTAGCGTGACGGATGCACTTCTCTCACAATTGGAGAATGTCGACAGTGTTGATTACGTGGTCGCCCACCATGCGGAACTGGACCATTCTGGAGCCATCCCTCAGATCCTTGAGAGGTACAAGAAGGCACGCGTCGTCACGACACCGATAGGAAAGGAGATGCTCGTAGATCTCCTCGGCATTCCAGAAGAAAGGTTCGTTACAGTGCATGATGGAGAAACTCTGCCACTGGGAAAAAAGACGCTGAAGTTTGTTCACATGCCCTGGGTTCATTGGCCTGAGACTATGGTAACCTACCTTCAAGAGGATGGTATCCTTTTCACGTGCGATTTTTTTGCCTCACACTTGGCCAGCACTGACCTATACGTTAGCGATGAAGCACGCGTACGCGAGGCTGCGAAGACATTGTACGCAGAGGTCATGATGCAGTTCCGCACGGCGATCCATAAGAATCTGCAGAAGATACAAGGCTACCAAATATCCATGATTGCGCCAGGCCACGGCCCGATGTACAACAGACCCCAAATGATCCTTGAAGCCTATCATGACTGGATCCTCTCTGAGCCCAGAAACATGGCGCTCATCGCTTATGTATCAACGCACGGCAGCACCGAGAAGATGGTCGAATACCTGATCGGCGCGCTGGCCGAGAGAGGGATTATCGTGGATCAATTCAATCTAGCAGTTGCCGACATCGGGAAGCTAGCGGCGGCGCTCGTTGACGCAGCAACTATTGTCTTCGGCACGCCTACAGTGGCCGGTGGCCCACACCCCGCAGTCGCTTACGCTGCATATCTAGTCAACATGTTGAAGCCCAAACTGAAGTTTGCCTCCGTCATAGGCTCCTACCTCAGGGGCGGCACAGTTGTGGAACAACTCGTGGGAATGATTCCGCGCCTCAAGATAGAGATGTTGGATCCGGTTCTCTGCAAAGGATTTCCAAAGGAGAACGATTTCAAAGCCTTGGACAGTTTGGCTGCTGCGATTGCTGAAAAGCACAAGGAGCACAATTTCAGTTGACTTCGGCTATCTGAAGTTCGGAGTCCCAGTACGACTAAGGTCTCTTGCGAAAGCTCTTCAGCTTCTCTTGCAATGCTCTGAAGAGCTCTCTGGAGGCCATGTGGCCATCCTCGGTCATTATCCCCTCTACTGGACAGTTTGCGAGAGCATACTCGGCAGTCGCTACGAGCAACTCCACCTCTTCACCGCTCAGGTCCAGTCTGTTCGCTGGTTTGACTTGGACCGCCTCCAACTTCTTGAGCATCGCCTTGAAGGATTCTTCAGATGAAAGGGTACCGTCCTCGGTCATGATACCGCCTTCCACTGGACAATTCTCAATGGCGTAACTTAGGTTCGCCTTAACGAGTTTCAGCTCTTCAGCACTCAGCTCTACTGTAGCCATCTTCTCCCACTCGTGTCACACCACATGACTCTTCAATACGATCTGCGTTTCTCCTTTCTTCTTAACAAGTCTTGCCCAACTCGACGATTTGGCCAATATCCTTTTTCCACGGTAGACCTTCCACGTACCTCGTTCCAATAACCTCGCCTCTAGATGGCGTTGAGGTTCCTTGGATGTGCCTCATGGCACCCCTCCCCGCCATCCACTGGAGTTCAGGGTAAGTTGGAATCATATGGTAGGCGTGGAGCTCTTGCCAGATGGGCCATTCGCGGGCCAAGAGGAAGGTAAACACGCGTGAAGAGACAATAGCAAACATGTCGAGGGTGTCACAATGATCAAGATAAAGAGAATATACGAAAGGGCCGGAGAGGAAGATGGAATGAGAGTTCTGGTCGATAGGCTGTGGCCGAGAGGAGTTAGCAAGAAGTCTGCAGGGATCGACGAATGGATGAAGGAGATTGCACCCTCGGGCAGACTCAGGAAATGGTTTGCTCATGACCCCAGAAAATGGGAACGATTCAAAGACAAGTACCGAAATGAGCTGAAAGGCAAAGAGTATTTGATCGATGAGCTGAGGGCGCTCTCGAAGAGACGAACACTGACCCTTGTATACTCTGCCAAGGACGAGTCCCACAATCAGGCAGTTGCGCTGAAAGAGATCTTGGAGAACCCCGAAACATAGTCAGGCGTTTGACCGATAGCTGCCTCAACGAACTGGGCATAGGCCAGTTACTGTTTTCTACAGCTGCCTCTAACGCCAATCCAAGAGGCGATGTTCTCCTTCTAGTGCTTTGATTGATGTGACGTCTTGCGTTACCTCGATAGTTCCGCCGTATCGGTGCTGTTTGTCACGAACTGCGAAATATCGTATGTGCACAAGCTTTCCCTGGAAGTTGATCCAGAACTCGGCTACGTCTCGTTTCCCGGCCTTGAACTCCTGCAAGATGCGGTTGACGATGTGTACGCTCTTCGGCGGGTGGCAGTTCTGCACTTTACGACCTATGACTTCGGGTGAGCGGGGGAAGATTCGCTCCTTGCCCTCGGAGTAATAGCGCACCACATCACTACGGTCAATGAACGTCACGTCAATAGGAAGATGGGTGAGGATTAGATCCAACTGCTCGGCGTTCAGTTCGCCTGTATCAAGCGATAAGAGCCCTTCGGCGCGCTTCGACACGTCTCTTTCGACCCTTGCACGAGACATCTCCTCCCAATCCTGCTTAGTGAGGACCTCCATCGCCATGGGAAACATGATCTTCTCTTCTTTGAATGTCATATCATCGATTTTCTGGGCGAGTTTCTCGCCTTTGTCTAGGGCAGCTGCAGTGTCTTGAAAGTTCAATGCGGTTCTCGTGTCCTTAATCAGTGCCTTTATCTCGTCATGAACTGACCACATCACCTGCGGAGGAGTGGTTATTCCGTGTTTCTCAAGAAATGGGAATAGTTGATTCTCTTTGCGCTCATAATGCGCCTCAACTTTGGCCAATGCTTCCAGTTTCTCGCTTACCTTGTCCTTCATTGAGGCAAGATTCGTAGAACCTTTGGGAGTTCTCAGCAGGTGTATTGTATCGTGGAATTCGGCGACTGCTTTCGTTATCCGTTGGTTTTCGGTCCTGAGAATAGTCAACGGGTGTTGAGTCCCGGTTTCTAGCTGGGCTTGCTTTTCTAATCCCTCCTGGAATAGCTGGACATGCAGGTCACAGAGCTTTGTGATCTCCTCTGGGTCGAGTCCGTCGCGGACTAGCTCTTGTTCAAGCTTGCCTATTTCTCCGGGGCTGACGTCCCCCAGAACCTGTGCGAACCGTGCCTTGAGGGCTTTCGGTTCCTTGCCCCGATGAAGTTCCTTGACGATTGACTTGAGCGCCTCTCTTCGTGCCCTTCTTTCAGGACCTTCGCTTGGTCCTTGCTTCATTGCTTCAGCTAGGTCCGATACCAGCCTCTCGAAAGGCACCCCTCCCATGGAAGCCACAGCCTCCAATGTGACCGTTCGCGCGAAGATTCGCCTCATCAAAGGGTTCCTGAGTTTCTGGAATTCGGGCTTGTAGTTGACAAGGAAGTCGAGAAGGAAAGGATACTCCCTGAGGAGATCACCTAGTCGAGTCTTCGGAGCGAGCTGCAATGCCAATCTCGCCACATCAACGAATGACCCTTCCATTTAGACCTGTCCTCACCCCGGGATGCCATACAGTCGGTCTCTGAATGCTAATCGTCATGACCCACAAGGTTCTCCAGCTTGTGCCTTGCTCGACGCCAGCTAAAGTCACATTCCATACCTGAATGCAAGAGAGACTGATGAATAGGCAACAGCAGGGGCTATGAAGAGACAGCAAGGACCTGAACGACGGGCCAAAAATGGTGGTTGTACTGCGATTAAGAAAACGGAGGTCTCCCGACTCATTTCTTCTTGACCGGCATCATCACCTTTGCGTACAGTACTGTGACGCCGCTGACAACTTCTGGTTTCTTTGAGTAGACCTCAATCGGAGGCCCAGATATCTTGTATCCTTTCTTATCGATCCATTCTGTGAGCTTGGCGTATGTGTTCTTGAACTCGCTTCCCGGGCCCTTGTGGGAGATCGCGGCTACCTTCATGGCTGGCATCTTACGTGTTTTCACACCGGCCTGTTCCTTGGCTCTGCCCTTGAAGGTGATCCCGATATCGCTTCTGGACTCTTCGGGAGGAGTCTTCTCTTGATCATCGTGGTATATTGCCATTGGATAGAATCCTGGCATCACTTTCTGTTCTTTGGCCCAACCATACAACCGCTTGACGTAGTCCTCCCACGGCACCTTATCGTATGGTCCCTTGTGCTCTATGTATGCCAGATTTACTGCCTTTCTGGTCTCAAGCTTCGGGTTAGCCATTCTTCCTCGCCCAACTAGCCACGTCTTTGATCACGTATATCTGATTTCCTAGCGAACGAATCTCAGACCCGGCCCAGACGAGATTCCCGAACCAATCGCTTTCCTGTCACGGTAACGACGACAGCGACACTTGGTGAATCAACTTGGGCGGTGTATACGCTGTGGTATTCTATTCCTGTACCGTTTCCTTCGCCTGCTGATGGGTTTTGGTTAGCAGGGTACATTCCTCTCATGTGTGCTATGGCAAGTCAGGGCTGGCAGTTTCGTGAGTTCTTTTCCTCACAAAAAATGTCGACCGCAATTCTGGCGGTTGTTGTTTTGGCCGCTTTACTGCTTGCTGTACTGATTCCGCCAAGTTACGCATCTGAGACTGAGCAAGACTGGGTCTCACTTGTTGTCAGTCTAGCCTATCCGTTGCTTGACGTGGGGCTACTAGTCGTTGCGTTGCCGATCTTGTTTCTGTTCGGGAAGGGCAGTTTCTGGCGGCCTTTCCTGTTTGTTACCGTCGGATTGATTATGGCCTTCATCGGCGACATTCTGTTTTCTTGGGCGACGCTGAACAACTTCTACTACAATGGTAGTTATGTTGAATTGTTCTTTCACTGGTCGTATCTGTCGCTTGCTTACGGGTTCTACTTGAGGCTGAGGCATGGTCGACAGGCCAATATGCTGGAGTTATCTTGACAACTCTCAATGACGAACTTAACTCCGCATTTCTTGAATCCATGGACGAAGCGATAACGAGGCTTTCTTAGTCAAGAAGTCGTAGACGCACTTTACTCGGATCTAAAGAACAAACGGTCGATCAACCGAGAGGAGATCCCAGATAACCTGCCGACCCTATGCATTGTGCTAGAAAAATACTTTGGAATAGGCGCTCGCACGATTGACAGGGCGATCGCGCGGCGAGTGTATTCGAAGCTGGGCCTTGAGTTTGTAAGCATGGAAGATTACCAACTGATCAATTACGTTGAAGGCGCAAAGAGGAAATTCATCAGTAGATCGAATAGAAACATTCGAGTTCCATAATGGCCCAAGGAACTCACCGTCGATTGACCGTGGGTCTCGTTTCCCAAACAACTCTTTTTCTTGCTTCTTTCTCAGCGGAGTCTCCTGGAGCCATAGGGTTCAACTTCTTGGATATGTCAGGTTCCGCTACAGGGAGTGGAGCGCAAAGTGCGGGGGGTGGGATTCGCGCACCAGTTTACTAGTATCGATTACCCCACAGTGGGGTAGCCCAGCCGTTCTCCAAGGCTACGTCTTTATGACTTGTTTTCCAGTCTTCACATCGTTCCAAGACGCTTTGCGTCCTTCGAATGGCCATAGATTAGTGAACTCGCGCACGTTGTAGAGAAGACCTGCAACCAGACCAACTGCGACGCTTGCATATCCGATCCAATCAATCCGACTCAATGGGCGCCACCGCTCTGTCATCTATCACTGGCTCCCTGTGTCTCCTGTGAGAAAGAGAATTCGTGCGATGCGTTTCCTACTCTTCAGCAGACCAGCAAGTATGGCAGCAACGGTAAGCAAGGTTCCAACGACCGGCGGAAGTTGCATTCTCACAATCGGATCGATAGCCGGCGAATTCCACATGAAGAATTCAAGTAGTGCGATGGCCCCCAGAACCGCTGCTAGCACAAAATACAGCTTCATCCTGGCTACGATACGACCACCGCCTGACTTCAGCTCCTCTCCGAGTCTTTCGTTCTCTTCCCTTTCTTGAATGATACGCAGCTCAGCCTTGATGACCGCTCCTACGAAGTTGCTCACGTCTTGGCCTCGGGCTCTGTCAGCCTTTCTGAGGAGCCGGTTGATTTTCGGGTCAAGCCTTACAACGATCTGGTCGGCCAATCGCTTCGTCTCGCATCGCAGCGCAATACTCTTGGCTGAGAAGCATGAATGCAGTGGAATTGTAAGCGACTTACAATGAGAAGTCAATCTTGGTTGCAGAGAAGGATTGATGGCCTCTTCACCGAAGAGAACCGCCCCTTCTCTCTCAAGGAAATCAAGGCGCGACTTCAAGGTCGAGAGACTACGGACGCTCTCAAGGGCATACCTGACAATCGGCCAGAGGCAGAGAAACCCCTCCACAGCGAGATCAAAGATAGGAGCCTGCACTACGCGCTCAACGCCCTAATTCGCGACAGCCTAGCGCAGAAGGTAGTTTTCATGACTCCTGACAAGCCCGGGATCGGCTACGCCAAGCGAACCGACGTAGACACGCTCGTAGCGGTCGATGGAAAGCGCCTCATGGAGGACTATCATGTGAGAGTTTCCTTCGGGGTATGTCCTCGAGAGCCAAAGGGACCCTATGACCTCTATGAGCTTGGGGATCGAGTCCTCATGGTTCATATGAATCGAATTCGAACTTAGGCGATTGTCTAAGTACGTGCAGGATATGCGTGAAGCTCTCATCGAGGGGATTCTCTATACGATCGGAGGGTCCGCTGTGATCCAACGCTGAGTAGCTGAGAGGGTGGGAGCTAATGCTTCTAAGGTTCGCGCGCTCACTGCTCCATGCTTCTGCCAGGTACTAGGGTCGTGTCAGAGTCAGATGCGTCTACGGCAGCTACTTCTTTATGCAAGGTTCTCCGAATCTTTGGTGGACGGATCAGCTACGCCGTTTTGTGATATGTGCGGAACACCAATCTCCGCCGATGCCGTGTTCTGCCCCAGCTGCGGACGGGAACTCCGAGCGACCACTCCGCCACGCCTAGGAGAAACAAGCAGTATGCGCTTCTGCTCTAGATGTGGCAGCGAAATCCCCGGTGCTGCAAGATTCTGTGCATATTGCGGAACATCTGTCACTGCACCTATTCCTTCGCCTCCACCCATTAGCCCCGAGGCCATCAAGCCATCGCATACGCGAAGGAACATCATCATTGTTGCGATGGCGGTTCTACTGATAGGAATTGTTATGATTGCGTTCTTTGCGGCGGGACCGCCAACACCGCCTGCAGGCACAACTGTTCTCAAGGTGCAAGAGGGTGGAACAGTTTCGATAGGGCAACCATTCGTCTTGAAGTTCGGAACGGATGACGTGCCTGTCAAAGTTGTCTTCGACTCGGCCTGGCTTACCAGGACTCACGAAAGCTACGAGGCAGAGATGGGATACAAGCTCTTGGTTATCCAGCTGACAGTTCA
>Ga0315280_10006792_pt1 | contig 15631 bp, 14 predicted proteins | sample YL17G06_40_MG_FD_203697 | JGI IMG/M metagenome (GOLD analysis project Ga0315280, IMG submission 203697) | Sediment microbial communities from Yellowstone Lake, YNP, Wyoming, USA - YL17G06_40 | ecosystem: Environmental > Aquatic > Freshwater > Lake > Sediment | place: USA: Wyoming | collected... | reverse complement strand
TCAGAAGTATACAAACCAACTCATATTCCCCGCAGCGCCCTTTGATTTGATGAAGCCGGAGGGGACGGCATCATGAATGTATCCTCTTCTGCACCGCCCTCCACGTATCCGTGGTCAGGAAGCTCTCGTCCATGTTCTCGACCATCCCCACAAACTTCTCCATGGGGACGGAGAAGGTGAGCACGTCCTCCGGGACAAAGGGCCGCGCCGTAATGTCGAACATCCCGAGGACGCACCTGGGGCGGCTGGAGCCACGCTCGAGGTAGGGATAGGGGACGATGGAGGAGCAGCCGGCGCCGCTCGGCGCGAAGACCTCGTTCGGCTCAGACTCGTCGAAGTTTGCGAGCGTGAACAGTCCTGAGAGGACATCGGGCTGGGCGAAGAAGATGACGACCTCCGGATCGTCGAGCTCCTTGAGAAGATCCCACCTCTTGAAGACTATGAAGCGGGCGGGCGCCCTGAATGCTGGCCAGTGCCTGAGCACCTCCCTGACGAGCTCCGGGGACTTCCTGTGGCGTTCGCCCTTGACCCTGCCCGGGATCCCGAAGGAGAGGAAGTACTCGAAGTCGGGCCTGAGGCCTTCACGAAAGCCGAGGTACCTTTTCCCGCCGGGGCAGGCGATGGACTCCGCGTCGAGGCAGAGGGGCCTTCCCTCCCTGACGGGCGACAGAGCCCCTATCAGGCACCTTGGCAACGAGCCGGGCCTGGCAAGTTCGGCACGCCCCTCCTCGTCCGTGTAGTAGAAGGTTATGGGGAGCTCCGCACCGTTGAAGTACTTATTCCAGCGCGCAATAAACCCCTCTTTAAATTTCGTGTCCATAGATCGATCCCTCAAGGCAGATTATGAGTTTTGTACCCGATATATCTTTGTCAGACGAATGCCGCCGGTTAGTTCAATTGGGCAACACGATTACAAGAAAGCGTTTAATAAGGAATTCTATACCCTGAAAGGGCCTAGGACTGAACACATCAGCCACATCCATCTGACTGGCGACATGAACAACAACATCGTTGAGAGGCTTCACGGAACAAAGAGGGACAGGGAAAAGACTTTCAGAGGATTGAAGATGGAAGAGACGCCAATAATACCAATGCAAGACATCTACTACAACTTTGTTAGACCTCACCAAGCGTTGAAGGGCAAAACACCAGCAGAGGCTTGTGGAATTGAGGTCAAGGGCGAAAACAAGTGGAAGACCATGATCCAGAATGCAAGCCGACTTTAGAAAACCAACAAGTCTTTTTATCTCTTTGAGATATAATTATACAAGAAAAGAACTTTCTAAAAGCGATTGCTAAGGAGGCAGAATAAAAATGGAACTTAAAATAAAAAGCGGCATATTCTATATGCTAGACGCAGACGATGAAAAAAGGCTCTTTGACAATGAGGAAGAGTCCATAGAGGCATTGAAGTCGCTAGTTTCAAAAAATGAAGAAATAGATCCTGAGAGTTTGTGCATTTATGAAGTCAACACCACAGGGGATAAATGGGAAATCAAATCTATTCCATGGGCAAAGATTGCCATGAAGCTGATGAAGGGAGGGAAATGAAAATGGAGTTTAAAATCGTAGATATTGATGACCTAGTTCCAAACCCATTCCAGCCAAGGGAAGGGTTCGATAAGGAAAGCATAGGCGAGTTAGCAGATTCGATAAAATCAGTAGGGGAAATACAGCCCATCATCGTCAGGAAACACAAAAAGGGATATCAGATAATCGCTGGCGAAAGAAGGTGGCGGGCCGCAAAATTTGCGAGGCTGAAAGAAGTTCCAGTATTGATTAAGGATACCGCAGAAGAAAATGTTTTGCTTGAATCAGTAATAGAGAACTTGCACCGCTTGGATTTGACATCAGTTGAAAGGGAAAATGCAGTATATGAGCTTTGGAAAACTGGAAGGTGGAAAACACAAGAGGAATTGGGAAAGGCCCTTGGAAAAACAAGTGAGTGGGTAAGTGCTAATATCGGAGCGGCTCGGATTCGCAAAGAGGAAAAGATACCCGCTGATGTCTCAACGAGAATAATAGACAGCACGGCTACACTTGAAAGAGAAGAAAGAAGGCAAATTATAGAAAAAGTCAGAAGGGAAGAAATCCCTGAGAAGGAAGTTCGAGAATTTGCAAAAGTTGTAAAAGAAGCTTCACCAACCGTAAAGGAAGCAATACTCAAACCCAAAACGAGGATAACGCCGAAGGTAGCAGAAAAGATTATAGAAGTTCATGAAGAGGCAAAACAAAAGGCGATCATCGACTACATTCAGGCTCAAAAGTTGGACGAAGAGTTATCTTTGAAGTTCGTAGAACAAGTTAAGGAAGGACCACTTACATTAGAGGTTTCTAAAACTGATGAGGCTCAGGAAATCCTTGAGAGGTTCAACAGAGTTTACATTATGATGTCTGGTTGGGGTTACAATGAGTACATGATCCTTAAAAACAGATGGGATGAGGTGCTTCAAATCCTTGATAAAATTGAGGCAAAAATAAAGGAGTTGAGAGAGTTAAGGTTCAATGAGCCATAGTGAGATTTCAAGGGCATATGCCAGAGTTCAGCAGATCATTTTTCAATACCTTAGTATGGGATACAATCCAACATCAGAAGAGATTCAAAGGGCATACTATGGCGAAGATTTCGATCTAGACTCTACTTTGCAAAGCTCTATAATATATGGATGCATAACAAGAGGAAGAGAAATCGCAATAAAAAGGCTGGATTTAGACATTAACTCAGATAAGTTTTCGTCAGAGACAGAATGGATAAAGACCTACGAAGCGGAGCTATGTAAGAGAGAGAAAGAGAAAGAAGAGTACAAGGAATTTTGGATTGAAATAAAAAAGGGAAGATTCGGGAAAGAGGCAAGAAGAGAGAGTGAGGAAGTACTGGAGGAAATGCCATCATTTGCCATTTACTTCAAGAGGAAAACTCTACAGTACGCCAAAGAAGGTGCTTGCCTCATAACACCAAGTATGGATACCCCCTTTACACGTGGGACAAAAAGATGGTTCATCCCTAGCTGGTTCCGATGGAACATACGAGAAATAGACCAGTATAAGAAAACCCTAAAGGCTTTCAGAACGCAACTGAAAAGAGGGATTACTACAAAGGTTGCCCTACCTTCAGGAGTGTCTTTAAAGAAAGCCCTAGCTATTGAGACAGTCACCAGAGCATCGTTAATAGATAAAACAGTATGGACTTGTCCAAAATGCAGTGCCCCAAACCTTGACTCAAGTGAGGTTTGTGGCATTTGCGGAACTAAAAAATCAGAAGAAGATTAACCTTTTATAAAAATCAAAAACAATCATCACCCACCCTTTTTGACCAACCCTTCTTGACCACTCCGAGATTGACCAGAACCGTGGACTTAAAAACTTAATAGTTAGTGGGGATATTTTTATTGTTGGACCTTACAAAATATATTGGGGATACAATGACGAGTTGTAACATAAAACGAACAAATTCTACTACACGGGGGGAGGATAGGTTTACGGGATTGCCTTTAGATGAAATCCTCTGCGGTGACTGTGAAAAAATCCTAAAATCCTTCCCGGATAATTGCATTGATTTAATAGTGACATCCCCTCCTTATGCTGACCGAAGGAAGGAACAATACGGTGGAGTAGATCCTGACAAATATGTTGAGTGGTTTCTTCCAAAAACCAAGGAATTTCTAAGAGTTTTAAAGCCAACCGGGACGTTTATTCTCAATATAAAGGAAAGAGTGGCTGATGGAGAGCGCCATACTTTTATTCTTTATCTTATATTGGAGATGAGAAAGCAGGGTTGGTTATGGACCGAGGAATTCGTTTGGCATAAGAAAAATTGCTACCCTGGCAAGTGGCCTAACCGATTCAGAGACGCTTGGGAAAGATTACTTCAATTTAACAAGACTCGCACTTTCAAAATGTTTCAGGAGGAAGTGATGGTACCTGTAGGCGATTGGTCCAAAACAAGATTGCGTAGGCTAAGTAAGACTGATCTTGTCAGAGACGAGTCAAAAACTAATAGCGGTTTTGGTAAAAAAATTGCCAATTGGATAGGTCGTGAAATGGTATACCCAACAAACGTGTTGCATATGGCAACCGAGTGTTCATATAAATCACATAGTGCGACTTATCCGGTAGCTCTTCCTGAGTGGTTCATAAAACTGTTTACTCAAAAGAATGATGTAGTTTTAGACCCTTTTATTGGATCAGGAACAACTGCAGTGGCCGCAAAACGACTTGGTCGGCACTATATAGGAATTGAAATTGTGCCAGCGTACTGTGCGCTTGCGCGGGAGAGAATAGGACCGGTATTGAGGTTAGATTATGCATGAGGTAAACATTGAAGATGTTCGGCATTTTGTTGATAGTAATATAGGAATTTTCCACAATGGTAAGCTTGAGGCGATTAAAAAACTAAAGCTTGAGGATTTAATCAAAAGGAAGAATCCATATCTTTTCAAAGCAAAGAACATCAATACTGCTGAGGGCTTTGTTAGAAACCTCCTAGATGCGTTTTTATCATCACAAGAAGAGACAATGTTCGGTAACTTCTTGGAAAAACTTGCAATTTTTGTATGTGAGAAAGCATTTAATGGACAAAAAACTCCCGCAACTGGTATAGATCTTGATTTTAGGCGCGATGGAATAAGATATCTAGTAGCGGTAAAGTCGGGCCCCAATTGGGGAAACAGTAGTCAAATTGCGAAAATGAAATTAGACTTTAAGAAGGCCCAGAAAATTATTGCCCAAACAGACACCACGCAAATCGTGTTTGTCAATGGGTGTTGTTATGGCAAAGATAAAAATGAAAATAAAGGAGACTATTTCAAGAAATGCGGTCAATCCTTTTGGGAATTCATATCTGGGCGAGAGGAGTTTTATAAAGAAATAGTGGAGCCAATCGGTGTAAAGGCAAAAGAAAGGAATGATGAATTCAAGTTAGAATATAGTAAAGTGATAAACTTGTTCGTTAAGGAGTTTCTTGGAAGCTATTGTAAGGAAAATGGTGAAATAAACTGGGACAAAATTGTCGAGTTTAACAGTGGCGTTGTAAGGTAATTGCCGGAAGCCGTACGTCCTTAACCCGATGAGAAGCCTTCATTAGACGCTGTCTTCGTCGTGGCGATGGTGGGCGGGGGACACTGGTCTTAAGAAAGATGAGCTGAAGGGGACACAATCGAGTAGAGGTGCGTGGAGGTGACGCCACAAACACATAGTCCATAGAATTTGCCCAGTAGCTGGCAAAATAGCTTCTGGTCAATTAAGACTTATATGGCACCAAACTTTTTATCTATGGCGTCTATAATTCCTTTGTCTTTACTCAAACAGAATATTAGGTAACGTGGTTTAGTTTCGAGATCGTGTTCACCTATTGGGCTAATGTGGATTTGGGGATTAAGTAGACCTGCAAAAAGCGTATCCTCTGTTGCTGGGAAAATCGATACAACAACGAGTCTTGACATATTTACAAGATCTTCAAGTGAAAATTTTCTTGGTTCAAAGAAATAATTTTTCAGATTGTAGTAGATGCCTGGAATAACTGTTCGTTTGCGCAACTCTTCATGATCTAATAGTTGCCTCTGAAGATTGTAAATGTCTTTAAAACGTATCAAGTCACCATAAACTAGCACAGTTCCACGACCTTCGGTATCTTTTTTTTGTTTCACAGCAGCTGAAGGTAAAACATTGTCTGGTTCTTCTAAATCGACCGAATAAAAACCATATCTTGCGTACATATCCAATACTCTGTTTATGAAACAAATGTCAGCACAGAAATCTTTCAATAAGTTTACGGCCGCACCGATATCTCCAATAATTTTTCTTACCTCTTTGATGTATTGAGAAGCGCGGTCAGTAGACGCATAAAGAACAAATTCCTCCCCTGTTTTTTCCGCCTCATGTAAATCATTTAGCACAATTAGCCATGTAGATCTGTCATCCAGTAATGATGCGTGTTCGCTTATGAATCTGTCAACTATGACTTTTAGGAGGCTCCCTCTTCCAGCGCCTAAATCAACTAATGCTAATTTATCCTTTGCAGGTTGAAATTTTTCTAGATAAATTGCGATAATTTCAGAAAGTTCGGATAACGGAAATCTAGCTCCTCGTCGACCTCTTTTCAATCTATATAGGATCTTTGTAGCGTCTGAGACCTCTTGACGAAATCTCTTTTCACGCTCTCCTACTATTTCTTGCTCTTTCATATGAATAGCTGGGAAAAGCACCGGATAGTCATCAATGCTTCTATACGCATGATAGACGATGTTCTTCCCTTTGATTCTTCGTGCCATAACTGGTGGAATATAATATGCGTCTGAGCGGTTTTGATTAAGTATAGCTTCTTTATTCAAGGCGAGCGCAAGCCTTTGAGGACAGATATCTAATGGAATAAGGATACTTCCGGATAGGTCATGTTTATTAACCAATACAGTGTCCAAATTCGCCAGTTGAGATATCAGTTCCAATGTATTGTCGCGACTTTTTGTAGAACTTTCGAGAAGCAACTCACAGATTTTTGTGTAAGTCTCTAAATAATTTTCAATACTTTTTTTGAATTCGTCAGTGTTCTTTGAAATGACTTCTATGCAATGTTCTTCTTCATGTGCTTCCTCGCCCAGATGGTCCAAGGGCACTTCTTTCTGTATTTCTTCATCTTTTTCCTTTGTTTCTAATTCGATTTCTTTTTTCGTCTCGTCTTTCTCTTCTTCATCTATGAAAGGATAAATCCGTGGGGCATATTTCTTTATTGTTTTGAGTACTTTCTCCCTCTCCTTTAGAAGTTCATCAAGAGCCTCAATTATTTTTATTTCATTGTTGCATGCTTTCGTGATTATTGTCCCGAGTAGGTTCTTGAATTTTGTTTTACTCAATATTTCACAATTCATTCCATCTTCAGTGATTGAAACCTCTAAACAAAAATTTTGGTTTAGGACAATTTCGTATTCTAATTCCGGAATTCGACTAAATTTGAATTTCATCGACCCTCCTCCTAAAATCCTTACGGCAAAATAGATAACCTTCGAGAAAATTAAAAGTTAAATAAATCTCATCATTTCTAATAATTAATTCAAATGGGGCATATTTTGAGTAAACTGGCCCTCCGACATTTTCGTCTCTAAGAAACTCAAAAAAGAAGGGAAGTTGTTCATTTGAGACACATAAATTCCAAGCATCATTAAAAATGTACTTTTCTTTTGTTTTCCTGTTCCTAATTTTAAAAAGAACCTTCTTAACCAAACCAGAATCTAAAGAATATTCCTTGATTTCCACATCAGAACTGCGAACAACCCATATTCTTCGTCCTTTTTCGTCTCTTACTGTGTAGTGCTGAAGAACCAGATCAAGATCCTTGGGTACTTTTCGAGAATCATTGGAGTTTTTATAGAATAAGAGAAGGCCAGCTATGCTATTTTCGCAAAGTTTGGCGAGCTTGCTTTTTTTATCTGCATCAGTCCCCTTTAAAAGTAAAAAAAGATTTCTTGAGTTAGAATAAAACGCCTTCAGTGAGTTATCGTCTTGGGGAACTGACAAAGAAGGCGCAAACCCAATAGCCTGCACGAGATCATTAAAGCTATATTCCTGCGATTGAGAGATGCCTACAAAAATTTTTGCTATCGATCCAGGTGCTAACCTATTTCTTAAGCTCGGATTTGTTAAACTTTGGTCCCATAAGGCTTTTAGGCCATTGAAACTTCTTTCCAAAATTTTTTTCCTTGCAGAATACTCTGATTTTAGTAAAAATTTATTGGCGATGTAGTCAAGCTTATCCTGTTGAAATAACCATTCTGTAATATCATATAAGTTGTAGATTCCTTCTACCTTTTTCCACCTCTTTTCAAAAGAGTAGAAAACGTTCGTTATGCTCTTAAAAGTAGAAAAGAGAGAGGAATGTTCACTCACTTTTCTACTCGCAACATATATAAGAGTGGGTTCTGTGCTAGCTCTTGATTTGATTGCGACATTATAATTTTTATCAGGACTAATCACTTTTATTTTGATCGAAAATTTTTTTTCTAGATTTTTCGCAATTTCCTCGACTAGGCTAAAGTCGAATCCCCTGCAAATATATCTTAAACATTTTGTTTCTTTTTCTTTGTCCGCCAGAAACTCTGAAATAATAAGAGCATAGACCTTTTGATATTCATCTAACAACCAAAACCACCTCCCCATCGGGCTCAACTTCCGCTATACCTGCGTGTATAAGCCTATCCAAAAACATACTGAAATTGAATTCATAGAAAGCTTCTATATCATAAGAAGCCAGAGTAAACGGGTAGATTTTTTTTAGGTCTTCTGGATGCACGATGATTCTAAAATCTTCCTTTAAATCCAAGAGAAAGCGATCAAAGGACGCCTTAGCCATTTTTGATAGACTATAGCGAGCTAAAGTTCTCAGTAGATTTGTAGGAAAACGTAGGAATCTATAACCTTCTTCCATTTTGTAAACTTCTAGATTCTTAAGTAGGTCAATCGTGCGCATCTTAATTGCAAATTTGTGGACTTTGCCAGGCTCCAAAGTAGCTTTTTTTTGGTGCATATAAATCTTGTAGATTTCCTTACGCAGTGAATAGTGAAACCTGTAGTACTCGCTAATAGAAAGGTTAGAAAGCAATACAACTGAGTTTATGGATGGGAATGAGTAGAGCGCAGGAGTTTCTTCCACATTAACTAGATAAAAATTATTTATTATAGGTTTTAGCAATACGACATCGTATGACTCCGATTTAGAAGACTCGCTCATGTTAAAAATATCAATAGATCCTGAGTTTGATAAATTGTTCAATATTTCAGTCAGACCTTCCATACGATCAGCGATTCCCTTTAATAAACAAAGGCGCTCGAATTCGAGATAAGGATCAGAAGCGGATTTGCATGCCTCTACTACTTTTTTTCCCATCTCTGTGATATCCCCACGTTCATCAATAATCGTGTGTTCAAGTAAGGTTCTCACTTCCCATTCTTTATATTTCGAGCCAACTTTAGGTAAAAAGCTAAGATCATGTCTAAGAAGGATCTCATGTAAATCTCGAAGAGGTTTCAAATAATCGAGAACTGTTGCCTCGAATTTTGTTTCAAGAAGTTCCTTTATGTGAGTAAGTTTTCCTTGCGAACGTCTTCTGGTTTCAGTTGATAGAGATATGCCATCAATTATATAACCTGGCCTATATACCCGCATTTCCAAGGTACATGTCTTTTTTTGTTTTTTGGAATCTTTATCGTAGACCCCAATTGACGTAGGGGCCGGGGGAGGTGCGTGCTCCTTAAACCCGATTACGTCCATGGTTTTTCGCCTTTCTTTAAGAAACCATCCACAGAAATGTACGTTTGAGACCTTCTATCTTTGTCAGACATATGTTCACTGAACCACTTTAGCAAAAATTGCCTAAAAATGTCTCTTGTTTCAGATAAAACTATTTCAATTTTTGATAGTATATCCGGGTACATTGAGAAGTCCAGGTAAAACCCTTGGTTCAACATACGGAATGGTAAGAAAGTCTCTAGGTCAACATTAAAATAAGGAAGTTGTTTTGTTTCTTTAAGCTTCAATTCAACCTTCCTTGATCTTTTTCCTTCAAAATCTATTGGGCACACTGAAACTGGAGTATACTTATCCACAAATTCTTCTATTGCTGCCTTATTTGTAATAAACTCCTTCTTAGTTCCACGCCAACATTCGGTAAGGAAAGTATAAGGAAGCCACTCTTCCCTTTCAAACATTTCCTCAAGTTCAATCAACTTCCTCTGAAATCGTTTGTCAGCGTAAACAAAGAAATATCGAAATACATTTTTAAGAATATTAAGGCTCTTATTTTGATCAATAAAATCTGCGTAGGCCCCCTCATAAATCATTTTACGTGGACTATTAATTTCGCTTTCGAAATAGATTTTTAATCTAGCCGCTCGTCGCTTTATATCATTTTCTAATGATTTTGAATAATTGTTTAATAAGATTTTATCAATTTCTTTTGATCTGAATATGTCCAGATTAGTTTCATGGAGTCTATACGATTGTGAGTACAAGCTTGAAATCAAACAGCTTTCAAAAATAGCCTCATATATAATTTCTTTCTCATTGGATACGCTTCCGCTAACTTGTTGTAATAAATTGCTACAGAAATCAGACCAAAACACAAGCAGAGTGCGTGGTGTTAAAAATAGATCTTGGTGACGCAGTCTCATGCTACAAATAAGATCATGGAGCCTCTCGTTGAAATTTGGCTCTTCTATCATCTGAAGTGTTTCTTGTAACTTGTTCTGAAATTTCTTACATAACTCTTGCTTACCTAATGCGCAACCATTCTTATAACATTCTTTAATATGAAAAATGACGAACTCTAGGGTTTTTATAGAAAAATCTTGAAAGCCCCGGATGTCATCTTTGCTATTGGGATCACCTCCATATTCCTTTATCCAAGGCTCATAGGGATAATTTTCAAACGTAGGATTCGCTACTTTGTCTTTCACTGTGTCTTTAATTTTATCACGAGGATTCCGAGGATCCCCAGGAGTGGCGATGAACATGCCTTGATTTCCTGCTAAAATAATGGAATCGTTTCGTTGCATATATTTTCGAATATCATCAAGAAGCCCAGAAATCTTATAACTAGAGCTCGGAGAATAATACTCGTCAACAGTAGGTACTATCCAGACATTTTTACGAGTCCGATCTCTGCGAGAAGAAAAGGGATGGCTTAAATCTAGAAAATTATACTTCTGACGGGCAGCCTTCCACAATTTATGTGTTCTTATGTTTTCAGGAAGGGTTAGTTCATCATGAAGTAATGTCAATAAAAGATTAGATTTGCCTACCCCAGGAATACCTATTATCATTATTAAAAAAGAAGTATCATCAGGAATCTCTACCAACTTTTTTAAGAGATCCTCATCCTTTGCATGAAAGACGAAAACTTCTTTGGAGAAAAGGCTCTCTGACTCAGCAACTAAATCAGGTCCGCTTCTCTTGAAATTCCAAATCTTTTCCAGGAAGCATGATGCTTGTTCAGACGTAAGCAATTCCTCAGAAATGAAGTATATTCCAAGTATTCTAATTTGGCCTAAGTATTAAAATGCTTTCTCGCAGAAGCTTTTTACTTGCGGAGTCCATTATCCTCCACTGTTGCCCGCTCGTTGTGAAAGGACGAACAATGTTTATTTTCTCTAGGTAGAAACCAACACTATTGGCAGCTTCCGCAAGAAGAAGATCTGTAGGGATAGGTATTGCCCCATAGCTACTGTTCGCTACCAGAAGAAAGATAATTCCTTTTGGGTGTAAAACACGCTTTAGCTCCCCTAAGCAAGTATGAAGGTCATCAAAATATGCCCGGATCATTATGGGAATCTTTCTGTTCCATATATCGTTGTTTTCTAGAACGTTGCAGACATCCTCAACAACATAGTGTCTCCATTTTATCTTTTCATTATTAAGAGTTGTATGTGATCTTATCGTTGAATGACTTAGTTCCCTAAATTCCTTGTAAGACTTTACACAATCCAAAAACCAATGCTCAAGTTTGTACATTTCAACATAGTCGGCTGAATTGCAATACGGTGGTGAAGTTATAACACAATCTATTTGCCCTTTAGGCAATGTGTTTCTTCTGCCCGTAGGATCTGTAATATGATTGAGGCTTCTCGCATCCCCCAATAAAGGGAACAATTCTCTTTGCAGAAATGTTGTCTTTTGATTAAAGAGTTCGTAATCCTTTTTCATCTTCATGAGTTTTAAGCGTAAAGTTGTCTCAACATCAATAGGTTTTTTCAGTTTTTCTTTTCGTAATCCTTTCCCGTACCGTGTTGCCATAGAAAAATTGATTAGTTCAGACACGAGTGCGAATAGCAGTAATTCCTTGGCCTTCGAGTCAAGGCCTAAAGCCATATTTTTAAACTTAAAGAGGGTGCAGAGCCGCTCACGGTCGAAGAGCGTTGCAAATGAGGAAAGTTCTGGAATTTCATCATCGTATTTTTTCACTCTAGTGTGGCCTATCTCATCAATTGCTTCACCAAAATCACTAACAGAATATTCGCTCGTTTTCACATGTGTTATAAACCAAAAAAAAGGACTAACATCTACACCATAACCTTTTTTACCAAACTCAAGGCACGCCACAAGCGTGTTACCTGAACCCATAAACGGATCTAGGATAATCTGACTTTCTTTCAACTCTTCGCCTTTGAAAATCTCAGATAAAAAGCTCCAAGTGAATCTCTGAACCATAGGGAACCAGTCGTATATACCGTCATTACTTGCACGAGTACTAACGTTCAAGTGAAGTTTATCTGTTTTTTCCATCATTCCTGAATATTTCCGCTCAAGTTCATTTATGGAATCAAGTATCAAGCTCTAACCCCCAATGCTCGGTCTAGAAGTGGAATTTAGGCCGTGTTTTTTCCATCGATAGAATATAGCATTTCCAACTTTCCTTGAGACTTCAATTTTTCCTTCAGCTTCTAGTATTTTAAGGTATGTTGAAGCAGTAGGGCGCGATAATTTAACTCTTTGAGAGATCTCTCCTATAGATGAATCAAGTGGATGAATTATTTTTAACTCATCAACAATTTTCCTTTTTTTCTCGTTGTCCAAGTTTTTTTCCTCAAGTGTTTAACTCTAGTGTTTAATACAAATAAAAAACTTATAGATTTTTCGATAGCAACAATGATATAATGAGGAGAGATGTCTTAAAGAAAGTATCTATTCGGCTTATCGTGAAGGGCTGGGAGATCCAGAGCTTCGTGGTGATGCAGTACAAATGAAAGTTAGGGTCAAAGTTCCATCATATGAGGATTGAAGGGATGATCAAGAACACGATTAATCCCATCATGTAGAAAAATAAGAATCAAGCTAGCTTTTCAATGATTAGATTCTGATATTGAGGATATCTTTCTTTTAAAAATGTTATGAAGCGATTTTGATCCTGAACAAGTTCTCTAAATTTAAATGTATTAATGCCAAGTTGTCTTGTGCATTTGTCTCTTACGGTCGATCCACAGACACGATGCTGTATAGCTACATTTTTGAAGGCTTTGTTGAGTTCTTCTCCGTTAAAGACCGATTTGGCAACTTCAATGACTTGCATCAACTTTTGTGGTCCCTCTTCGGGTAGTTTTATTCGTCGCTCTTCAATTTTCTCTTTCTTTCCTTTTTCTTCAAAGAACGGCTGAAATTCATGTATGTGAACGCCTATACCTATGTTTTCTCTTGCATAGGTTTTGAATTCTATTGTTTGAGTTAGGAAAGGTAATTTTTTGCAGATGTAGTCGAGTTCAGGTGTTTTCTGGTCGATTATTATTGCAATAGTTGGTTGAGTGTCGATTAGGTCGGTCAGCATTTTGTAGAACTCTTCGAATTTTTGGTTTCGTATTGTGGCTACTTTGAATGGGTCTTGGGAAATTGCCGTGTATAGGGTGTTTATGATTTTCTTTCGGGTTCCTACTTCTTCGTAGGCTATGCTGAATTTTGTTATTTGTGGAATGATGTGTTCATGAAGTTGATGTTTAGCTAATTCGACTTCTAGGATGTACCATTTGTTTCTGTCTGCTACGAGAATTATGCCGTCATTTCTTGCTTCTATTCCTACTTGAGTTTTCATTGTTTGAGGATCAAAATAAAGGCTGCTGATGCCAAAAATGTCTTTATAATGCTCAATTACCATTCGCGTAAGTTCTTTTTCAGACACGTACTCATGAAGAAAATATTTTACGCCGTCTTTAAGGAGAATCATATGTTCTCACCACCTCATTTATCATTTCAAAGGTTTAAGCTGTTCGATTTCCTTAACTAAAGCTGGATAAAGATAGCCAAGAATCTTATTAATCTCATCGTCACCAAGTAAGCTCAGATCCCCGTCATAGAGGGCTTAAGCTTTTTCTTCCACCGGCATATCCTCGTGTGGTCGCACCTCCGGCAGCTCCCCTCCCCTGGCGTCGGCCCAAAGTCCCTCCCGATTATCCGCTCCACCGTCCGGTCCGCCATCTCCCTCGCCCCCCGCATCTCCGGCTCGCTCACCCCCACCGGCTCCACGCCCGCCTCCTCCAGGTAAGCCACCGACGCCCTCCCGACCTGCCTCCCGATCCCGTTAAGCCCAAGCGCATACAGCCTCACCTGATCCGCCAGCTCCTCCGGCGTTATAACCTCCTTCGACGTCTTGTACTCCCGGACCTCCCTCACCCCTCCCTCTCGTAGTATCACGTCCACCTTCCCCGTAACGGTCGCATTGTGCACCGGGTACTCGAGCCGGTACTCGCTCTCCTCGATCTGCGTTAGGTCGCCTCCATGCTTAACCGCAAAATTGACCAGCCTCTCCTTCGCTGACGCCTTGAAGGTCTCGAACTGCTTCCCCCCGGCAAATGGCACGTGAAACTCATTCTCCACCGCATCAGCCACGGCGTCCACCGGGCTCATCCCCTTCGCCACGAGCTCCCCCGCCCTCCTCAAACAGTAGTGCAGGCTGTTGCCGTACCCTATCGCTATGTCCAGTTCCGGCTGGTAGCCCCAGACCTTCCCCAATAAATACATGTGGGGGCAGACGTTGTACCTTATTATCTCCCCTGCCGTCAGCGTCTGCATCTCTTCGGTCAGCGATGTGGGCTTCGCCTCGATCTCCGGCGGCACCCGCGTAATCCCTGTCAGCCCGCTCGTGGCGTCAATGAACTCGCTCTCCCTCCCCGCCTTGCCGGCGTAGCTCACCACCAGCAGATCCCGCGCCCTCGTCAACGCCACGTAGAAGAGCCTCCTCTCGTCCTCCTTGTCCCCCTCGTACCTCGCCACGTCGAACATGTCTCGGGGCACGTCCCACCAGTACTGCGGTGTCCCGACCATCGAAGAGGGAAACCTGTTCCTTGTAACGGCAAATAGGAACACCACGGGCCACTCCAGCCCCTTCGCCTGGTGCACGGTCATCACCCTCACCGCGTCCACACCCCGTATGTCGTCAGACGGTTGCTCCTCGTAGGCGCTTATGGCGTAGGTCTTCATGAACCAGCACAATCCCTTCAGGCTGCTCCTCCAGCTCGCCCTCCTGCCGCCCATCCGGTTCGCCGACTCGTAGTCCGTTAAAAGGTTGTGGAACCGCCCCAGGTTCGCCATCACTGCAGCGTGGTTCGGGTCCAGGTAGTCGAGCTCCTTGAACCCGAGGGCGTTGAGCACGCCGTGGTATAGCTGGGTAAAGTTGTGGTAGCCCGGGTTCTCAGAGCACAGGTCCTCTTTTATCTTGCGGAGCTTATCCTCTGCATTTTCCGGAGCCGAGCGCCCGGTTGCGCCCGCCCACATCCTGAGCCCGGTTTCCAGTAGCGCGTCCCCTTCGATCTGTTTCCCACGCCCGGTAACGTCCTCCGGCCACGATCCATCCTCAGAGAGCCAAGAGAAGATCCTCCCCATCGCCTGCGCCTCCCCCCGGTTGAAGAGCCCAACGGTGCCTCCCACGATGTAGGGTATCCTCCGCGCTCTGAGCTCGTTTATCAGCGGGATGGCGGCGGTCCTGACGCTTCTGGTCAGCAAGCCGAAGTCCGACCACTTCATCCCTGGTCTCCTCTTCAGCTCCTCGATCTGGTCGGCTATCCACTTCGCCTCCTCCTCCGGCGTGGAGAACTCCGCCAGCGCCGTCAATCCGGACTCGTCTCTCACCCCCTCCATCCGCTCGTACTTGGTGGCGAAGGT
>Ga0315280_10006791_pt1 | contig 15632 bp, 14 predicted proteins | sample YL17G06_40_MG_FD_203697 | JGI IMG/M metagenome (GOLD analysis project Ga0315280, IMG submission 203697) | Sediment microbial communities from Yellowstone Lake, YNP, Wyoming, USA - YL17G06_40 | ecosystem: Environmental > Aquatic > Freshwater > Lake > Sediment | place: USA: Wyoming | collected... | reverse complement strand
CTCCAACTCTGTTTCACCCAGAGCCTGTTCTCAAACTGGTCAACGCCATAACCCTTATTATCATGCCATTCTTCCTGCCAATTCCTGATAGGCTCAGAACTCGTTCTTGCAGCAAAGGAGTAACCGCCACCACCCGTTCCCCACCGTCTCCACAAAACATTCTCATATGCGTTGCTGTTCACGACATCGATCAACCGCCTGACTCCCGCAAGGTTGGCAACTTCGGGAAGCGGGCCAGTGCCCTTTACGGCGACAGCTTTGAGGTTCTTCGAGCCCATAACAGCTCCGTAACCGCCGTAGCCTGCTGCGTGCGTCCACTTGGCCATGACGACCGCAGTTCGAACCTTGCGCTCGCCTGCTGGGCCGATGTAAAGCAGTGCAGGTTCCTTCCACTCGCCATAGTGCGGATAGCGCTTGGTGAGGAGTTTTCTGCACTCTTTGGTAAGCAGTGTGGTCGTTTCTTTGCCGTCCTTACCCCAAATGTGGCTCGCATCTCTGATCTCGACATCCGAGTCCTTGATTAACGCGTAAACAGGCTTCTCAGCCTGTCCTGTAACAATGATGCCGTCATATCCGGCGCAGCGCAGTTCAACTCCGAACTCGCCTGCGACAGTTGAGCCCACGACTCCATTGCTCTGCGGAGACTTGCCCGAAACGCAAACTCTGCCCCCTGGGAAGAAACCTGTGAGCGGGCCAGGCAGAAAAAGCAGGATGTTGTCAGGGCAAAGTGGGTTCAGCTCCTCCCATCTAGTGAGTAGTCTGTCGCAGAGGATTTTCGATGCCAGTCCCCTGCCCCCTACATAGTCTCTCAGCACCTTGTCGGAGAACGTGACGTTTTTGAAAGTGCCATCTGAAAGGTCAATCTCCAAGAATTTCCCAGCATAACCTAGTATCAAAGGAACTCCTCTGCCTTCTCTCCGTATAGTTTAATCGCTAGACTCCTGGACTGCTCCTCAGGCCTTCGTGCGTAAAGTTTGTATGCGTGTTCTCTTCTGTCGACAGTCTTCAAGACGTTCCATCCTCCTTCTTGACAGACCTTCACGCACTGTGGACTCCCACTGCAAAGGTCACAGATCAGGATTTTCTTATTCGTTGGATGTACGTGTGGAATTCTTCCGGGACAGGCATTTATGCATTTTCCACAACCAGTGCATTTCTTATAGTTCGTCAAGACAGCGCTGGTTTTCCTGCTTATGGACAAGGCCTTGAAAGGACAGGCCTCAACACATGGATAGTCTTCGCATTGAGCACACAGATGCGGAAAATCCGCACCTGGAACCAACATGAAGACTCTTATTCTCGATGCTTCCGGCCAGATCCTTTTTTCATGATGAAGCGAGCAGGCAATCTCACACTTACGGCATCCACTGCATTTCGAAAGGTCTCTCGCTATCCAGATGGGCCCCTTCCTTGTTGTCAAACTATCTGCCTTCCCAAAACTCCAGAAAATGCTTCTAGATTCTGCATCGATTTAAATGTGACGTTTTCATGTGGCAACGCGCCCGTTGAGCTCTGCCGTGCTGACTAATGATGGAAGACCTCAGCTAAATCCACTCCCATGCGCAAAGAAAAAGGAGAGTTTGGCACGCGCACTTAAATGCATTAACCGAACTTCTGGTTCAGGAACATGATCTTCGGCTTCAACATCCAACAAAGTGAGCTTTCTCAACCGTGTGCGCATTATGTTTTTTGGTCCTAACAAGCTCTCAGTCTCTCACTAGACGATTGATCGCAAAAAACTAACTTGAAAAGCGCGTACTTCAAAATAGAAAAAAGGGAGTTGCGCGGGAGACATCGCCACGTTATCAATGATTTAATCTTATGATGATGAGAGCAAACACGAGCCTAGTTTGGAGACAAATATAAAAGCTGAGTTCCGAAGTATTTCCTCATCGCGTGTGGACTATGCCAACGAACTTGCCGCCTGAAGCTAAAAACAAATGGGAGGAATGTGAGGCTGCCACAAATCCAGGCGAAAAACTTCGACTTCTGCAGGAGTTCCTCAGCCTTGTTCCCAGACACCACGGCACTACTCGGCTAGAGGCCCAAGTCAAGAAGCAGATAAGGATTCTGCGGAAGGACATAGAAGATAGGAAACGTAAGAAAGTTGGAAAGACAGGGCCGAAAATCTTTCTACAGAAGGAAGGTGCAGCCCAAATTGCGCTAATAGGTTTGACGAAGTCTGGCAAGAGTAGCTTGCTCACGGCGGTCACCAACGCAAAGACTGAGGTCTCGCCTGACCTGTACACAACGCGTCAACCCGTGCCGGGAATACTGCCCTACAAGGACATCCAGTTCCAGATAATAGAGGCTCCAGCATTGATGGAGGGCTCATCCCATGGAAGAGCATGGGGACTCCAAACCTTGGGCATAGCCCGCAACGCAGATGGCATAATTATCATGATAGACCTGTCACAAGACCCGATAGAGCAACTCTCACTCATCAGCAACGAGATGGAGAAGGCTCGCATACTCTTCAACAAGCCCAACGCACGCGTTGAAGTTGAAAGAAGACACATGGGCGCTGGGCTCAGAATCACTGTCATCGGCAGGTTAGTAAATTGCACCTACAAGGACGTCGAGGAGTTACTGAAGAACTATCGTGTTAGCGACGGTGTGGTCAAGATCATAGGCGAAGCCACACTTGAAGAGATTGAAGATGCCATATTCGAGAGCACGGTGTATAAGGCGGTCATAGTAGTGGCAAACAAGATTGACGCGTCTGGAGCTAGGGCAAGGCTTCGAACGCTTGAAGCATACGTTGCGGGAAAGCTACCGATTGTCGCAGTTTCCTGCACAAGCAGGCAAGGCTTAGACAAGCTTGGCGGGATCCTTTTTGGCACGGTTGAGATCATGCGCATCTATACGAAGGAGCCGAACGAAAGAGAATACTCCAAGAAGCCGTTCATTCTGAAGAAGGGTGCCACGGTTCGTGATTTGGCTAAAAGCATTCACACAGATTTGAGCAAGAAATTCGCCTTTGCCAAAGTGTGGGCGAAGCGACTTGCGTTCAGCCCGCAGAAGGTAGGAACGGCTTTTGTGCTGAATGACGGAGATATCGTTGAAATACACGTAAAATGAAGAATCGCTCACCTGCTATCTTGAAGCCTGCGCGACTCTTTCTATCTCGTGGCGTTTCGCCACGGCGAAACTCTTGACATCGTGGTTCGCGGCCAGAATCAGTTCCTCGGCCACGCATTCTTCGATTGACCGCGGATTGTTCAGTGATGCATGTCTTGCCCCTTCGCAGATGTGTCTTACGGCGAGGTCTACTCTTCTCTGTGGGGCAACATCTACTGACTGGTGGTAGACTATGCCACCATAGCTGATGCGTGTTGTGTCTTCGCAAGGCGACGAGTTTTCGACTGCCTTGACAAGGATTTCAATCGGGTTCTTGCCGGTGCGCAGAGCTGCGATTTCGAGTGCGTGTTTGACCATGTTCATGGTTCGGGCTTTTTTGCCTGCGTTCTTGCCTGGTCGCATTAGGTTGTTTGCGATTCTTTCCACGATGTTTACGTTTGCTTTGCGGAAGCGTTTGTGTTCGTGTCTTCCCATGCTGTGCGGTGTCACAACTGGTCTTAAAGAGATGTATCTCTGCAGTCCGAGGTCATTTACTTTGATGTCTTTGAAGCTCCATTTTTCGAAAAGCTGAATCTCGCGCTTGGCTTCTTGCTGCTTCTGGCTCACAGTGCTCACCGTGCAGGTTTCTGCTTCCTTCCATAAACAAGCTCGTTTAGTGACACGCCGTTTACTGTTATGACTTTCCAGCGGACTCCCGGAATGTCTCCCATGCTTCTGCCGCGTGAGCCACCGATGCCTTGAACCAAAACCTCATCGTGTTCGTCCACGACGTTGAGTGCTCCATCTCCGGGCAGAAAAGCGGTTATGAGTTTGCCGTTTTTTATGAGCTGGGTTCTGACGCATTTTCTGATGGCGCTGTTGGGTTGTTTGCTTTCGACGCCGACTTTTTCGAGGACTATTCCTCTTGCCATTGGTGCTCCCTCGAGTGGGTCTGCTTTGACGTCGAGCATTAGCATTTTGCGGTTGTAGTACATGCTGCTCCAGCGGAGTTTGCTGCGCTTTGCTAAGAGTTGTCTGGCGGCGAATTCGCCTTTTGGCGACTTTGAACCCATGCTTTGATTTTCCTCTCGCAAGTCTAATCGCAACTCTTATATTTAAACTTAGGGCGCCACATTGTCTACCATGAAAGAACATGGACAACGCTGAAAACAGGTGATTGAGATACGGTAAACTGGCGCTTGATCAAGGACGAAGCGCACAACGCTTTCGTCAATATGGCTACTGATGAGGCTGTTCTTCGGGCTAGGATTGAAGGTCTGGCGCCTGATACGTTGAGGCTTTACCGTTGGAGGCCCTCAGCTGTTTCAGTTGGCAGGTTTCAGAAGGTTGAAAGTGAAGTTCAGCTTGAAAATTGCCGGAAGCTGGGCGTGGATGTTGTGAGGCGCATAACTGGCGGTGGCGCGGTTTACCACGATGCCGAACGCGAAGTCACCTACAGCGTAGTTGCCAGCAAGAAGGATTTGGGGACTGAAGACATAACAGCCATCTACGAGAAAATCTACTCCGGATTGGCTGAAGCTACCAGAATCCTAGGCGTCTCAGCCGACTTCAGCAAAGGAAACGCGAAAAACTGCCCGAACCTGACGGTGAAAGGTAGGAAGATTTCGGGCAGTGCGCAAGCACACAGAAAAGGCGTGGTTCTGCAGCATGGCACGCTTTTGGTAGATGTTGACTTGGAGAGGATGTACACACTCTTAAGAGTTCCTTGGGCTAAGACTTGCATGGAAGTGGTTGGCGTTGCTGAGAGCAGGATAACGTCAATAAGTCGTGAGATAGGAAGAGCTTTTTCCACAGATGAGATCGTGCAGGCACTCGTTCAAGGTTTTCAGAAGGAATTGAACATTGAGCTTAATGAAGGCGAGCTTACTAGACGTGAGCGCGAACTGGTTGAGGAGCTTTGTGTGGGCAAGTATGCCACCGAAGAGTGGAATCTGCGTGGACTAAGCCTTTAGGACACGCATACACCTATGGTCTGATTCGAGTTTTTACCCCACTACACATAGATCTAACATGGTTTTCACGGCAATCTATCGCGCTGTTTCCCAGTCAATAGATGATGCCCCTCCTCCATGCTTTCAATTACGTTCTTAACGCGATTTTCGACCAATACTGGACTAGAATCAGACATTTGCTCTGGGCTGGTGCACACTTCTAATCCAGGCAAAAAAGCGCTTTCGGTTTATCTGTTTTCTTTTCGCCATTTTGCGCCTTGGGGTGTGTCTTGAATGGTTATGCCCATGCTTCTGAGTTGTTCCCTGATTTGGTCTGCGGTTTTCCAGTCTTTGGCTTTTCTGGCCTCCTCTCTCATGTTGATTAGCTTCATTGCTTCGGCTGGGAGTTCTTCCTCTCTCTTGGCGTCTCCAAGTACTCCGAGGACTTTGTCGAAGCTGGCCATGAGTTCTTGGATTTCCTGTGCTTCCTGTTTGCTGACCATGTTGTCATCTAAGATGCCGTTAACATCTCTGATGAAATCGAAAAGCGCAGCCAAGGCCACGGATATGTTCAGGTCGTCATCCATGGCTTCCCCGAAATTTCTCTGCGCGCGTTCCACAAGTTGCTTCAGCTCTTTTCCTGCGCCTTTGCCGTCAGCGTCCACGAGTCTGTACATGAAGTTGATTAGGCGTTCAATCGCGTTCTTTGCGGCCTCCATGCCTTCGAAGGTGAAGTTGAACTGCTGCCTGTAGTGTGTCGAAAGGAGTAGGTAGCGAATGGCTTCTGGGTCGCGGCCTTGTCTTGTGAGGTCTCTGACGGTGTAGTAGTTGCCATATCTTTTGCCCATGCGTTTGCCTTCCACAAGCAGATGTTCCGCGTGGAGCCAGTAGTTCACGAACTTTTTGCCGGTGGCGGCTTCGCTTTGGGCAATCTCGTTCTCGTGGTGCGGAAACATGTTGTCCACGCCACCTGTGTGAATGTCAAACGTTTCGCCCAGATACTTCATGGACATTGCCGAGCATTCAATGTGCCAGCCCGGTCTACCCTTGCCCAAATCGGTCTCCCAGAAAACATCGCCGTCCTGCTTATCCCAAGCCTTCCAGAGCGCGAAATCCTGAGCTTCAGCTTTCTCATAGTCGTCAACTTTCACCCGCGCTCCTGCTTTGAGTTCCTCAATCTTGAATTTTGACAGCTTTCCATAGTTCTTGAATTTGGATATGTCGTAGTATATTGAGTCGTCTTCGCCACGGTATGCATATCCTTTCTCAAGCAGCTTCTTGACCAGGGCTACCATTTCTGGAACGTGCTCCGTGGCTCTAGGGTAATGTTCAGCCTTTCTGATATTGAGCGTGACGAGGTCCTCGAAAAAGGCCTGAATGTACTCCGCGGTGTGCTGGCTGAGCGGGATTCCAAGCTTTCTGGAGGCACCTATCGTTCGGTCGTCCACATCCGTGATGTTCATGATCTGCAAAATCTCGAATCCACGGTACTCCAACCACCTTCTGAGCAAATCCTCAAAAACGAACGTCCTAAAATTCCCAATGTGCGCATAATCATAGACCGTAGGTCCGCACGTATACATCCTCACTGAGCCCTCTTTCAAGGGCACGAACTTCTCTTTCTGACGAGTGAGAGTGTTAAAGAAGAACAGGCCAACGTTCGGGTTTTTCATGCTTTTCGGCTAAAAATAGCGGAAGTACGTATTTAAGGGTTCCACGTAGGCTACTTAGTCGTATCTTTTGACTTTGATCATCTTTCTGAAGCTTTTCAGTTCGTCAGCTACGCTTCTCAGTTCTCGAAGCTCTTCCATAGTATCCTGAAATCGCGTGAGCTCTTCTTGGACTTTTTTGACGTACTGCTTGGTTTCAGTCATTGCTGTTTCATCTTTGCGGTTATTGTTGGGATGGAGGCTTCATTGTGTGTTGGCTGTCCACGGAGCCATTTCCGTCATCGAGGAGAAAGGAGAAGGCTTCGAAAACGGAAAAAGCGACTTATAATGGCTTGTGGTGTAGCCTTCAACCTCATGCCTCCACTACTGTCTCGTAAGACTTAAGAGACCATCGAGGTATAAAAGCATTACTGAATAGCTTAGCAGTACAAACGACGGAAATCATCTAGCCTATGGCAAGGATTCCTTCAAGAACCTTCTTCTCGGGAATCTCCAACTGCCTAGCGAGCCAGATCTTCAGAAGCGCCGTGGCCTTTGGAAGCTCCCCACTGTACGTGACTATTTGATTGTCCTTCAAAGCGTCCACTTGAAAGGTCTTCTCAGCCTCTCTGTATAGGAACGAAACCGTCTGCGCTTGGAAGGCCAAGGTTTGGAAATCCTCCCATTGCTTGCATCGCAAGATCACTGGTGGACCATGTGTTCCTCTGACTGGCGTGGCCTCTTCTCTTCGTTCTTGCACTAGCCTTGTTGGTACGACAGGGCCTTGTTGAGGTGAGGCCGATAGGTAGGTGATCAGATTTGTTATTTCGCCCTGTAACGTGCCCAGGCGTTCTTCGACTTTCTCGATTTTGGCGTTGAGTTCCCCTGCGTCTCCCATCTTGTCGGTTATGCCGCCCAGTTCGTTGAGCAGGCGGTCTAGGTCTTTTTCGTGGTCTTTAAGCACGTTGATTATGAAATCCAATGCCTCTAATGCATCGTCTTTCGACGGAGACTTCTTAGACATGCCTGCCGTACATCCTTAGAGTAGTCAATGCCTATCTTTATAAATAAACGTAGCGAATCCTCAAAACGAATCCATAGGAATAGCCATGCATACTTATTGTCAATATTGCCCGATCTTTCTATGATGAAGCATGGTCTTTTCGGTGGATATTCGGCCCGCGAAGTATTGTTTCGCTCTTCGTCTTTTGAATAGCTCTTTCTCATCCATATCCATGACAAATCCGCAGTAGTCTCAAGCAGTTTGCATGGATTGGATGACGCTTTTGCTTCTCTGCTGCGTCGTTTGCGCTCAGTAAACGATTCCTTCCCTTACTGGTTTTTCTCTGAGCTTGCTCTAGAAAATTACTAGTACGAGGTCTACCGATCAGGGTCTTTGTGTGTGGGTCGTTGTCTTGTTGGGTTTTGACGTGGTAGGGTTTAAATCTGCGTTTCTTTTTTGTTTGGTGTTTGACGGTTTGGTGTTGGCCTGATGGCTGGCAAGCTTTGCTTCGGTAATGTTGATGATGTTGTGCGTTTTGTGGTTGAGCGTGGTGTCAAGGTTGTTGGTTTGTGTCATGTTCCTGAAGATGGAAGGCTCAAGACGCTCACCTTCGCGGTCACAAGTGAGAAGCGATTGAGGCAGGTGCTGGAGTTCGGAGAGCGCGTGGACGGTTCCAGCCTTTTCCCCTCCTTCATTGACCCACACAAGAGCGACATATACGTCATGCCCAAGCTGGAGACGGCTTTCGTGAATCCGTTTGGCGTGGTGTCCACGCTGTTCTTTCTGTGCCGCTATCTAGATGAGGATGGGCAACCCCTCGACGTGTCGCCAGAGAACGTGTTGCATCGTGCGGAAGAACGTTTGCACGTTTCGACGGACGTGACGTTGAAAGCTTTGGCTGAATTGGAGTTTTATGTTGTCGGTAAGCAGGAGGTGGAGCCACTGTTTCCTGCTGTGGCCGACAGGAACTACCACGAGTCTTCGCCTTTCAGCCGTTTCGAGCCACTACGGAATGAGATTCTGGTCACGCTTGCTGAAATTGGGATTGAGACGAAGTATGCGCACAGTGAGGTGGGTAAGCTGTTTGAGAAGGATGGCACGGTGCTGGAGCAGCACGAGATAGAGTTTATGCCTCAGAGCCTCGTGGACATGGCTGAGGCAGTGGCGGTCACGAAGTGGGTGGTAAGAAACGTCTGCCTCAAGCACGGTGTGTCCGTCACGTTTTCGCCCAAAGTCAGTCTTGAACACGCTGGTAGCGGTATGCACATTCATCTGTGCGGCCTGAAGAACGGCAGGAATATCATCGAGGACACGGAAGGCCACCTAAGCGTGGAGGCCAAGGAAATGATAGGCGGCATACTGAAGCTCGCGTCCAGCCTTGCCGCATTCGGAAATCCCACGCCTGTGTCCTATCTTCGCTTTCTGGCGCACAAGGAATCGCCTATGAACATCAGCTGGGGCGCACGCAACCGGTTAGCTTTGATTCGTATTCCGCTGTGGTGGACGTTCAAACGCCTTGAACAGGAGGCTGATCCGTGCAAGCGAACCTTCGAGTACCGTGCACCTGACGCCACCGCAAACGTGGCGCTTCTCTTCGCAGGCATCGTTCTGGCCGTTGAGCACGGCCTTAGGAACCACGAAGAAGCACTAAGAACCGCAGAAGAGCTGCACCTAGAAGAAACAGAAGGTGGAAAGAAGCGGTTCAAACGCCTGCCAGTATCCTGCAGCGAAGTAGCTAAAAACCTCAAACGAGACAGGAAATACTATGAGGCGGAAGGCGTGTTTCCACGTTCAGTCCTTGAAGGCACAGTCAAGAAGCTCAAAGCCTACAAAGACGATGATGTGGCAAAGAAGCTCAAAGACGAACCACAGAAAATAGAAAAACTGATGCAAACCTACTTGCATTATGGTTAGGCAAAATGCTTAAACCCATCACGCTGCATTCTAGTTTCGAAAGCCAACATTGTGGGCTGGTAGATCAGTCTGGTACGATCGCTACGTTGGCATCGTAGAGGCCGCGGGTTCAAATCCCGCCCAGTCCACTACACGTGAACCCCGTCGATTTGAAGGCACTATTCTCACTGTGATTTGGAAACTCAATGCTTTACAATAAGACGAAAGACATTCTCTACGTTAAGGAACAACTTGGGCATAGGCGTTTGGAGAACACGTTGATCTATACGCATTTGATAGACTTCAAAGACGAAGAATATGTTTGCCGAGTTGCGAAGACTGTGAAGGAAGCATCGGATTTGATTGAGGCAGGTTTCGATTACATGTGTGATATGGAAGACGCCAAACTGCTCAGAAAACCAAAATAGTGCGCGCTTAGAGAATAAGGGAAGAGAGGTGAAAAGGAATGAGTGAAGAAGATGAGTGGGAAGAAGACTCGGAAGATGAAGAAGATGATCAAGATGGAGAATGATTGCGGCGTGTAGGCGAGCGCGCGTTATGTATTGGCGTCTTCCTTCTTCGTCAAGATGGCATCTCCAGAAAAAGTTTTCTCCACAGTTTTTATTACGCTGCGCGCTTCGAGCAGCCCTCCAAGTCCACGGCAACTAGATCAACGATCAAGCAGGCTGCCCGAGAAGCTTTTTAATGCCCTCAAACCTCTGTAGGCGTGATGCTAGACCCTGAAAATGTCGATTTCAAGCTCCTCGGTTTTCATGCCGGTCTGGAAGTTCATCATCAGATTCGGTCTGATCGCAAGCTGTTTTGCCGCTGCCCGCCGATTATGGAGAAAGACCCGAAAAGCATGGATTACTCGTTTTACAGGTATTTTCGTCCCGTGTTGGGCGAGATGGGCGATTTTGACCCGGGCATGCTGGTTGAATTTGAGAAAGGCTACAAGGTCATCTATTTGGCGTGTGAGCGGAACACGTGCACTTACGAGATGGATGAGACGCCTCCATTTCATCCGGATATGGAAGCCGTGAAGGAAGGCTTCATACTGGCATTATACTTCAACTGCTCGGCGCTAGCCAATGAAGTCGTGGTCAACCGCAAGCAATACTTGGACGGCTCAATCACAACAGGTTTTCAGCGCACATTCATATGCGGACGAGACGGCTGGGTGCCAGTCTTCGGAAAGAATGTACGCATCACAAACGTGCACATCGAAGAGGATGCAGCACGAAGAGTCAACTGGCAAGATACGGCGGACCGCACAGTTTACTTCAATCTTGACCGTCTTGGCGTGCCGCTCACCGAAGTCATAACCGACCACCGAGACATCGAGACGCCTGAAGAGCTCGTGGAGCTGGCCAAGCAGATAGGCCGCGTGCTCCGCGTGAGCCACGTGGGCAGAAGAGGCATAGGCTCGGCAAGGCAGGACGTGAACCTAAGCATAGAAGGTGGCAACCGCGTGGAGATTAAGGGGGTACAAAATCTTGAAGCCTTCGACAAAATGTGCCGCCACGAAGCCGTCAGACAGTACACACTTATCGAAATCAGTAGAGAGATGAGGAAACGTGGCTTGAGGAAGGAGGATTTCGAGCATACATACGTGGACATTTCACATCTCTTCAATCTGGGAGAAGGCGTCAAAGCTTTCGCCACGATATTCCCCAACGTGAAAGGCATATTCGGCATCGAGGTCCAGCCGAACAAGGACTTCGGAGAAGAAATCTTCGAAAAAAGCATGCTCATAACTGGAATACCGCGCGAAGATCACTTCCATAGTGACGAACTGGCCGCGAACGCCGTGCGCAAACGCTCCAGTCACCCATGCAGACTGCCTATAGACAAAGACACATACGCACAAATCTGTTCCATTACAAATCCCAAGACCGAAGACGCCTTCGTCGTCGTGGCAGGACCTGAACGCCGAGCCATGCACGCCATGAAAAAGATTGTCGAACGCGCCAAAATGGCTTTGGAGGGCGTGCCACAGGAAACGCGTAGGCTTCTGCCCGACGGCAACAACGAATTCCTCCGAGTCATCCACGGCAAAGAACGCATCTACCCAGACACCGACACTCCACCGATCGTCATTACGCAGGACTTGGTAGAAGAATGTCGAGCCACAGTTGGAAAGCGACCGTGGGAAATCAGTCGCGAACTCCACGAGAAACACGGCCTCAACCAGCGACAAGTGGACCTCCTCATCCGAGCTGAAAAGGTCGATAAGCTATACGACTACGTGGAAAGGCTGAAGCTGAAAGGCACAGTGGCTTATAGATTGTTGATCGAGCTACTCCGCTACGTGCGCAGAAAACGTATGTCCATAAGCGACCGGGCAGTTGACCAAATCGCCGAGAGTTTGTCACGGAGACTCATGACACTGCGGCAGGTCGACCAGTTTGTAGAGATCCTTGCCAAAGAGCCAGACCTGACCACGGAGGAAGCCACGAAAAGACTTCACCTTAAACGCGTTACGGATGCAGAACTGGACAAACTCGTCAAGAAACAACTGGACGCCTACGATAGCCACAAGTTACGAATAGATGCGGCCTACCGAGAACGTGTGGTGGCAAAAGCCGTGGGCGAAGTTCTGAAAGCCATCAGCTATTCTGTTGAAGGGAAGAAAGTGATGAACATGGTCAAGGCCGCGATCAAGCCAGAGGGTTAGTCATGCCGGAGAAAGTTGAAAAGAACGAACCTGAAGGCTATCGTGGTGCGCTTCGTGAAAGGCTGGTGCATGATGGCATCCGCACGTGGAGCAAGGTAAGAATCAACAAGGGCAACGCAACATACGAGGGCCTGCTACTGCCCAGAAGCCAGCACACCGCCGACAACTACCTAACGATCAAAGTGGACACGGGCTACAACCTAGGCGTACTCGTAGACGAAGCCACGCGCATTGAGGAAACGGGCTACCAGAAAGGCCACTACAAACTCCCACACATCGACGTCAAGCCAGACAAGAAACTACCCAGCGTCATATTACTGGGCACAGGCGGCACCGTGGCCTCAAGACTTGACTACCGCACAGGCTCAGTCATCCCCGCGTTCACGCCCGAAGAACTCTTCTCAGCCGTTCCGGAACTCGTCTCAAAAGTCAACCTCACACCCAAAACCTTGTACCAGATTCTGAGCGAAAACTTCCGACCAGAGTACTGGGTGCGGACTGCTGAAGCGATAGCTAAGGAGATAGAGAGTGGAGTGGAAGGCGTCATCATTGGTCACGGCACGGATACCATGTGCACCACGGGCGCCGCACTTGCCTACTTTCTCCGCGACCTGCCAGTGCCTGTTGTGCTCGTGGGAAGCCAGCGTAGCAGTGATCGCCCAAGCTCAGACGGTCCACGCAACATACTCTACGCCGCCACGCTCGCAGGTTACGAAAACTTCGCAGAAGTCGTAGTGTGCATGCACGGAGGCACAAGCGACAGCTACAACCTAGTCCACCGCGCAGTCCGTTGCCGCAAAATGCACTCCTCACGCAGAGACACATTCCGCACGCTCGACGACATACCTTTAGGTAGGATAAACGACATTGACGTCAAGTGGTTCAAGGACGACATCCGCAAACGAGGCAAAACGGAAGATTTTCAGCTAGACGCGAAGATCGACCAGCGAGTGGGCATGCTCTACAGCTACCCCGGCATGAACCCCGACATTTTGGACAGCATGGTGGACAAAGGCTACCATGGCATAGTGATAATCGGCACCGGACTGGGCCACGTGGGCACCGATCTGTTCCCGCCATTGGAGCGATGCCAAGAAGAAGAAATCCCCGTCGTGCTCGTCGTGGAGCCACTGTTCGGCTACATCCACCTACGCGTCTACGAAACAGGCCGAGACATGCTCGCCAGAGGCGTCATAGAAGGCGGTAACATGCTACCTTCAGCGGCATACACGAAACTCATCTGGGTCCTAGGCCACACACGCGACATCAGACAAGTCAAGACCCTGATGCAGACCAACATCGCAGGCGAGATCACCCAACGCGAAGGCCCAAGAGGCTTCCTTCTCCTACAAGGCATAGAACCAGGCATTGACAGAATCCTCAAAAACCTCTAGAACCGCGCTTCACGCTCACAGCGCCAATCAAGCTTTATACATGTCCGAGAAAGAGAAGGTCGTGAGATGAATAGCAGGTATGTCGATTGAAAAGGAATCCAGGGATCGGCCTTCCTTGTCCAAGTTGATTTCCCTGAAAGGCAAGAGAGCCCTGATAACTGGTTCAGCGTCGGGTATTGGCAGGGCTATGGCTTACAGGTTTGCGGAGGCCGGTGCCGACTTGCAATTGGTAGATATTAACCAGAAGGCTCTCGAAGACGCAAGAGAAGACCTTGAGAGTCTCAAGTGCGATGTGCGCATCTTCAGGGTGGACCTAGCCAAAAAAGAGGCCATAGACGATATTTGGAAAGACCTTGAGGGCGAAGAACCAGACATTCTCGTGAACAACGCAGGCATCTATCCCACGAAACCCTTCCTAGAAGTTGACGAAGTCTTCCTGAAGAGAGTAATGGATGTTAATCTAAATTCGACGTTCTGGATGTGCCAGCACATGATCCGTACAAGGCTCAAAAGGGGCGGCGTCATCATCAACGTGGGCTCAATCGAAGCGATCATGCCTCTGAAAGAGGAGATGAGTCATTACGACATTAGCAAAGCAGGCGTCATGGTGCTCACCCGTGCGTTGGCCAGCGAATACGGCAGGCATGGTTTCAGAATAAACGTCCTCGTTCCCGGAGGCGTCTTCACTCCCGGCGCCAAGAACATGGCCAAAGAGGTGCTCAAACTCAAAATGGGCGTAGTGAAGACAGGCATAGAATACACCATGCGCACGCCACTGGGCAGACTTGGCAAGGCAGACGAAGTGGCACGCATGGCACTGGTCCTAGCCAGCGACCTAGCAAGCTACGTGCAAGGCACCCTGATCACCGTAGACGGCGGCTTCCTATCCGCGTGAAAACCCACATGACACAGCAAAATAGTGGCCCCAGCATCCTTCACTCAATCACTGACCCGTGGCACGAAGGCCTCAAGAACCCAGCCGAAACGCAACGGCAAACCCTCAACGGGCTACTCAAAGAATACACGAACACGCGCTACGGACAAGACCACCACGCCTCAGAAATCGAAAGCATAGAGGACTATCGGAAAAACTTTCCAGCAATTGACTACAAAGCAATGGACCCATACTTGGCAGAACTCCAAAAAGGTAACTATGCGGCGTTTCTGCCCGAACCGCTCGTATGCTGGGTCATGACGCGAGGCTCCACGGGCAAAGCCAAAGTCCTACCAGCTACGCAAACGCATCTGGAACAAATCTTCTCTTGCGGTGCCAGAGCCTTCGTGAACCACATCATCAGAAAAAACAATTACGAACTTCTGGATGGCCATATCCTGAACCTCAACTTTCCCTCAAGCGTCCACACCATCACAAAAGACGGCCAAACCATGACCTACGGCTACAGCTCAGGAACATACGCACGGCTCAACCCCATGCTGGATACCGTGAGCCTCCTGCCACGGCAAGAAGACATAGACGCACTGGGGCCGTCGATCGCAAGAAGCGACTGGGAGAAGAGATTCGAATTGGCCTACCAGCAAGCACGCGACGCGAACGTCACGGCCACTATGGGCGTCACGCCCATTATCCTAACGTTCGCAAAATACATCAAGAAGAAACATGGCAAGAAACCCAAAGACCTGTGGAATGTCAGGGCTTTGTTCTGTACGAGTGTACGCAAAATCCAGTTCAAATACGCGCCTGTTCTCCGAAAATACTATGGGAACGCGCCCGCGATCGAGATTTACAGCGCCACCGAGGGCGTCTTTGCGCAACAGCTCGACGATTTGCCATACGTGACGCCTAACTATGACAAGTACGTGTTTGAAGTTGAGACAGGACGTGGAATCAAAATGCTGCACGAGCTTGAGCGTGGCGAGTGGGGGCGATTGATTGTTTCTTCATGCATGTTTCCAAGGTATGACATTGGAGACCTGATAGAGGCTGCTGGCAAAAACTATTTCCGCGTCATCGGTAGGCGAAACACACCTACGCTTTTGGAGCAT
>Ga0315280_10006790_pt1 | contig 15632 bp, 14 predicted proteins | sample YL17G06_40_MG_FD_203697 | JGI IMG/M metagenome (GOLD analysis project Ga0315280, IMG submission 203697) | Sediment microbial communities from Yellowstone Lake, YNP, Wyoming, USA - YL17G06_40 | ecosystem: Environmental > Aquatic > Freshwater > Lake > Sediment | place: USA: Wyoming | collected... | reverse complement strand
TCCTCTTGCTTGCGTATGAGAATAGGCTATCCAGGCTCTCTTTCGCGTCCTTCTTGATGTCCTTGTCTAGATCAAGGGTGATCTCCCCTATCTTCGCCATGCGCGTCTCACCTCTCCAGTCATGTCTCCAAAGCTGTCCGTATAAAGTCTGTGATGTGACTATTGTACAATAAGACTAATTAAAGCCATAACCATTATTATTCACTAGCCAAGGCAAGGCAGGCGGCGAAGATGCTAGCGTTTCTTCAGAACCTAAGAAGACTGAAAACGCTTCCGAGGAGTGGTTGGCTAAGCCATGGCGTCTCTATGCAAGACGTTGAATCCGTCGCTGACCACACATTTTCAGTCTGCGCACTCTCCCTTCTGTTGGCAGACTTGGAAACAAAACGGGGAGCGAAGGTGGATGTTGAGCGGGTTCTACGAATGGCCATTCTACATGACCTTTCAGAGTCGCTGACGTTCGACATTAGCAAAGCATACCTTCAGTACCTTGGCCGGAAGGGTGAGGAAATCAAGTCTGAACTTGAACACGCTGCATGGTCTCAACTAGTCAGCGGATTGAAGAATCCGACGTTAGCTCGAGAGTATACCCTCCTCCAATCAGAGTATGAGGGAGGCGACAGCTTCGAATCAAAGATCGTGCATGCGGCCGATTCTTTGGATATCATGTTGCAAGTGGTCGACTATAGGCAAAAAGGCTATTCGGGCTCCTCGCTGGCAGAGTTCTGGAAAGGCACAATCAAGGAGCTCAAAAGATCCGACGTCGCTTCAGCAAAGAAAATTCTCGCATTGGTCGAAGCCCATGAGAGAAAGCTCAGACAACATGGATGAAATTAGCCGGAAGTTGTACGACCCCTAATCCATTTTCGTATATCCAGATACCGAACTCTTCGGATTTCGGGTCAGCTACAAGTGAGACCGCGTAAGGCGAGAACTGGTAGAACTGCATGTGCGTATCCAGATCTGTCTGTGACAGGAAGAGGCCGTGTCCCGGATGCGAGTGATACCAACCCACAATCCGTCCCTGTATTCTCCCTTCAAGGATGTCGTTAGCGACTCGGGCCAGACGCTGTGTCGGAAAGACGCAGGCAACTTCACTTGTCTCGTTGTCACCCGGTATGATGTCATTTACCCAGAGCGACTGATCCTCCAGAACCCCCATCAGAAGTCCTATTCGCTCATACGGTCTGTTAATGTCTCTGGAAATCCGTTCGATCACCCTGGTCGTTATGAATACCTTGAACAAAGCTCGTCACGAAGTTGGAGGCAAACTTGCATAGGCCGAGATAAGATTTCAACCTCAAACCCTAATGAAAACAGGCTCCAGGTGAAAGGTTTTCGTCATATCCCTGTTCATTAAACACCCCCAGTGGAGGTCTCTGACTGTTCTAGAACGTGGACGGTTCGTTCAAAAGTGTAGGGTTATTGCATCGGAAAGCGTCTGAAAGCCCATGAATAGGAAGGGAGGTGCAGCATTTGAGTGAAACTACAGGCAGAAGGATCTACTATCTCGCGGCTGTAGCAATAGTCGCCATTGTTCTCATCAGCGCAATCGCAGCAACTCGACCATTGAACATACAGACCGGTATTTCACAAACCGCGACGAAGACACTCCAAGTAACAGGCGAGGGCACTGTGACGGCCTCTCCGGATCAGGCTATCCTGTTCCTCGCCGTTCAGACGCAGGCCACATCAGCAACACAGGCAACAGGCGATAATGCTATTCTCATGTCGAAGGTCATCGACGCTCTTGTCGGCGTAGGGATAAGCAAGGACTCGATAGAGACCCTATCGTACTCGTTGACTCCGATCTATGAGAATAAGCCGGATCAAACAACGCCGCCGAGGGTCGTCGGGTACATTGCGCGTAACGCTATCCAAGTCACTGTGACTGATTTCAGTTCGGTGGGCAAGTTGCTGGACGCGGCAATTACGGCTGGAGTCAATGAAGTACAAGGCGTCGAGTTCGCATTGTCAAGCCGTGCTCTCGCAACCCTTCAGAGGCAGGCTATGCAGCTGGCGGTTCAAGATGCCGATGCGCAGGCTAAGGCGATGGCCTCGACTCTCGGGGTAAATCTTGTCGGTCCAATTTCAGTTTCCCCGGGGTACAGTTACCAACCTCGTTTCGACAAGATCAGCTTGTCCGCGCAAACGCCAATCCAGCCCGCGACATTACAGATAACGGCTACAGTCCAAGTGACCTACGAGTTTGTCTAGATAACCCAAGCTACAGACCCAACAAGCGCGGTGTGACGTACGATTCCACGGTTGCTGCGACAGCGAACAATCCAACCGACAGAAATGACAGGACTATCGTATCCTTAACCCCCTCTACGAGAAGCGGTCGGTCAGCCTTCCGACCGCCCAATTTTGAGTGAATTGCCCGTGTCATCGTAATATGCCACCTTGCGAGGCTAGCGAACTCCAAAATGAATGCGGGAAGTTCAGCTAATCCATGAGGCGCCAAGCCCGCCAGCGTGTAAGTGACTCCTCTAGTGATGCTCGTAAACGCTACAACTGCTCCGATCACAACCGCATTAAGCAGAAGTTCGTAGCCCAAGCTGAACGCTCCAGCGAATGGAATCCAGACCCATATTCTCGCAGAGTTCCAGAAATGGCCTATATTGTTTAGAAAGATGAACTGATAGAGTCCACTCGTATACGCGGGCGGTATCGCGACATAACTTCGCGTAGACCCGATCAGCTGCTCGATGCCCACAACGAGTTCAGGAGATGTGAGCAGAAGCACGTAAGCCACAACCGCTGAGATGGTCATGGTTACGAAGAAGGCCGCTGCAACGACTTCGATCAGAATCCTGTTGCGGTAGAATGCGCTATACAGGGTAGTCGAAAGCGACAATAAGCATCTCCTAGCTTGTCTGCGGCCTGCCGCAGAACGGACAATATTTCGCGTTTTCCGGAACGGAACCGCCACAAGCAGCACATGCTGCAATTCGCCGTGAAGGTCTCAGAGCTGCAAGGATACTGTCCTCGAAGAGTGCTTGGCTGGCAAAGTGTTCGTTGTAGTCCTTCAGCAAAATGCTGAACCAGTATATCCAGAACAGTCCGGCCGTGATCACCGTGAGCACCAGCAGAAGTATCATGTCTCTCTTGAGGGGTTTGAGACTGACTGAGGAAGGTGGAGCGATACCTGCTTCAGTTAAAGCGCTCGCGAGGCTCTCTTGAAAATCGGCCTGTCGCACATCATGATTACACAGATCTTGGGTAAGATTGAATGCCACAACAAGGCTAACGATGGGCGTGACAAAGAGAGTTAAGATCGCCCAAAGACCTGCAGGCCTGAAGTCTTCATCGAACGCTGCGTCTTCGCAGATCCGAGCCAGCTTTGAAGCTTGTGGAGTTGCCGAACCTACCTTTGCTTGAAGATATTTGGTGAGCGTTGTAAATAGCAGCTGCTGTCTCTTGAAGTGGCCATTTCTCCGATCAATAAGGTAATACACAGCTAGGGAGAGCAAGAGAAATGCTGCGTACATAGAGACTATTGCAGAAGCGTAGAATTCGAGAAGCTGTCCTGCGAAGGAGCCTGCGGAAGTGGATTCCTGGAGACTGCTCAGATTGGGAATCATTGGAGCAATCGCTTGTATGAATGAGGTTACGAGCAGCACAGCGAGGATCAGGGGGAGAATGGGAATCAGCATCCAGATGCTGCCCATTCGACGGTCGGTCGCAGTTCGCATCCTAACGGTTTCCTCAATGCGCCGCAGCAATTCATCTTGAGTCGTCATATGCTACCACATGTGTGAAAGGCTCTGAGGCGGTCCGCTATCTAAGCCTCATTGAACCTCCTGTCACCTCTCTGTAATATGCCGCGCTTTCTTGTGGAGTGAATCAGCCGGTAATCTCTTAATGTTCATCCACAGTACTGTAAAGTGGTGCTTAGGTTAATGCCAACGGCTTTCGTCTTCATGAACATTGACGCTGGTTCGGAGGCTGAAATCCTGAAAAGCCTCCGTGAAGTGCCCGAGGTCAAGGAATCATATTTTGTCTACGGAGTGTACGACGTTGTCGCAAAGATCGAAACGGAGTCTATGGATCGTTTGAAGGAAGTAATTACCTGGAAGGTCCGCAGACTGGACAAGATACGATCAACGCTAACGACCATTGTAAGCGAAGGCAAATAGGTTCGGATGGACGCCGGACGGGCAGTGCTAGATTGCCGGCGGGTGCGTCGTCAGGTTTCAGCGGTAGCGCAGAGACTGCTCACAGTTCGGTGAGACAGTTCCTGCTCCAAGCAGAAATCAAGAAGAGTCTATGCTGTCTTCTCGGGATTTTTCGGTCGCCTTGATCAGTATCGCATGGGTGAGTTACGGAGTAAATTTATAACGCAAAGGAGACTTCTCGCTGAAGTTCCTGCACGAGGTCCACAATTGGACGAGCTTGAGGAGATACGCGCGAAAAAGATGCGTGAACTAGTGGAAAAGATGGCAACACCAAAAATTGACAAACCCATTGTGGTTAGTGATCGGAACTTCGATCAGACTGTCAAGACTTACCCGCTAGTGGTCGTTGACTGTTGGGCAGCGTGGTGTGCGCCTTGCCGAGCGATTGCTCCAGTTGTCGAAGAACTGGCTAGGGATCATAGTGGTAAGGTTGTTTTCGGAAAACTAAATGTCGATGAGAACCCTGAGACTGCGCAGAAATTTAGCATAATGGCGATTCCAACGCTCCTCGTCATGAAGGACGGAAAGGAAGTCGACAGAATAGTCGGCGCTCTTCCCAAGAACCAACTTGAAGCGAAGATAGACGCATACACCTAGACGCTAACTGGACTAGGCGTCCAGCACTAGCAGAGATACAGTATTTTGGAACTGCAGTCTCTGGGGTTCTGAACGCTGATTTGGGCCCAATAATCTTCATGGGATCAGACTGTGATTTGCGCTTCAGGGAAACCCGCGTGATAGCGGCGATGGTGAGGCGATGGGCAACTGAAACCATACTTGGCGCACAATGAGCGTGAAAAGTAATCTGGTGAATCTTCCTCGCTCCAACCTCTCACCAGACAGTCAACAAGATGTTTGGTTTCGTGGAAGATCATGTATTCCGGGAATTGCAGGTACGCGTCTTCCGAAATGTGAATCGTGTACGGGTCGCTCGGTGTGTAGAAGCCTTTCAATGGCCCGAGAAACGGACCCACATCCACCAGAATGGGCTGGTGAAGGCCAACTCCGATCTCGGATAGTGCAATATTGACGAGTCGGCACGTATGGATGTTGTGAGTCCAAGCTAGCTGCTCGGTTCGACCTGACGCTATTGGAACTCCACAGCTGGGGCAGTTAACGAAGGGCTCTCGAACTTCATGCTTCTCCAACACGTCAACTCCGTCAGTAACATTGGGATGGACAGTCCAGTACTTCAGAGAGCTCGACTGAATCCTTCGTCTCAACTCGCTCACGAGATTGTGAAGGAAGATTGGCGTCATGATACGTGCACTAATCCGACGTCCATAAAAGTTGCCGTCTTGAGCAATACTCGGGAAGTGCCTGATATCAATATTTCAAGAGATCGCCAGCTTCCATGCTAGTCCCGATTCACATTAAAGAGCGTCCTCGACAACGTTTCTCCGAGTCCAGTGAGCGGCGATGGGAGTATTCGAATTTGAAGGGCGAGCGCCGTCGATATCATTGACGGCATATGTTGACGACGACGCAAAAGTCGTAGGTGACGTTAGGATCGGCGCGCAATGCTACATTGGACCAGGTGCCAGAATCAGAGGCGACTATGGCACCATCATAATTGGTGACAAAACAAGCGTCCAAGAAAACTGCGTACTGCATGCTCGCATCAACGAGGAATGTGAAGTAGGAAATTACGTGCAGATCGGTCACGGAGCGATTCTTCACAATTGCAGAATCAGGGATTATGCGGTTGTTGGTGTCGGTGCCATTGTGAGCGACTATGCGACTGTTGGTGTCTGGAGTATTGTTGGCGAAGGCGCTGTGGTTGCGAGCGGCCAGTTTATCCCTGACGGGAAGGTAGCGGTTGGTATCCCGGCCAAGACGATCCGTAACGTTTCGGACTCCGACAAAGATGTCTGGAGCAAATACAAGGAGATTTACGCCGACTTAGCATTGAGATACCCAAAAGGTTTGAAGCGGGTCAGGTAAGAAGTGATCCGTGACAACGCTAATGTGAAAATATACACAGCACGAATTGATGGATCATGCCGAAGGAAATAATCGTAGTTCTTGACTTCGGAGGGCAATACTCTCACCTCATAACCCGCCGAATAAGGGAATGCGAAGTCTACTCGGAGCTAGTCCCCCACACCATCTCGGCGAAGCAGCTGTCCGACTTGAACGCAAAGGGCATAGTACTTTCTGGTGGACCAGCCAGTGTCTATGATGAGAACGCACCCAAGTGTGATCCAGAGGTCCTCCGACTGGGAATTCCTGTGCTCGGTATCTGCTACGGCTTGCAGCTGATGGTTGAGATGCTGGGTGGGCGAGTGAAGGCGACGAGGCGGCGCGAATATGGAAAGACTGAACTCGAAATAAGGGACACCTCGGACCTCTTTAGCGGCATGAAGAACCGTATCATTTCGTGGATGAGCCACGGAGACTATGCTGATGTCCTGCCGAAAGGGTTCGAGATCATAGCGAGCTCAGAGAATTGCCGCACGGCAGCAGTTCGCGACCCCGCCTTGCGGCTGTATGGAGTCCAATTTCACCCGGAGGTTTCGCATACTGAGAACGGGATTCAGATTATCCGAAACTTCGTCAATACGATAAGTGGATGTTCTCCTACGTGGAATCCCCGATCGATAATTGAAAGCGCAGTCCAGAAAATCCGGTCTGAAGCAGGCGAAGACAGGGTGCTCTCAGCGGTGAGTGGAGGAGTGGATTCGACCACAGCCGCGGTGCTTGTGCAGAAAGCCATAGGGCATAAGTTGTCATGCATTTTTGTCAACCACGGATTGTTGAGGAAGGGCGAAGAGGATCGCGTTCTAAAGGTTTTGAGAGACGACCTCAAGCTGAACGTGCACTACGTTGATGCATCGAGACGATTCCTTGAGCGATTGAAGGGCGTAAGAGATCCGGAGGAGAAGCGGAAGATCATAGGTGAGGAGTTCATCAGGGTCTTTGATGAAGAGAGCGCGAAACTCGGGATATTCCAGTGCCTTGCACAGGGAACTCTTTACCCTGACGTGATCGAGAGTGCAGGGACGGGAAGCCCAGCGTCCAGAATAAAAACGCATCACAATGTGGGTGGAATACCGGAATGGTCGAAATTCCGGATCATTGAACCGCTCAAGTTTCTCTACAAGGATGAGGTGAGGAGAGTAGCAAAGGAATTTGGCTTGCCAGACTCGATCGTAAGGGCACACCCATTCCCTGGTCCTGGGCTTGCGGTGCGCACAGTGGGCGAGGTGACTGAAGAGAAGGTTCGGATCTGCCGCGAGGCAAGTGCCATCGTCGAGGATGTCCTGATGCGGCGAGGACTATACGATAGTGTGTGGCAAGCGTTCGCGATTGTAGGCGAGGACACAGCTGTCGGAGTCTTGGGCGACGAGAGGAAGCTCGGGCACATGGTTACCGTTCGTGTCGTCAGATCTCTGGACGGCATGACTGCAGACTGGGCAAGAATACCTGAAGATGTGTTGGAGGAGATTAGCAACCGAATCACTGGGGAAGTTCCCGACGTAACGTGGGTGAGCTATACGATCACTTCAAAACCGCCATCCACAATAGAACCCTGCTGATGACCAATGCATTCGAAATAGAGACGATTCAATCTCATGATAAGCACAGAAATTGGAAAGGCGAGGGGTTATCGCTGACTCAAACGGTTGGCATAATCTACAGCGACGCATTTCAAAAGTACGATTTCGGTCCCACGCACCCGCTTAAACCAACGAGATTGAAATTGACCTTTGAGCTCATGAGAGCAGTTAAGCTCCTGTCTTCTTCAAACGTCATAGTCAGTGAACCGCGACAAGCAAACCGCGAAGAGCTACTGCTCTTTCATGAAGAGGAATATCTAGAGTTGGTCAGGCGGATGAGTGAATCTGGCGTAGGCTACTTGGACATGGGGGATACGCCTGCATTCAAAGGTTGTTATGAAGCATCGGCACTCGGTGCGGGTGCCTCACTAGAGGCCGCTGATCTTGTTATGTCCGGCAAAGCAACGCATGCAATGAATATCGCTGGTGGACTACATCATGCTCATCGCAACCGCGCTTCGGGGTTCTGCATATTCAACGATCCAGCAATCTCAATTGCCTATCTGAAACGGAGATATGGGATCAAGAAGATTCTGTACCTTGATGTAGACGCGCATCATGGAGACGGAGTGATGTATGGCTTCTACTCGGACCCAGGTCTCTTGGACATAGATTTCCACGAAGACGGCCATCATCTCTTTCCAGGAACCGGGTTCACGGATGAGATCGGAGTGGGTGAAGCATCCGGTTTGAAAGTAAATGTCCCACTATCGCCATTTACAGACGACAATGCGTACTTGGAGCTATTCAGGCAAATCGTACCACAAGCTGTCCGGAAATACAGCCCAGAAATCCTATTGCTGCAGTGCGGAGCGGACTCACATGCAAATGATCTCCTAGCTCACCTACAGATCACAACGACCGCCTATCGAGAAATTGCGGAAACCGTTCACACCTTGGCTCACGAAGTGGCACGGGGGAGGCTCGTGGTCTTCGGCGGAGGCGGCTATAATATCGCGAACGTTGCAAGAACTTGGACGATTGTTGGATCTGTGCTAGCAGGCTTCAATCCTCTAGACTCAATCCCTGAGAGCTGGCAAAGGCTCTTTGAAGCGCTTGTTGGCGAGAAGGCTCCTGATCGCATGGATACCAAGAACGAAGCCACTATCGAACTATCGCGAGACAAAACGCTACGACATGCAGTTGATATACTTCAGGATTTGAAGCGTCGGATACCTCTCCTGACGCAAGAGTAAGGGTGGAAAATCAGGCAGAGCTCTGCCAGGCGTTCTGCGCAGTCGCTTCTCGCGGTTTGAAGACCCCAGTGAGGAGATCCTTCTGGACGCGCAAGTAGTCCTCTGGCGTACCGACATCGGCCCAATAGCCTTCATGTTTGTACCCGGAGATAGCGCCTTCCCGCATTAGTTTCGGGAATACGTCCAACTCTAAGGATGCGCGCTTGCCTTTGGAGATCTTGCCAAGGACGGCAGGGCAGATGACGTACACACCAGCGTTAACCCATGTTTCTCCAGCAGGTTGCTTTCGCGGCTTCTCGATGAAACTTATGACTTTGTTCTCGCTGTCCACCTCGACTGCTCCGAATCTTGTTGGAGTGGCCGATCTGGCGAGGACGATTGTGGCTAGAGAATTGGATTTCTTATGTGCGTAGATCAGTTTGTCAAGATCCAGCTCCGAGAAGATGACATCGCCGTTTAGGGTGAGAAAATCGGAGCTGATCATCGGCTCAGCGTTCTTTATTGCCCCCCCTGTGTCCAAAGGCTCCTTTTCGAAACTGTACCTCAATCGAACTCCTAGTTTGTGCTCATCGAGGTAGCGTACTATCTGCTCCTGTAAATATCCAATCGCCAATATGATCCTGTCAAACTCGTACCGCTTCAAGTACTCGATCTGATACTCCAGAAGAGGTTGGTACCCAATGGGCAGCAGTGGTTTCGGCGTGGAGAATGAGCTTGGTCTAACGCGAGTTTCAAGGCCTCCACATAGAATCAGAGCTGTCCTCTCAGGTCGGAATTGCTTCATCCCAAGGCGCAGTAGGAATTCAGCGGTTTCTGAGCGATTTGTGAACCGGGTTCCATCCACTAGCAGATCTATCTTGTGCATCAATGTTGGATCAAGGGTCATACTGTACCGATGCTTCATGGCTTGTCGAGTAATACGTGGCATCCTTTAATTGTATTACGGACCGCATCTGGGCAAAGGCGCGCTCGATGCGGCTAGGTGCCCGGTCTGCGGAAGTACAGATATGGAGTATGTCTACGCGTTTGAGCAAGTAGCCCGCCTCAAATGTGCTAACTGCGTCGATGTCTGGTGGAGCTACGGCTAGTTCTCAACCGGTTCCTCTATGGCCGCTTCTAGTGACCGCTACTCTGTTTGGGTTGAATTCTAGCCCTTGCGGGTAATTCCCTCTAGCAGGATCCTCTGTTCAACTTGGGCGACGAGTCTCTTAGTCTGGTATACGACATCAGGGTTGACAGAGATGCTGTCGATGCCTGATTCAACTAGGAACTTGGTGAACTCCGGATAGACGCTCGGAGCCTGTCCACAGATGCTGACCGTCCTGCCATACTGATGAGCCGTCTCTATGAGGTCCTTGATCGCACGTTTCACCGCCAAGTTTCTCTCATCGAAGAGGGGTGCTAGGGCTTCATTATCTCTGTCCGCGCCCAATATCAGCATCGTGAGGTCGTTACTCCCTATCGAGAAGCCATCGACCCCCGCCTTGCAGAATTCGTCAGCTAGGAGTATGTTGCTCGGGATCTCCGCCATTATCCAGAGCTTGAAGTCCTCATCCTGCTTCAATCCTTCTTGTCGCATGAGCTCGCGTATCTTCACGAATTCTTCAACTGTCCTGTTGAATGGGATCATGCACCACAAGTTCTTCAGCCCCATCTCGTTTCTGACCTTCTTTACCGCTGCAATTTCCAGCTTGAAGGCTGGTTCGTACCTTGGATCTGTGTAGCGGCTTGCGCCTCGGAATCCAAGCAGCGGGTTCGCCTCCTTTATCTCGCTCTCATATTTCTCTCCGCCCTCCAATTTGGCGTACTCGTTTGTCTTGAAATCGCTGAACCTCAGCACGACCGGTCTCGGATAGAAGGCGCGGCAGAAAGTTGCGAGTCCAGATGCCAGTTTGTCGACGAACTCATCCGGATGTTTGTTCTCGATAAGCCACATGGGATGTTTTCGTATGTGGTCATTGACGATGAACTCCATGCGTAGCAGACCGACGCCATCAACTGGTAGCTGAGCCGTCTTTTCGGCAAGTTCGGGTTCGCCGAGGTTGACGTAGATCTTGGTTCCGGTAACGGGGGCCGCAGTAAGTCCCGGCTGCCCTTGAAAAGTGCTTTCCTGCAGTTTGGGAGCTAGGACTTCTTGGATGATTCCCTCATACACTACGCCGCTCTTCGCGTCAACCGTGACTTCCATGCCTGATGCGAGAACTTTCGTTGCATTCTTGGTTCCTGTGATGCATGGGATTCCCAGTTCTCTGCTGACGATGGCCGCGTGGCATGTCATACCCCCGGCATCCGTCACGATTGCCTTTGCCTTTTTCATCGCTGGAACCCAGTCGGGAGCGGTCATCTCCGTAACCAGGATCTCGCCGCTTAGGAATTCGTTTACATGTTCCGACGAGGGGATGACATGTACCTTGCCCGCTCCAATTCCAGGCGAGGACGGCAAGCCTTTGACGAGTATCTTCCTCTCTGTCACGATGGTCGTCTTCTGTTCGGCTGGGATCTTCTTCAGTGACCATACTGTCTCTGGTCGCGCTTGAAGTATGAGCAACTTGTTAGTCTGTTTGTCGAGGCCCCACTCGATGTCCATGGCTCGGCCGTAATGTTCTTCGATCGTAAGTCCATACTTTGCGAGTTCTATCACTTGACCGTCTGCTATTACTTGGCGGTCTTTCAACGTATCAGGAACAGGTTTCTCTTCGGTTCCACCATTGAGTTTCTGTGCCAGCATGATTGTCTTGGTCGGTATTGCTTTACGTGTGATCTGTAGTGTCTTCTTGTCTACATAGTAAGTGTCTGGTGTCACACTACCCTTCACCACGTACTCACCCAACCCGTACGCAGCCTCTATCATAACAAGGGAATCATCGCCATTCGTCGGGTCCATGGTGAACATGACTCCGCTGGATTCGGAATAGCACATCATCTGGACAACAGCTGATAGAGCGACGCTTAGGTGATCGAACCCTTTCTGCACCCGGTAGAATATGGCCCGGTCTGTGAACAGGCTCGCATAGCACTCTCTAACACTTTCAATTACATTGGGTGCACCCGAGATATTCAAGTAGGTCTCCTGCTGACCCGCAAAGCTTGCGTCTGGCAGGTCTTCGGCAGTGGCCGAGCTTCGAATCGCAACGAAGGGGCTCTTGACCTTCTCATGAGCGGCGAGTTTCTCATATGCCTGTGCTATGACCTTCTGAAGTTCCCTAGGCATTGGAGCCGAATTGATCATCTTTCTTATTTCTGCGCCCACCATCTGAAGTGTCGTTGTGTCGTTTGCATCCTTTAGAGCTCGCAGCGATTCCGCTATCTTCTTCTCCAGACCGCTTTCCTTGAGAAAGAGCCTATACGCATCAGCTGTGAGCGCAAAGCCATATGGCACGGGGACTTTCGTCTTAGACGTCATCTCCCCCAAACTAGCCGATTTGCCACCTACCAGTGGTACATCCTGCTTGCCAATCTCATCGAACCAGAGTAGAAGTGAATTCAAATTGTCCATCTCCTCTTCTCTTCGCCCTACCAGTGTACTGCGTTTCTACCCGGAACAATCGCCTTGGGTAATATTTGTCTACCTACGATAGTTACATCCATACACATTGGTTAGCAGCCCCTGCGGCCGCAATCTGCCTCCCGTAAGCACAAGTTCCCGTACTCATCAGATCCTCGTTCAAGAGAGATGGCGCGGAGGCAGAATCTCTGAAGGAATACTCGGAATGCAAGAACAAAGGGAGCGATCGCGGCCTTCGTTCTCTTGTCGACCAAACGGTCAGAACTACTGTAACCGATTGTTCTTGACATAAGATTGTGGTGGGCCGGGCCGGAATTGAACCGGCGACCACCTGCGTTCTGCATTGTCTATGTCAGGCAGGTATCCTAACCAGACTAGACGACCGGCCCGGAACAGTGCGTCATTTCAGAGCTCACAGAAATAAAGCCTACCAAAGCAGCGTTGCCAATTCTCGGAATCAGTATGCTCACCAACATCAGGTTGGTCCTGAGACTTGGACTCGGTCGAATCGAATGTACGGTGCCACACATCCGAATGATGATCCAGAGACGACCTCTGGACGGTTTGAGATGCCCGAGATACTATGCATCAATTCTTGCACCGACCCACTAACGGTACCACCTACTATGCCTTCGCCCAGTTCCCCGTTTGTTATTCCCTGGGCGTTTCGGATTTCAGAACCGAATCTAGTTGTGATTTGATCCGGATTAAGCCAAGCTGCTTCGTAAATGACAAGGCCCTCCTTGATTTCACTGATCAACGCTTCAAGACTACCATGACCAGCTCTGATTGAGAGATTAGTATTCGCGTTTGCTGGAGCGATCGAGTAACGTTCATCCACGTCGACGCCGAAACCTGTTCGAATGCCATTTCCGGTTGGCTTTGAGTGCATCGTTTGAGCATGAAGCTGGTCATAGATGTGCTTCTGGAATACACCCTTCTCTATGAGTCTGGTTCGCTGTTGTGCCTGTCCTTCGTCGTCGAATGGGTTAGTTCTCAAACCGTAGGGATAGAGTCCATCATCTAGCACTGTGAGCTGTTCGGAAGCGATCTGGTCGCCATGCTTGAACTGAGAGAGGTTGAGCTTCAAGGCGTCGGCGCTCGCGTGGAATCCTATGGTTGGTACGAATGCATCGCAGACGAGTGATGGAGAGAAGATCACAGTAGTTTCCTTCGTCTTGGCCGGACGCCGGTTTAGGCTGCTTCTTGCAATGTTCAGCCACTGAGGAATCAGTTTGTCGGGCGCTATGTCACCGACCCTCCTTGCATATCGCGTGGGCCAAAATTCTGTAGGGTTGCTTCCTGTGCCCACCTTGAGCGTCATTTCCACGTAGATGTAGGTTCCAGTTGAGGTGCATGCCACGTCTCGACTGTTTAGTATCTGGGTCTCGACAACATACGTTCTCACTTTGCCGTACGTGAGCGAGATATCTTTCTCTGCGGAGATCTGAGCCTGAGCTGCTTCTGCGTAATCTCTGGCCGCTCGTTCACTATTGCTTGAGATTCTCTTGTCCACAGTACTTGCTGAAGGAAATCTCTTCTTCTCAGGTAGTTCAAAGAACGGCGAGCGATTCAGCCTGGCAATATCGTGTGCTTTCTTTGCGGTATCTTCAAGTTTGCTTTCGGAATTGCATGAAGCGAAACCGACGCCAGCGCCATCACTGCGCGGTATTATGACTCTGACTCCGTACCCCGTATTCTCTTGCCATATTGTGGCTTCTCTCTCGTTCCGTCTCAACTGAACATCTATTCTTCTTGAGCGCTGCGTGTAGACCTCCCACTGGGCCCTCGTAGTTCTGTCCATTATCGCGGAAATGTTCATGCAATCACCGCTCTCGTTCTCCACCACGTTCCGCCGCTGCCGACGGGAACGTAATCTTCCTTCCCCTTTCCGCAATTCCCAGCATCCACCATGAATCCATCTTTGCTCACAGCGTCAACGCTCCCCAAGACCTCCAAGACTCGTCCGGTAAGCGTGATGGATTTGAGCGGTTTCGTCTTCGTGCCGTTCTCGATCAGGTAGCCCTTCTTTGATGCGACTTGCATTCCTCCGCCGAGTGGGTCCTCGATTCCAAATTGCCACCGCATCATCATCACTCCACTCTTCGTATCTCTGATTATCTCGTCGACTGTCCAGTCTCCGGGTTTCGAGTAGGTATTGCTCATCCTGATGAATCGTCGCCGTGACGCGTTCTGAGTTCTGGAACTTGCTGTTAATGGCGAATTCATCGCCGCGCTTGTTTCTACGTCATGCAAGAAGCTGATGAGTACCCCTTTGTCAACTAGTGTATTCTTTCTTGCTGGTGCTCCGTCGTCGTCAAAGTAGTAGGTCCCGTGTCCTCCTTCGAAAGTTGAATCCTCATAGATAGTGACAAGTTCCGAGGCAACTCTTCTGCCGAGCATCTCCTTAAGGTATGATCGTCCTCGCAATGCTTGGTCTGCTTCTAGGCCATGGCCGAATGATTCGTGGCAGACAGTCCCAACGGTTCCTGGATCTATGATCACCTTCTGAAGACCTCTCGGTGGTGCGACTGACTTCAGTTGCTCTATGGCGGCATCAACAGTCTCTCTCACCGCCGATTCAGTTAAATCATAAACAACTTCGTAACCCATTGTGCCTCCGGCTGTCAAGACGTCATATTCCGTCACGTCGTTCTCTTTCACGATCACCTGTATCGCGACCCTTGTGCGAGGAATACGCTGGCGTGCTTGTGTTCCATGAGAAGTCACAAGAGCCCTTTCCATCACCGCCTCCCCATAACTAATGTGAACATCCATGATCCTTGAATCCATGCCTCGTGCTAGGTTGAACAGATCTCGAATCCTCTGTAGTTTGTCCTCAAGCGAGACTTGCTGAGGCTCTATCTTTACCGGCATCTGCATGTCAAGTCTAGTAGGATCGGGCAGGGTTAGCTTGTTTGTCCCGCCCTTGGGCAACGTGTTTAACCTCTCGGCGAGCTTACGTATTGTCGAAAGCTCTGTCTTGTTCGAACTTGAGTATGCCCATCCTTGATTTGTGAGACCGCGCAAGGAGATGCCTTTTGTCGATCTTGTGCTAATGTTCTCGCGGTCCTTGTTCTTCCGGATTGTGAGATCTGTCTGAATATCGTAGAGTCCGTCGGCGTAATGTAGATTCACTTTCTTCAGCGTCTGCTGCATGTCGCCAATGATGCTATCTGACTCCTCGCTC
>Ga0315280_10006789_pt1 | contig 15634 bp, 12 predicted proteins | sample YL17G06_40_MG_FD_203697 | JGI IMG/M metagenome (GOLD analysis project Ga0315280, IMG submission 203697) | Sediment microbial communities from Yellowstone Lake, YNP, Wyoming, USA - YL17G06_40 | ecosystem: Environmental > Aquatic > Freshwater > Lake > Sediment | place: USA: Wyoming | collected... | reverse complement strand
CGAATCCATACACGGTCACTACCCAGCCGAACCAGCGCCAGGTCCGGCGGGAAATCAGCGCCATCAACTGACCCGCCAGGAAGAAAAAGATCAGGCTGGTGGTCAGCAGGAGAAGCACTTCGCGGGTGCCAATCAGATCATGGGTGCGATGAAGCACGTACTGAACCAGTCCCAGGACCAGGAAAGCCGCGGCCGGCAGGTAAAGAGGGGACCAGATCAGACGGACAAAACCCTGCCGAACGCATCCTAGCCCCCAGAGGAAAAGCAACACGAAGGCCGACACGACCAGCCCAGCCCGCGCCCACGGCACGACCGCGCCGAAGGCCAGGGGTGCGCCTAGCAAAAGCGCAAGCAGCAAGATGCGAACAACCTGAAACGTCATAGGTAACGGTCCGGCCGACTCAGGCGCGCGTGAGTCTGGGCCAGCGCAAACATCATTAATGTGGAGCGGCCGGCGCCGCGAGGGCCGAATTGGCCGTACGCTCCGGCGCGGGCACGAGGACCACCTTGTCCAGCCAAAAGCGGCCACTGATGTCCATGGGGAAAGTCCGGCCGCGCGGCCGCCACACTGACAGTCGCACGAAGTGGGATTCGCTCCCCGTCGTGAAGGTCAGGCTAACCGGGCCCCAGTCTCTCGTACCGACCACCGGTTCGGTGGCCACCTCCAGGCAGCGGGGACATACTGCATCCAGAACGCGCAAGCGGGGACCACTGTCGGAGGTTATGCCTTCTGCGCGGACATAAGCACTCAGTGTGTAGGTCTGCTGCGGCGCCACCGGGACGTATTGGGACACCGGCTCATGTTCGTCGTTGTGGCTCACCGTAAAGTCAACCCGCAGGCAGCGGTCGCCGTCCAAGGCGCCCCGGCTCTGCGCGTCGAGCTCGAGGTAAGGTTCGTCCCGAAAGGCCCAGTCAAAACCCCCGTTCAGCGGTGCTTGCTCGAAGTCGCCGTTGAAGACCAGGTTCGCCGGATTCCCGGGCGCCGGCCTGCGTACCACTCCGGCTCGGATCAGGTCTTGCCACACCGTCCAGGCCCGTGACGGCCGCCCCGACCGAATCAGGGCGTCAAGGAAGGGCCGCGCATCCGCAAAAGCCGACGGCGGGGCATCCTTCATCGCCAGGGTCCAAACCCGATAGGCCGAATCGACTTCGCCCTGGCTGCTCAAGAGATTGAGCAGGGCCAGTCTCGGCGCCGGATCCCGTCCCTCCGGCAGCACCTCGCGAACCAGGATTTCCGGATCGGGAAAGGAGCGAAAACAGGTGTGCAGGGTCGGCACGACATACCAGGGACCCATGGCCAGCACCCGCCGGAACCGCGCGCGGGCCTCCGCGGGGCGGTCAGTCCGCAAGTAGTAATTGGCCGCCATCCATTGAACGCGGGGCACCATGGGGCTGAGGGCCAATGCATGTCCAAAGGCTTCATCTGCGCAGGCATAATCACCGGCCAACTCACAGTTGGAGGCCAGATTCAGCCAGTACAGCGTTTCATCGGGATTCAAGCGCACGGCTTGGCGCAGATGCTCGGGCCCCTCGGAGGAAGCAGAGAGGTCCGGCAGAAAAGAAGAGGAGATGCCCAGGCGATTGTAGATTGCGGGATTGTCAGGGTCCAGGGCGAGCGCCCGACGAAGGTCGGACAACACCAGGGATTCGCTGAGCCGGGCGGCGAGCGCGGTGCGAATGGCCACGCGACTCACGGCCGCCCCCCCCAGGGCCAGCGCCAGCAGAAACAGGACCGCCCGCCATCTGGAATGCAAGGACAGTGCGAAGGTGTCGACAGCAAACAGGCGATTCGTCACGCCAGGCGATGCTCAGCAGAGGATTGAAAGGCGCAACTACTTGAACTCAATTTCGGAACGGCGGAGCGGCTGGCAACCGACGGCCGCCGCCGCTGAACTCCTCGTTCTTGCCCCGGGATGGCAAGGGCGCCAGAAGAACTGCCCCCCCGAGCTCGTACCTTATCGCCCGCAAGGGATCGAACTGGTCCCAGCCGCGGAGTCGTGCTAGTACTTCGCGTAATACTTTGAATGGTAATAGGATCCATAATAACTATCCCGCTGCGCCGTCATCTTGTTCAATACGACCCCCAGGATCCTGGCCCCGGCGTTCTCCAGGATCCGCTGGGTGCGGATGAGGGCGCCGCGGGCCGTCACCCCGCTCTCCACGACCAGCACCACGCCATCCACCCAGGGAGAGAGCGCGGTGGCGTCCGTAACCAAAAGCACCGGCGGGGTATCCACGATCAGGTGATCAAAACGCTGGCGCAAGTCCTGCAACGTCTTCTCCATCGTGGGCGAAGAGAGCAGATCAGCCGGATTGGGAGGCCGCGGACCCGCACAGATCACGCGCAGGTTGGCCGCCGACTTCATCGGGTGCATGACTTCCTCCAGGCTGTGGGCGCCGGAGAGATAACTGCTGAGGCCTTTCTGATTGGACAAGCCCAATTTCGAGGCGATGTCCGGGCGCCGCATGTCCGCCTCGATCAGTAACACCCGGTCCCCGCGCTGGGCAAAGGCGAACGCCAAGTTCAGGCTGGTCGAGGTCTTCCCCTCTTTCGGATGGGCACTGGTCACCAGCAAGGTCTGGGGTGGCCGCGGCGAAGTGGAGAGCAAGATCGAAGTCCGCAGGCTGCGATAGGACTCGGCCATCACCGAAGCGGGTTCGTGGATCAGCGTCAACCCCACTCCGTCCTGCTGGGTCTGTTGCTTCTTGGCCCCGCCGCGCCTGAATAACTTCCGGGAACTGGAGGCATATGCCGCCGGTATCACCGCCAGCGCCGCCGTGCCGGTAAGTTTTTCCACTTCCTCGGCGTTCTTCACAGAGATGTCCAGGGCTTCCTGGACGAAAACAATGGCGATGCCGAGCAGCAACCCGGCGAGCAGACCGAAGGAGAGATTGAGGGCCTTCCTCGGCCGCACCGGATGCTGGGGCGCCATCGCCTGATCTACCACGTGAATGTTCGTGGCCCGCAGACCCGCCGTCACGGCCGCGTCCTTGAGGCGCTGCAGCAGGTTATCGTAGAGCTGGCCGTTGGTGTCAAACTCACGCTTGAGGATGTTGTGCTGGATCATGAGCTGACTCACTCTTTCCACATCCACCTTGGCGCGCCCCACCTCTCCCATCAAGAGCTTCTCCCGACTTCGCGCCGCCAGGTAGTCGTTGTGCATGCGCTCGACAATGCGGCGGCGCTCCCGCTCGATCAGCGTTTGCACCTCGTCGAGTTGCTCCTGCAAGCGAAGAACCTTGGGAAAGTTGGGGCCGTATTGGGCCCGGGCCTCGGCGAATTGCGTCCGGAAATCCGCGCTCTTTTCGTCCAGTTTTTGCAGTAATTCATCCTGAGAAAACAAGGCCATCGGGGCTTCGCTGGCCTGGGCAACCTGATATTGTGATTCCTTCAGCAAACGGTCGCCCTGCGCCGCCGTAAATTCCTTGCTCAGGTCAGACAGCCGCTGCTCGCCGACGGTCTCCTTCTCGCTGAGATTGACGATCGAGTTCTGCCGCTGGTAGTCGACCAAGGCTTGCTGCGACTTCTCCACTTTCGCCTTCAGTTCGTCCAGTTGCTGCTCCATCCAGCTGGTCGCCTGGCGCGTGGCGTCATACTGCTTGCGAAAATTGTATTCGATGTAGTTCTTGGTCAGGGCATTCACCACCCTGGCCGCCCGGTCGGGATCCGTATCCTCATAGTTCACTTGCAGGATGCGGCTGCCTTTCACCCGCTCCACCGTCAGGGCGCCGAGGAAGCCACCCACCAGCTCGCTCTGCGCAGCCCCAGAAGAATCAGACCCTCCGGGGGACGTCCGGCTGCCGGCCGCGCCTCCGCCCCCTCCCAAGCGCAGGCCCTGAATCGTCTGCCAGGCCAAGTTCTCGCTCTGCAGGACATTCACTTGCGTTTCCAGGAAGGAGTCATCACTCGGGATACTCCCGTACAGGTCCGTCAGGGACCGGACTTGCGGCGTCTCCGCTTCGATTTCCACCCGGCCCGCCGCCCGATAAACCGGTTGCTGCTTGAAGGTAAAGATGGCCACAAGCGTCGTCATTATCAGGGCCACCGTCAAGATCTGCCAAAGCCCCTTGACCAGCATGCCCCAATAAACGGAAAGGGGCGCAGTGGTCTCGAGGTTGGACGCATCAATGTCGATGTACGCGCCCGGCCGGGTCGTCAGCCGCTCTTCCAGTGGTTTGTGCTCCAGGGGAGCCAATCCTTCGTGTCTTGCCATGTCCTCAGCCGTTCCGCATGACGTGCAGGCAATCCAGACCGCCGGCATTCGCCGCCGGACTTTCACCGTCGATAGATAATGAGGCCGGTTCCCACGGCGGCAGCGAAGCCCACCGCGGTATCGGCGGCCCGCCGCAGCGCTTTCTTTCCCGCGCTATCTGGCACAAAGAGAATGTCGTTGGCGTACAAGGGCAAGTCCGGAGCACGGTTGGCCATAATCTGTTTCAGCTTCACCGGTATCTCTTCCCTGCCCCCCGCTTTCTGGAGATTCTTCCGCAGAATCATCGCCTTATCTTGCTGCGCCGTGACCTTGGCATTGTCGGCCAATGCCAGTGCCTTCATAACCGTCATTTCCTCATACTCACTCTTCAGGGTGAATCCCCCAGGGCGATTGACCGCCCCCACCACATAAATGACGCCCGCCCGCTGCACCGTCACCCGATCCCCCGGGTAGACAACCGGATTCAGGCTGGAGTCTCCCGTGTTCATCAGACCCTTCAAATCCACCGTTACCGTGGGAGCCGCGCCCGGGCTGGCCCCTCGCTCATCACTCCCGGGGACCAACCCCAGCGCCCGCATCGCCATTTCCCCACGCGTAATGATGCCCGTGCTCCCCACGTCTTCCGTAAAGCCCCCGGCTTGCGACACCACGTCCAGGAACGTCGTGCGCCCTAACACCCGGAGCGTCTGCGGCATCCGAACGGCGCCCACCACCGCGATGGCATGGGCGCGCGATTCTTTCACCGAAACCGTAACCTGAGGATTGGTCACGAGGCCGGCCGTGCGCAGACGTTCGCTCACCCCCGCCGCCAATTGTTCCAAGGTCAAGCCCCCGGCCGGGATCGGCGTGGCGAGAAGCGGCATGATTATCATTCCGTTGGAATTAACCCGGTAGTCACGCGATAATTCGGGAACATCGAAAACCGTTATCTCCAGCACATCTTCCTGACTGACGAGGTAATCCGCCCCCCGGAGCTGACTTTGAGCCTCCGCGCGCAGCGGCTGCCCCGGCTCGACTCGCACCCCCTCCGGCTGCACCATACTGGGAGCATTCGGACCGAGTGGCTGCGTTGCCGGAGCCTGGCCCCACACCGGTAAGCCGCCGAGGAGGGCCGCCGCCATCAGCAGCAAGATTTCGCCCCGCCTGCCGAACTGGCCTCCGCCGACAACTGGAACCGAATCCTCTGCTGACAAACTTCGAACTTTCAATAGCATTCCCTTTCCTCTCGCTCCCCGGCCCCGCACCGGGCTTTCCGGGCCGCAGCCGAAACGGGCTACCCTCACTTCAAACACGAACCGGCATACCCACCGCCAGCCACGAGAAACCTGAGCATGGGCTTTGCCGGGCCAGCGGTTCAACCATTGCAACATCCACCTCCACCGCTGCTGACTTCTGCAACAACTCTACGGATATCACCAGCCGCGATTGGTTCTTCTTGCGAACCAGGAATCCCTCGATCCCTTCCAGTGGACCTGACTTCACCCGGACCCAATCACCACACCGCAGATAGGCATGGGGCTCCACCCGAATTCCCTTCTTGATGATCTGGCGCACCGCATCCATTTCCGCCTGAGGAATCGGCGTGGCACGCCCGCTCGCGCCCACAAAGCCATGCACTCCCGGTGTCGTCAAGACCTCGAGGCGCCGTTCGAAGCCGTAGCGCAGGAAGAGGTAGCAAGGAAACAGGGGCAGCGAGAGCTGCTTGACTCGGTCTTTCCACTGCCGCTTGGCACTGTAAAGGGGTAAGAGAGTTTCAAAGCCTTTGGTGGAAAGGATCTGCGCCACGGCCTTTTCATGTTGGTGCCGCACGTAGAGCGCGCACCAAGATCCATTGCTCCCCTCAATCCCGACAGCCGGGTTGTTCGCTGCGCTGGACATAGCTCCGCCCTGTGACTCACAGTCGAACCACTCGTCCGGTCCAACCACCCCAAAGTCATCGTGAGAAAATGGGGCAAGAACGTGGGCTTTTCGCTCCCAGGGAAGTCTACGGGCGCTCCCCCCAGAACCCGTCGTTCTAACTGGATACGCTACTCCCTTTTCTGCTACAGGATACTCGAATCTTTCTGCCCAAGCAAGAAGATTCCGGCTTTTGTTTGTGTACGTTGAGGGAATTATCCACCCAGCATCCTATGGTGGTCCAGGGCTATCCGTCTCCGGCCCTCCTGCCGGATTTCCCACCCCCATGCTATACTCATTCCTCATTTGGCGCCCGGAACGTCGCCCCCGAGGACGGTACTCATGGACACTCGCGAACCATCAAATCCCATCGGCACTTCGCTGGAGGCCCTAAAGTCCGGATTTCAGCAGAAATCCGCCCAGGTGGGCATCATCGGCCTGGGATACGTTGGGCTGCCGCTCGCCCTCCTTTTCGCCCGCAAAGGCTCGCCCACCACCGGATTTGATACCGACCCGGCCAAGGTCGAAATGCTGCAACAAGGACGAAGCTACATCCGGCATATATCTGATGCCGACATTGCCGAACAAGTTTCAAAACACCACCTTCAAGCCACCGCCGATTTTTCCCGGCTGGGGGCAATGGACGCCATTCTGATCTGCGTCCCGACACCGCTCGGCCCGCACCGCGAACCGGACCTCTCCTTCGTGCGCAATACGGCAGAGGCCATCCGCCTCCATTTGCGGCACGGGCAACTGGTCGTACTCGAGAGCACGACTTATCCCGGCACCACCGACGAACTGCTCTTGTCCATCCTCGAGCAATCCGGATTGCGGTGTCCCGCCTCAGCTTACGTCACGGACGAACAAGCGGTGCTGCACGCGGCGCCAGCTCCCGAGCCGGATTTCTTCCTGGCCTTCTCCCCCGAGCGCGAGGACCCGGGAAACAAGGATTTTCAAACGCACCAAGTTCCCAAGGTGATCGGCGGAGTGAACGCCCCCAGTGCCCTGGCGGCGCAGGCACTCTACCAAGAAGTATTCGAACGGACCGTCCTCGTCAGTTCGGCGCGCGCGGCGGAAATGGCTAAGCTCCTCGAGAACATCTATCGGTGCGTGAACATTGCCCTGGTCAATGAACTCAAGCTGCTTTGCCTGCGGATGGGCATTGATGTGTGGGAAGTCATCGAAGCCGCTAAGACCAAGCCTTTCGGCTTCGCGCCCTTCTATCCGGGCCCCGGGCTGGGCGGCCATTGTATTCCCATCGACCCCTACTACCTCACCTGGAAGGCACACGAGTACAACTGCCCCACCCGCTTCATCGAACTTGCCGGGGAGGTGAACTCCTCGATGCCCGAACACGTGGTGGCAGCCATTTCGACGGCCCTAAACGAGCGCCAACGTTGCCTTCCCGGCGCACGCATCCTGATTCTGGGGGTCGCTTACAAGAAGGACATCGACGACGCCCGGGAGTCGCCGAGCCTGCGGATCATCCAGATTCTCCAGGCGCGCGGCGCGCAAGTCGATTATCATGACCCCTATTTCCCGCGTCTGCCCAAAATGCGACGGTATGATTTCCGCCTCGAGTCGGTCGAGCTGAGCGCCGAAACGCTCGGCCGCTACGATGCTGTGGTGATTGCCACCGACCATTCCAGCTACGATTACCCTTTCATCGTGCGCCAGGCGCGGCTCGTGATCGACACGCGCAACGCCACGCGCCACGTGATTGAACAGCGGGAGAAGATCGTGCGCTGCTGAATGGCTTTCCCCGACTCTTGCCCCAACCGCGTTATCTGCGGCTGGTGCACGGTTTCATCCAGGTTACGGAGGCCCCTCATTACCCCCATACGAATGGCCCAGGTTCGGCTTTCGGCGGACGAGATTCGAGCCGTCCGGCAGGTTCTGAAGAGCGGGCAGCTCCGCGCGGGCCTAAGGACGGCTGAGTTCGAGGCCCGCTTTGCCCGGGCCGTTGGCGCACGCTTCGCCGTGGCCGTCAGTTCCGGAACCGCGGCGCTCGACCTTGCCTATCGCGCGCTGCTGAAACCCGGCGACGAAGTGATGGTGCCGGATTTCACCTTTGTGGCGACGGCTTCGATGGTGGTCGCGGTGGGCGCCAAACTGGTGTTCGCCGACGTGGACCCGGACACGCTCACCCTGGACCCCACGGACGTCGAGCGCCGCATCACTGCCCGCACGCGTGCCCTTGCCCCGGTGCATCTCTATGGACAACCGGCAGACATCGCGTCGCTGGCTCGCTTGGCCCGACGGCACCGTCTGAAGATCATTTGGGACGCCGCGCAGGCCCATGGCGCGCGCTTCAGGCGACAAGATGTCGGTTCCTTCCCCGATCTGGTGTGTTATTCCTTCTACCCGACGAAGAACATAACCACCGGTGAGGGCGGTATGGTGACCACTTCCAACGAGGGCCTGGCTGCGGAACTCCGCTTGCTCCGTTCGCATGGCGAGAAAGGTCGCTATCTCCATGTCCGGCTTGGGTTTAACCTCCGAATGACCGATATCGCCGCAGCCATCGGGCTGGCCCAACTGGCCAAGCTCCCCGCCGCGCTCGAGCGGCGCCGCCGGAACGCCGCTTTGCTTACTAAGGGGTTGGCAGATATCCCGGGCATCAAAACTCCGTGCATCTGTGCGGGCTGCGAGCACGCTTTCAGTCTTTATACCGCCCAGCTTGACCCGAAGACCTTGAGGATGACCCGGGATGAGTTTCAGAAGGCGTTGGCCGCTCGGGGTGTCGAGACGGCAGTCCACTATCCTCGGCCTCTACATCGCCAGCCGATCTTCCACGGGCATGGCTCCGACCGCGACTTCCCGGTGAGCACTCGGCTCGCTGAAACCGTGGTCTCGCTGCCGGTCCATCCGGGCCTGAGCCTGCGCGATGTTCGCCAGATCGTGCGTGCCGTCCGCGAAGTGGCAGGTCTCACCCTCAGTTGAGTACGTGCGGCCCGAGCCGCACCCGAGACCTGAAACTGTGGTAGCCTCGACACCAGCGCATCTCCGCCGGCACTTGGCACAGGCTCACATCAAGCATTTCGACCTTTTGGGAGGCTGCCCTGACTCGCCTCATCTACACCTCGGACCTGCACGGCCTTCTGCCGCTTTACGAGGCCGCCGGTGAGACAGCCCTGCGGTTCGAAGCGGACGCACTGATATTCGGCGGCGACCTGTGTCCAGGCACGCCGAGTGCTTCGTCGGTTGACCTCCCGAGGTCGCAACCGGAGTTCATCCTTCGGGAACTTGGCCCGATGCTCCGGGCATGGAAGCGTGCGCGTCCGGCGCTCCGAATTTTTGCCATCCCCGGCAACGATGATTGCCAGACGATTCTCCCGGCACTCGAGGAGCTTGAGCGAGAAAGCCTGATCGAGAACCTCCACCAACGAGGCACACGCCTGGGTGACTACACCCTTGTCGGCCTTGCCTTCGTTCCACCTACCCCCTTTGCTATCAAGGATTTCGAGCGCCGAGACCACACAGGAGCAGCCCCCAGACCAGCCCGAATTGGACCCTGTGTGCTGGGAACAACCCGGGGATTCGAAGTTCTGCACGATTTCGAGGCCTACCTGGATTCCCACCTGACCATCGAGGAGGAACTGACCGGGTTGCCCGTCAGCGACCCGCAGCGAACAATTGCCGTGGTACACTGCCCGCCTCATCACACGCGCTGCGATGTGCTCTCGAGCGGCCAGCACATCGGCAGCGAGGCCCTGCGCCGGTGGGTCGAGCGAGTCCAACCCTTGCTCACCCTCCACGGCCACATCCACGAAAGCCCGCGCGCCTCCGGCGCCTTCTGCGACCGTATCGGCCCCACCACTATCGTGAACCCCGGCGCCGATCCCGCCGGGCGGGACCCGCATCTGGTCTTCATTAACCTCGAAGACCTCTCCACCCTCGAACATTCCGTTTACGGGCAATGCCAAGCGAAAGAGTAAGGTATCGAGTTAGGCTGGTCGCGTTAGCTTCCGCTTCAACTGCACCACGGCGCGGCCGGCGGCGCGCAGCTGACGCGCGACCTGATTGGGGGCGGTGCCGCCGATGACGTTGCGGCGGTGGACGGCTTTTTCGGGCGAGATGGCCACGGCGCGCAGCGCGGCGTCCCAGGCGGGAATGAATCGCTGCGCTTCGGTGTTGGAGAGTTCCGCAAAAGTCATCTGCCGGTCGGCGCAATGCCGCACCAGGCGCCCTACCTGCTCGTGGGCTTCGGCAAAGGGCACGCCACGGCGGACCAATTCATCGGCAAGGTCCGTCGCCGTCAGAAAACCCTGGGCCGTCGCGGCCTTCATGCGCTCGGCGTGAACCCGTAAAGTACGGACCACGCCCGCCGCCACTTCCAGCGCGTCGCGAGTGGTATCGACGGCATCGAACAGAGCGGGCTTATCCTCTTGCAAGTCGCGGTCGTAGGCGAGCGGCAGACCCTTCACCAAGGCCAGTAGATTCGTCACCTTCCCCAGCACGCGTGCCGCCTTGCCCCGGATGAGTTCGAGCGCATCCGGGTTCTTCTTTTGCGGCATCAGGCTGCTGCCGGTGGTATAAGCATCAGCCAGTTCCACGTAGCCGAATCCCGGAGAAGAGTAAATGATGAGGTCCTCCGCCAAACGACTCAAGTGCGTCATCGCCAGGGCACAAACAAAAACCAGCTCACAGATGAAGTCCCGGTCGGAAGTCACGTCCAGGCTGTTGCAGGCCACCCGCGCAAAACCCAATTCACGCGCCAGGCGCGCCCGGTCGAGTGGGAAGGTGGTCCCCGCCAGCGCCCCCGCGCCCAGGGGAAGTTCATCCGCACGCTCGCGACAATCCTCGAGCCGGCTCACGTCGCGCGCGAGCATTTCGTAATACGCCAGCAGATAATGAGAAAAAAGGACCGGCTGCGCCGGTTGCAGGTGCGTGTAGCCGGGCATCACCACCCCAAGGTGCCGCTGGGCCTGATCAAGCAAGGCTTCGATGAGCTGGACGGCGGCACACTCGAGTTCAACGGCAGCATCTTTCACGAAGAGGCGAGTCTCCGTGGCCGCCAGATCATTGCGACTGCGGCCGGTACGGAGCTTCCGAGCTACCACCCCGACTTTTTCCTCGAGGCGGGCTTCTACCCAGGTATGGACGTCCTCGCTGCTCTCGCCGGCCGCCCAATCCGGGTGGCGCTTGACGTGGCGGCCCAGCTCTTCAAGCCCGAGCACGAGCCGACGCACCTCGCCGGGCGCGAGCACGCGCGCCGCGCCCAGGGCCTTCACATAGGCCAGATTGACGCGCAGCTCGTAATGAATCAGCCGCTGGTCGAACGAGAACGATTCCGAGAACTTCTCGAATCGCGGGTCCGTCCGGCCCTCGAAGCGTCCGCCCCAGAGCTTCATTTCTTCTTCCTTTGGTCAGGGGATTTCGCCATGGCCTTGTGGGCCGCCAGTTCGACCGGCAGGCCCAGGATGTTAATGAAGCCCTCCGCATCCTTCTGGTCATAATCCGCGCCCATGGTGAACCCGGCGATGCTCGTGTCATAAAGCGAGAACGGCGAACGGCGGTCGAGCACGCGCACGTTGCCCTTGTAGAGGCCCAGCGTCACGCTGCCGGTCACGTTCCGTTGTGTGGGGTGAATGAAACTATCCAGGGCTTCGCGCAGGGGTGTGAACCATTGCCCGTAGTAAACCAGCTCCGCGTAGCGCAGCGCGATGTGCTGCTTGAAGTGGAACGTCTCGCGGTCGAGGCAAAGCGTCTCGAGTTCATGGTGCGCGGCCATAAGCAATGTGCCCGCCGGGGTCTCATACGCGCCGTGCGACTTGATGCCCACCAGCCGGTTCTCAACGAGGTCCATGCGGCCCACGCCGTTCCTGCCGGCCAGGGCATTCAGCGTTTCGAGCAGGCGCACCGGGCTTAGCCGCCTGCCATCGACGGAAACGGGCACACCCGCTTCGAAGCCGATGATCACGGTCGTCTCCCGGTTGGGAGCGCGGCGCGGACTCTGGCTAAGCTTCCAGGCGTCTTCCGGCGGTTCGCCGAGCTTGGTTTCCAGCGGGCCACCTTCATGGCTCAGGTGCCAGATGTTCTGGTCGCGGCTGTAGAGATCCTTTTTTGTGACGGGCACGGGCACTTTGTGCCGCCGGGCGTACTCGAGGGCGTCCTCACGCGACTTGATCGTCCACTCGCGCCAGGGAGCGATCACCTTGAGGTGCGGCGCCAGCGCCTTGTACGCCAGCTCGAAACGCACCTGGTCATTGCCTTTGCCCGTGCAACCGTGCGCGACGGCGTCCGCGCCCGTGGCTAGCGCCACCTCCACCTGGCGCTTTGCCAGGACCGGACGGGCCAGCGACGTCCCCAGCAGATACTTGCCTTCGTAGATGGCGCCCGCCTGGACCGCCTTCCACAGGTAACCGGTGATGAACTCTTCGCGAAGATCCTCGACAAAAACTCTGGAGGCGCCGCTCGCGAGCGCCTTCCGCCGTACCGCCTGGTAGTCGTCGCCCTGGCCCACGTCACCCACCATGGCGATGACTTCGCAATGGTAGTTCTCCCGCAACCAGGGAATGATGACGGAGGTGTCAAGCCCTCCCGAATAGGCCAGCACAACCCGTTTTACCTGGGGCCGAGAGGAGTCAGGTGCCTTCATGAGTCAACCTTTCCGATTTGAGTCGAGCGACGAGTCCACACCGCCTTCCGCGCGGCAAGGCGGCGGGAACGCGTCCGTTACGCTGCTACCAGGGCCAGGATCTTTCTCGTCACGCGCGCGGCCTCCGTCGGGCCAGGGGTCGCGATCAGGATGGTGTCGTCCCCGGCCACGGTGCCCACAATTTCCGGCCAGGCGGAGGCGTCCAGCGCCACGGCCACCGAGTGCGCATTCCCCGGATGAGTTCTTACCACCACCAGATTGGCCGCTGGTTTCGCCTCCCGCATGAATTCTTTCAGCAGGACGGGCAAGGTCGGCTGGGGAGGGGACGCGGCTTCGAGCGCCTCCGGCACGCGATAACCGTCACGGGTCTTGACCAGGCCCAGTTCTTCGATGTCGCGCGACACCGTCGCCTGGGTGACGTGGATGCCGCGCCGCATCAGCTTGCGGCGGAGTTCTCCCTGGGTCGCCACCTGCTCGCGGCGCAGGAGTTCGAGAATTTGCGTCCGACGATAATGCTTATCCATGCAAATTTATACAGACTATGTATAAATACTACAGTGAGGACGTTTTGACAAGCATTTCGAAGGGTTGGGCGGCGCGCGCCGCCGGCCGGGAAGAGCGCCGGCCCGGGGCGGCCTTCGGTTACCTGGCAGGGATTTCAGGCTGGGGGAGGCGCGTCGCGTATCGGCGCGCCACCCGGCCCAGCTTTGGACAACAACAGAAACTCAGCCGCTCACTTTTCGTCGGACCATTGGCCCTGGGGCATGCCGGGCATTTTCTGCGGCTCGCCCTTGATGTGCGAAGTCTCGTTCTGGAGCACCTTCACCAGCACCATGGTCATATCGGCAGACGCCATCTTTACCATGCCATAGGGAGGAACTTTGCTGGAGACCCAGAGATCGGCGGTAGTCCCGTGGCTTGTGCTCCGGTAGTGATCGCACAGGAAGGTGCCCGCGGGCACAATGACCGGCTCGGTCCCCACCTTCTCTCCCATGCCTTCCGAGGAAGCCTGTCCCTTCCCTTTCATCATGCCCATCATCGTCATGGGCATTTCCATGGGCGGCTGGCCGGCAGCCTGCATGATCATCCGCTTGACCTCAGGCTTCCCTCCTTGCATGACCATCAGAGTCTTCGTGATCGCGCCTCCTTGCGGCCCGCCTTCCATACGCATCTCCAGCCAGTAACCGTCCTGTCCCTGCGCGCTCTCTTTTGCCACTACGGCATACGTCCACATCAATTTCTGGCCTTTGGCGTTGACTTCATATTGAGCGCCGGAGCCGACCACCGGTCTGAACTCTCCCAGCATTCGCGGCGCCTGAGGCATTCGCTGCCCCCAAGCCGCGGCCATGAACCCAACCCACACCACAAGCGCCAAGCCAACTCGTCTGGTGATACGCATCAATTCTCCTCCTTCAGGTTGCGGGACTGAGTCTTGCTTGTCCTGACCCCGACCCGCCGCTTTGTCGCGCGCCCCCAACCGGAGGCGCGCATAGCTACCTACGGGACAAACTCCCCCGCCCGATCCTCCGCCGGTAAGTATACCAGAACCGCGAACGGTTTAGTGCGCGCTGAGACTCATCAGGCGGGATTGCACAAACTGTTGCCAGCGCTCGGGCCGGTATTCCTCTTTCGAAACGAACTCTCGGACCTGGAAGGCGATGCCCAAAGTCTTTTCGTCCACCTCGGCCCCTTTTTGCGGCAGGTAATCAAAGTTGCTGCGATTCGCACCATAATAGGCACAAAGCCACACCCCATCCGCCGCTTCAATCGCGTACAGGGCACAGGCCAGCGGCAACTGCCGCGCGGGATCCACGGAGACCTTGATTTCCGCTTCAATGATTTTGCCGCAAACGGCGGCGGGCGAAGGTGTCACGGTATTGGCCATTCTTTAACCTCGTGATGCGCTTCCCCGGTCTTCGAATGCGGAGCGCGCTGCAACGTCACTTGAGCTCAATCGCCAGCAACTGGCCGTCGGTTTTCCAATCGCCGCCGGTGGCAGTCTTACCTTCGGACAAGGGATCCGGGCGCGCGACCAACTGGGTGGCGCTGACGCGCCCGGTTGCTACCAAATCCGCGCCGATTTTCGTGCGTTCGTCGTCGAGGTCCGGGTCGATGGCGTGCGAGATCACCCCGGGGCGGATATCCATGCCGGTATCATGCGTGGCCGCGCCCAGCCAGATCTCCCGGCCCGGCGCGGTGGCGGCGGGTGAGCGCCACAAGCGGACGTGGTGCCGCTTGGCGAAGGTGTTCAACATCTTCTCGAAAGCCAGGTCTTCCGACCGCCCGTAGAGGTAGAGCTGCGAGACCGGGGCCGAGTCGTAGCCTTGGTCACCGGCCACGGCGCGGACGGTCTGCCAAATGGACGAACCGCTTTTTTTCTCCGCCTCACTCCAGCCAGCTTCCTGGAAGGCCTGGCGGACCTCGTCGATAGACCACGCGACCACCACCAGGTTGATCGGGTCACCCGGCTTCCCGTCCTTGCTCAAGACGCGTTGGGGCGAAGACGCCAGCAACTGCTCAATGGGCCCGCTCGAGCCAGCCCCTAACTGGGTGGCTACCGCGGACGGAAAGGCCGCGGCCAGTTCCAGCGGCTTATCCAAAACCAGGACGAGATCCGTGCCCTCGGGATAGCTGATCGAAGTATCGGTCTTGCCCAGCATCTTCTGCTGGGCGGACTGCACCCCCTCGCCGATCTTGCCGGTGGATTTACTGATCTTGGCTACCGCGCCTTCCAGATGGCTCAACGGCAGTTCGCTCGCGAGCACACCCTGGATGGCGCCATCCGGCCGGACACTCTCCCGGGAGTTCTCGACCTCGATCAGGTGTGCCGCAAGGGTGACCGGCGGGTGGTCCGGAATTTCCAGGCGGGTAAAACGCAAAAGGACACGTGCGCGGTCCGTGGGGTTCGAACTGGGCACAAGCT
>Ga0315280_10006787_pt1 | contig 15640 bp, 15 predicted proteins | sample YL17G06_40_MG_FD_203697 | JGI IMG/M metagenome (GOLD analysis project Ga0315280, IMG submission 203697) | Sediment microbial communities from Yellowstone Lake, YNP, Wyoming, USA - YL17G06_40 | ecosystem: Environmental > Aquatic > Freshwater > Lake > Sediment | place: USA: Wyoming | collected... | reverse complement strand
TGGGTTAGTCTGTAAATGTCTCCGTTGTTAATCATTATGTAGCCGTTGCGCAACAAGAGGTCAAGGTATTTGTTTAGCAAGTCGCTGCTTAGATTTGCACTTTGCTTTATGTTGGTTTTTCTTTTACCATCTGGTTTTTCGACAAGTGAAGCTAAAATGTCAGCTATTATTGTGGCTCTATCCCTATACTTAAACGTGAAGAGCGGGAAGAAAACTCGCAGATTCACTTTATCTCCCCCTATCTATATATTACTAACGGCATTAGAGACATAAAAATTTTTCTAATAAAGTTGAATGAAATTCAACTGTATCATGGATATAGCATATGATAGACTCTTCTTATTCTTTCTCTTTTATTGAAACATTTGAGTGGAAAAGCAAAGTCAAAAAAGGAAGCAGGGTTTCACCCATTTGGAAGGATTCCGATATTTTGTCAGAGGACTTTAGTATAATTTTTTAAACTAAACTAACATCTATTAATCGTCAAAAAGAAGGCTGGAACAAATGTCCCATCGTCGTCGCCCAGGCTTAAAAGTGCTGAAAGCGGTTTCATCATCGTTAAGACTTGAAGTTCTAAACTTATTGTTTGAAAGAGGAGCGCTTTCCTATACTGAAATGATGAAAATCCTAAGGCTTAACCCAAGCCGTGATGCAGGAAGATTCGCCTACCACCTAAAATTCATGCTAAGAACTGATCTAATCGAGCCAGATGTGGAAACCAAAAAGTATCGTCTAACAGACTTGGGCAGAACAATGGTAAGCATCGGCGAAGACATTGAACAACACTTCTTTAAAAGACGCAAAATGATGGTGCGTACTTCAAAGTTTTCGTTAGAAGAGTTTGACAGAAACAAGATAGCGGAATCGCTGATAAAAGAGGCAAATGTTCCAGCGGATTTGGCACAGAAAATCGCCAGAGAAACAGAAGGTCGCCTATCAGAGTTTAAAACAAAGTATTTGACAGCGCCTCTAATCAGAGAAATCGTCAACACAATTCTAATAGAGAAAGGCTTTGAAGAGTATCGCCACAAGCTCACACGCTTAGGGTTGCCAGTTTACGATGTAACGCAGTTGTTAAAGTCAATGAGTACCATGTCACTGGGTGTCGAAGCAGTTCATGGGGCAGCGGGAGACAAGGTAATCGAGGAGTATACGCTTCTGAACGTTTTGCCAAGAGACATCGCAGATGCCCATCTTTCAGGTTCACTTCATCTAAACAACTTAGGCTGCTGGATACTAAAACCAAACGAACTAATGCATGACCTAAGCTTTTTCCTTAAGCATGGGCTTAAAGTTGCGAAAACAGGCTTTTTAATGTCTTCTTCGCCGCCTCCAAGAAACCTTGAAACAGCACTGCTAACGGTCTCTAATATTCTCAAAATTGCGGCTACGGAAGTTTCAGGCGAGCAAGCCATAGACTTTTTCAACGTTTTTTTGGCACCTTTCGTGAAAGGACTCTCGTCAGATGAGGTTAAGGAAAAATTGCGTTTCTTCTTCTTCAACCTAAACCAATCCGTTTCGAGAGAAGGCTTTCCAATAAGCACTTCATTGGGCATAGAACTCGTAGTTCCTGATTTTCTAGAAAAAAGGGAGGCAATAGGACCAGACGGAAAAACAGTTGGGTATTACTTAGATTTTGTAGAAGAAAGCCGTCTTATCGCTTCTACGCTTCTTGAACTAATGTCAAATAATGACAAAAACAGCCCCATGTTCAACCCAAGTCTAATCATAAAAATACGCCCAGAGACAGTCAAGAACAAAGAATGTGAGCCACTTCTTTTTGAGTCTCATAGACTTGCAGCGGAGAAGGGACTTCCTTATTTCGCTAACCTGTGTCCAAAAAAGCAAAAATACGCTTCCTATACGGCAACTGGATGCAGATTTGCAGCTGAGTGGAAAGGAGATTGGGAACTTGACACATTGCAGACGGGTAGTGTTGACAATGTTCTTTTGAATTTGCCTAGAGCAGTCTATGAGGCAGAGGGTAAACTGCAGGTTTTGTCCAAATTCTTGGATGAACAGTTGGAAATGGCTTTGCGTGCCTTGGAAATAAAGTATCGAACCCTCAGACAACGTATAGGAGAAGGCTTACTCCCCTTCCTAACACAGAAAATTAACGAAGACCGCTACTTCAGACTAGAAAATGCCACACGCTTAATCAGTCTCATCGGGTTAAACGAAGCAGCACAAGCATTCACTGGAAAATCTATTAATGAAGATGAAAAAGCCCAAAGCTTCGCAGAACAAATCGTCAAACACATTGCTCAAGGTGTACAAAAATACGCGAGAAAGCCTGAAGCAAGAACAGTTCTTTCAATGGCGCCTAATCCAGATGCGGCAAAAAGACTAGCGGAACTAGATGTGGAAAAATATGGATGGGCAAAAGTCCGAGTGCAAGGCACGAAAGAACAACCCTTCTACACTGATATGACAGCGCTATCGCTTGAGAGCGCCACTTCATGGCAAAAACGATTAACCATTGAAGCAAAATTCCATGAACTATGCCCGGGAAGCCACCTAGCATTTATACAGCTCACTGACTTGGAGCAAGACCCTAACCATCTCTTGTCGATTACAAAAGAGATTACAGAAACCTATGCCCTTGGACTCTACACTTTCAACCGCAATCTTGCCTACTGCAGTAGCTGCGGAAAAACTTTCTATGGACTGCCGTCAAAATGCCCTTCATGCGGCTCAGTTAACACAATGACAAGTTTTAGTCGCATATCAGCCAAGTATTTGCCGATACCTCTTTGGACACAATCCCACCGTTCCGCTTTAAACAAACGAGTAGCATATGATTTTATTAAGTAATTTAAATGAAAAGAGCGCTGACCTTATATCTCTACATATTAGCTAATTGCACTGTATGCATGTAAGTCTTGAACAGGTTTTATACAGAATTTTAAATGAAATCCTCTAATAATCTTAAGTACTACACACTCTATCTCTGTGTGCTGGCGAGGTGTTCTCATGGGCTATAATGAAAAGAGCGTTGATTCCCTCACGTGCAATCGTAAGCTTATAGTTTACACTACAAACGGGTGTGTCAAATGCACTACACTTAAGGAATGGCTAAAAAGCAGCAACAAAGAGTTTGAGGAAAGAAACCTAGAAGACATAAATGTCATGACAGACCTAGTCATGAGGGATATCGTTGTTTTGTCGGCACCAGCCCTAGAAACTGAAAACGCATTTTTCACTGAAGACCAAATATTTGATCAAAATGGAATGCTAAACGGCAGAATTTCAGAACTCTTGCAAGGAGGTTCTAAGTCAACTTGACCGAACTTGCCCTTCAAGAAAATTCAAAACTTATGGTGAGAAGAACAGACGGCTTCATAGTCCCATGGAACAGAAACGCTATAGTGAAACAACTTTTAACAGAGACTAAACTCGCCAAAGATTTCTATGAAGTCAGACCGATAACCCAAGAGGAAGCTGAGGCAATATCCATAGAAGTAGAAAAAGAAATCCGAAATTTGAAGCTTGGATTCGTTAGCGGACCTCTAATAAGAGAACTGGTAAACAATATTCTGCTTGACAAATCAAAGGATACGCCAGAATTCGCCCTCTACAGAAACATTCTAACAAGAGTAGGTACACCAGTGCACGACGCTTACCAAATAGATGTAGGCAAAGGTTTCAAAGCGAACGAAAATGCAAACCTTCAACCAAACGCTGAAACTTCGCATAAAAGAAAAGCTGACTGGGTTTCTGAAGAAGAATACCTCCTGTTGATGCCTCCGAAACTTGCAGACCTTCATTTGTCAGGAGATTTGCACATTCATGACCTCGAATATTTTGGAACAAGACCTTTCTGCCAAGACTGGGACCTACGCTATTTCTTCTATTACGGTTTAATGCCAGATGGAATGGGCACAAGAACAAGCATTGCAGGTCCTGCTAAGCATCCAGAGGTTGCAGTTCTTCACACTGCCAAAATTTTGGCTTCTGCCCAGACAAATTTCGCTGGAGGCGAAGGCTTCTACAACTTCCTTGTTTTTCTTGCGCCTTACATGAAAGGATTAGACCCTGATAGGGTTAGGCAGCTTATGCAAATGATGTTTTTCGAGTATACACAGGCTTATGTGGCTAGAGGTGGGCAACTTGTTTTCAGTAATATTCAGGTTCAGCCCGGAGTGCCGTTGCTTTGGAGAAACGTGCCTATAGTGGCTAAGGGCAAAGTTGGACCCGATGTCTACGGCGATTATGAAGATGAAGTTCGAATGATGTTTAAAGCCCTTTACGATGTAGCCTATCAAGGCGACTATTGGGGAAAACCATTTAATTTTCCGAAACTTGAAAACGGCATCAGTCCAGAATTCTTTAAACCCGAATACGACGAAGTTTGGCTCGATGTGCACAAGGTTGTTGCCAAGTTTGGAACGCCATACTTTGACAATATGATGCCGGCGTATAGAGGCTATGGAAAAGGCGTTTCATGCTACCAATGCTGCGCATACTGTTTCGTGGAAACGCCTGAGGGAAGCCCTGATTTCTATGATAAGCTGAATTTCGTTGGTGGCAAGCATTTTACTATGGGAAGCTGGCAAGTTGTCAGCCTGAACCTTCCAAGAATTGCCTACGAGGCTAATGGGAACGATGAAAAACTCTACGAAGAAGCCAGAAGGCTAATGGATGCTGCGGTTGAAATCTTTAAGATGAAGAAGAAATGGATGAGCCTAGTCCTTAAGAATAATCGGATTCCCTTTGCCACACAACATCCAATTGACCCAAAAACTGGCGCAAGAGGCCCGCCTGCTGTTGATTTCGATGGCTTATCGTTTGTTATAGGTGTTGTTGGCGGAAACGAGATGGCTCAATGGCATACAGGCAGTCAACTGCATGAAAATCCAGAAGCTGTCAAAATTCTTGTAAAACTAATCTTAGAAATGCAGAAGCACAAGAAGCATCTCGAAGAGACTAGTGGGCTTAAACTTGCTTTGGCTAGGACTCCAGCTGAGTCTACGGCTCAGAGATTTGCTAGCGCAGACCTCTTAACTGAAAACTATCGTTCTAAGGCTGAGAAAATGGTTAAAGGCGACTTAAACAACGCTGTGACTTCGTTGACTGAGGGTGCAAAAGATGTTTCAGTCTACTACACTAATGGAACACATGCTTACGTGGGAGCGAAGATAGGTTTGCTGGACCGGATAAATATGGAGCAGAAGTTCTTCCCACTGCTTAATGGCGGTAACATGCTTCATGTTTGGCTTGGAGACGCATCGCCTGACCCAGAAGCACTGTATAAGCTGACTAAACGTATTGCTAGTCAAACGAATATTGGCTATTACGCTTATACGAAGGATTTGACGATTTGCAGCAATTGTGGGAGAGTCACCTCGCCACTTAATAAGACGTGTCCAAACTGTGGTTCCAGTGAAGTGGAATGGTGGTCAAGAGTGACAGGGTATTATCAGGCAGTTAGCGGCTGGAACATGGCCAAAAGAGCAGAACTAAAAGACAGAAACAGATACATAATATAGTTTTTTTACGGAGGTGAAATCTTGTTTGAATTGAAAGCGATTTTCAAATTCATCTGTAGAAACCCACCGACGGCAATGATAGGCGGTGGAGTATTGTTTTTCCTGCTTGGTTCACTATTAATGCCAGTCAATCCCAAGTCGTCAGAAGTGCTTTTACGTACAGCACCATGGCTCATAGCATTCGGCATTTTGCTACATACTTGGTGGCTATATAGAAACAGACACTGAAATCCTTAAGTTGCGTTGTATCTTTGAACAAGGTTCGCTCTGTTATCCTGTTATTCCTAGCACTAATGTTAATAGCGCTATAATCATAACTATGCCGTTCCATACTTGCTGGAAATACCGTGCATGCGATGTTTCATCTGCTTCATGTCTAAATTTATATTGGTTGGCTAAAGGTAATTTTTAATAGGTTTAAGCGAACATCTTTTGCATCTATAGTAAAGGGAAGAACCAGATGGCAAAAAACTCAGACGTAAAAGTAGTCTTAACAGCTTCAGCCACCGAAATGAGCGACTTCAATAACAATCAATTCATCGCTTTTTCAGCTGGATTCAGTAAAGGTCCCGTCCCTCTATGGCTTGTTAGGAAACTGCTGTATCCCCCAGTAGAACGCACCAGTGATGGAAGAGCAAAATACGCACCTTACGGCCTGAGAAAAGTAGAAGTCCTGCTCCTAAAAAACGGTTTCAACGAAAATGACGTAGCAGTGGTTCATCCATTCGACCTAGACGCCTTCATAGGTCCCAACACAAAAGCAGTCGGAATATCCGCCATGGACCCAACAGGAATGGGATACGTCAGCAAAACATACTCCTCAATCATCGGCGGAGGCGAACCCATGAACGCCACCGAATTCAAAGCACTAATGAAACACCCTAGCATTCAAGAACATCAACCCAAAGTAATCGTAGGCGGATTCGGCGCATGGCAACTAGAACGCAAGAAAGTTGCCGAAAGCTACGGCATAGACTGTGTAGTCATGGGCGAAGGAGAAAAAGCCGTAGTAGAAATTTTCGAGAAGGCAATAAACGGAGAACCTCTTCCACGTGTAGTCCGAGTTGAAAACAGCTCAGACAACAACAATAATGAAGTGCCACTTATCAGACATGCAGCCATTCATGGATGTGTAGAAATTTCAAGAGGCTGCGGTCGAAACTGCCAGTTCTGCACACCCACCATGCAAAGAAAACGTGACATCCCCATAGAAAACATAATGAAAGAAGTGGAACTAACAACACGAGAAGGAAGCAAATGCATCACTCTGGTCACAGAAGACATCTTCCTATACGGCTCAAAAGACAAGAAATTCACACCAAACAAACAGGCAGTCTTGAAACTCGTAAAAAGCGTCGCCTCACACCCAGGCGTCAAAGCCATACAACCAGCACACATGTCCCTGGCACCAATCGTTCACAGCTCTGACATGGTAAGGGAAGTCGCAGAAATCCTAATAGACCACAACTCGTATGCTCGCGAAAAAAAACCTATTGTAACTGCTGAAACAGGCGTAGAAACCGGAAGCATCAGACTAATACGAAAATACATGGCTGGAAAAATGCTTCCATTCAAGCCAGAACAGTGGAAGGAAATCGTCACTCAAGCCTTTGGCATACTCAATGATAATAATTGGTGTCCACTTGCCACCCTTATAGTTGGTCTTCCAGACGAAAATGAAGAAGATGTCATCGAAACACTTGAACTCATGGACAACCTAAAAGACTTAAACGCCTTCTATGTTCCCCTGCTTTTTGTTCCATTAGAGAGCTGTTCACTAATGAATAAACAAGGAGCAGAAGTTGACTCCCTTACGAAAGCACGCTGGGAACTCATCACACGCTGCTGGGAATACAACGCCAGAATTTGGGGAGACTCCTTCATAGAAGAGAAATTTCATAGCCCCCTTCTCTGCAAGTTCGTTAGACGAGTAGCAATTCCGTTCGCAGCTAAGATTGCAGGAATCTATTACGAAATGAAACATAGCCGAGAAATAAAAGACGCCATCTGGAGAATCGCAAACGCCTAATCTTTGTCCTCTTACTCTGTTGCTCCTTGTATTAGTGCTAGTTGTGCCATGCCCATGACTATGCCATTCTAAGGCTAACGGAATGTACGATAAGTTTAAAAGCGATTTGAATACAGAAAGAAAAGCAATTTATCAAGATGAACAAAAGCCAAAGAGGATGGATTTGATTTGGTGACCAATTTGGCAATTGATTTAGCAGTAAATCTGGACAAACTTCTCATAACCATCATCATAAACACCATCATACTGTCACCAGTTCTTTGGCTGGCAGGAAAAGCACTTGTTGGCGGAGCAAAAGCAAAATTCACAGACGCCATACTCATAATCTTAATTGGAACAGTGATTGGCACAATCTTTGGAGCATATTTCACGGGCTGGCTCGCTTTCATCATTCAACTAATACTTTGGCTCCTATTAGTGAAGCACTTCTTCAACTGTGGATGGCTAAAGGCACTTGCTATCTCTATCCTAGCGGTTATCATATTCGTTATAATTGCCATAATACTAGGATTGATTGGATTAGCCATCATTGCATTTGTGCTGTGGTAGTTTCCACCATTGCTTAGAATCTTCCTACACGAATATCAGAAGAAGTTCTGAAGCGAATTTAAGGCTATTCAGGGCAACTACAGATCACAATTTTCACCGGTTATTTACTAAACCTTACGCCTATCAACTGACCACACAATTGCGCCAACCATTATGATTGCAATGCCCACTCCCAATATAATGCCGCCCCAAGATATACTTGGAAAAGCCGAGAGATCATAGAAATCGCTGTAAGATATGCCTAATATGAAAAAGAGGGCAGTTACAATTATACCTATTACCATTATTTCTACGCCTCTTGTTTTTCCTTTTCCTCTATCCTCAGGTGTACTCATAGCATTCCTTCATTTCTTTATTCTGTTGCGCCTAGTATGAGGGCTAGTAGCGCCATTCGCATGACTATGCCGTTCCATACCTGCTGGAAATACCGTGCGTGCGGTGTTGCATCTACTTCGCTGCTGATTTCATCCACTCTCGGCAACGGATGCATAATAATCAAATCTTGCTTGGCAGTTTTCAGCAAGTCCAAGTTTATCTTGTAGGCGCCTTTAACCTTCGCATATTCAGCCATATCTGCAAAGCGTTCTTTCTGTATGCGAGTTACATATAGCACGTCAAGTTTTGGCAAAACCTCTTCCAAACCAGTCTTTTCCACGACTTTGATTTTCTCTTTAATCGTCTCTAAGACTTCTCGGCGCATTCGCAACAGTTCAGGCGAAATAAAGTATAGTTTTACGTCATAAAGTGATAAAGCGTAGGCAAGAGAGTGTACAGTACGTCCATAACGTAGGTCTCCCACTAGAGCAATGTTCAAGCCATCTATTTTGCTATTTTCCTTCAAAATCGTATACAAGTCCAAAAGCGCCTGTGTTGGATGCTCTTCAGCACCTGAACCAGCGTTAATGACCGGAACTTTTGCGAACTCAGCTGCCAACCGTGCTGCACCCTCCAAAGGATGCCGTACAGCAATAACGTCTGCATAGTTTTCGACAACCCGCATAGTATCCGCTAGATTCTCGCCCTTCTTCACAGAAGCAATTTCTGCCTCTGCAAACCCTATCGCATTGCCGCCCAGCTTATGCATAGCAGCCTCGAAGCTCAAGCGTGTTCGAGTGCTAGGTTCGAAGAACAATGTAGCCAATATTTTTCCTCGAAGCATGTTCGAAGTGGTTTTGGCTATGGGCTCCATTGCGCCTGCAATCTTTAGAATGTAGTCGATTTCTTCGCGTGTGAAATCCTTAATCGAAATGATGTCTCTTCCCTTAAACTCCAAATGTGACACCTAGCACATTTTAGCAATAGGTAAATAATTCTTTTTGCTCTCAATGCCTACATTGTCCAACAATTAATTGAGAATACTAATCTCGCTTTCAAGAACCTTTTAAATAAAACACAAGCTAAACAGATACCGAAACCTAATGTATAAGCATATTTTGGCGAACTTGGGCTTTTTGCTCCAAATTGCCGGCCTACTGACCGTTTTACCTATACTTGTCGGATTATACCTCAATGAGATTCAAACTTTGGCTCCGCTCTTTCTCACATGCATATCCTTCTTAGTTTCTGGTTTTCTTATGAATGCCCTATGCGAAAGAAAAGACCTTGACTTCAAATCCTCTTGCGTCTTAATCCTACTGGCTTTCCTAGTGATGCCTCTGATAGGTGCAATACCATACGTTTACAATGACCCTTTCAACAGCCCAAACCCAGCAGAGAGACTAACAAATGCCTACTTTGAAAGCATCTCAGGTTTTACAACAACAGGCTTCAGCTTCGTATCAAACACTGACACCTTGCCAAGATCACTCCTAATATACCGTAGCATGACAGAGCTGATGGGTGGAGTCGGCATAGTCTTCCTACTCCTCGCCTTCTTCCACTCAAGAAAATCCTTGAATCATCTGGGCAACGCTTTAGGCATAGAAAGAATCGGAGACAACTTGAAAAGAATATTCATCTCAGTCTTTCTAATATACGGCATTTACATAGTCGCTTTCACAGTAATCTTCTATTTATTAGGAGTACAAGACATCATCAAAACAGGCACTTTCGCTATCGATACAATCACAGGTGGATACGCGCCCACAGTTGACCAATTTCAACAATATATGTCAATTCCAATGAGGATAGGGATAATAGCTCTGATGTTTGTAGGCTCCGTCAACTTCAGCTTCAATTACCGCCTATTCACCCTGAAACTGAAGAAGGCGCTTTCAAAAGAAGTTCTCTTATACCTGCTTATCATCGCAATAGCGACTGTTCTGATTTTCTTTCTCACTGGAAGAGGAGCTTTAACCTCACTTTTTCATGTTGTAAGCATGTCATCGTCAACAGGATACGACTACATTAACATTCCAACGCTTAATGAAACCGCCAAATCCATCCTAATCCTGCTCATGATTCTAGGCGGATGTAGCTTCTCAATGGCTGGAGGAATCAGAATCTACAGAATCATCTCATTCTTCAAGTCAATTAAACAAAGCGTCAAAGGCATCCTAGTTAAGGAGAAAGTGATCAAAGAAGAAACCAAAAAGGCGGAAGAAAATAATGTTGAGCCTTTCTCCATTTTAGTCGCAATTGTTCTCTTTGTCGCCACTCTTGCCATTTTTTCGATTATTTTCTCGACAATAGGCGTATCATTCACAGACGCCGTCTTTGAGGTTGGCTCTGCTCTCACAACAAACGGAATTTCGATGGGTGCAACAACCGTTTTCATGCCCATAGCCTACAAATGGCTACTAATCATATCAATGATAATTGGAAGAATCGAAATAATCCCTATCCTAATCGCATTAAGCCCATACAAGAGAACAGAATAGTCGGCGTAATTCTTTTTATTTACTAGTAGCCTACACAGATAAACTTCAGAAAAGGGGAATAGCAGAAATGACTGAAACAACGGAAACAACTTTGAAAGTTTCTAAAATCAAAAATGGCACAGTAATTGACCACATCACAGGAGGTCATGCTTTAGATGTGGTGAAAATTTTGGAAATAACAGGTCACACTGGCGGAGTCGTTTCCATAGCCATGAATGTTCCAAGCAAAAGACATGGCGCAAAGGACATTGTGAAAATTGAGGGAAGAGAACTAAACCCCAGAGAAGTTGACAAAATAGCCTTGCTAGCGCCTCATGCAACAATCAATATTATCCGCAACTATGAAGTTATAGAAAAGAAAGTTGTTAAGTTGCCAGAAGTCATAAGAGGCACAGTTAAATGCTCAAACCCAGCATGCATATCAAACAGTAACGAACCCGTCCAACCTACCTTCTACGTGGAATGTAAAGAGCCGCTTATGCTGAAATGCCACTACTGTGGCAACATAATGGAAAAACCAGACGTACTAAAACAATTCTAACCCTTTCGTTTTTTGTCGAGATTGTATTTACGCATTTTCGGAATTAAGAAAATCAATATTATGAGTGCTGATATGCTTAGAACTCCAAGAGAAACATAAAGCCAAATAAGCTTAGTAGGCATCAAGTTTGGAGTGTATTTGTAGGCAATTATGACAAGAGGGGCGGTTTCTGTATTTGATTCATTAGTTGCAGCTGTTCCATTGAGATAATACTCTGTCGCTATTCCTCCACAGACATCTCTGCTTGTCTCGTTGAGTTGTTGCATTGACCAAAGTCTTTCTTCAATTTGCTCTTTATCTGCAAGAGGGATTCCGATTATGCGAGAGGCATAGAGTAATAGAGCTAGTTTGTAAGTGGCATACCTTGATGTGTTCATTGTGTACTTATCCATGATGCCGATGCCATCCCACATTGAATAGGCTTCGTTGAATAGCTCAGTTGCGCCTGTTCTGTTACCCGTCCAAAAATCACTCAAAGCAAGATAAAGGGGAAAGTCGAAATATTCTTTCCAATCTGTGTATGTCCATGATGCATTGTCAAACATATCTGTTGTTATATTGTAATTAGAAGTTTGGTGCACGATGATTTTTCGATTGCCTTGAATTGGAAACGGGATGCTACACCCTACCACAGCTTCGTGCAAGTTATTCCTAGTATATCCCCATTTTAACGTTGATAACAGTTGTAAATAGATTGTTTGAGAAATCTTTGGGTAATAATATCTTAGGGCTACTGAAGAAAATAGGTTGCATGACATTAGCCAGTAAGTGTTTGGAGCAGTAAATGGCGAGTCTCTTACAAGTTTGAGGGTCTGATTATATTGTGCATAAATCCAATCAGCCACTTGACTGAGTCGATGCTCCAAATTGGCGACTGCAGAATCATGATTGAGATGAACAGTGGGAAACGACGAACTAGCAAGGAGAAGACAGGCAGATACTATCCAGCATTTTTTTATCGGAGAGAACAGCAAAATCATCAGCCCATTTCAGACGTTCAATCATCTTCTTTTAGGTAGGTAAAAGGAGAGAATCATTATTTTTGCGATAAAAGTAGAATAGCTTGAGCTAAGTCTCCGTTTGTTTGTTCAAGCGCTGCCTTTGCCTGTTCCACGCTTACTTTTGCTTGCTGCGCTACCAGTTGTACATCTTCTTCAGGAATAGCAGCCTTCTTTTCGACAGTGACTGCTTTTTCCACGATGTTTTCTCCAGTTATTTGGAAAATCTTCTGCCCTTGCATCTCAAGCACTGCAACTGAAGGATTTTCTATGACTATTTCTTTAGAACCCGTTCTGATTATGACTTCTTGAGCGTCAGGCACTTCACCCATATTTAAGCCCATACGCTGCATCATTCGCCTTGCTTCTCTCGGATTTACTCTTCGTTTCAACTTGAATCTTTCCTCTCATTTACATATTATTTTATATTCTTTCTTTTAACTTTCTTCTGTCACTCCTCTTCTAACTTTGACCGCTACGCCTTTTTTAAATGCAGTCATCTCTTTTCCAGTTAAAATTGCTTTTCCAACAGCCAAAACTTCGCCTTCCTCATTTATGACTATTACTTCTTCCATTGGACGAATCTCCTCATCAGCGTCAACTATATGCTTAGCGAAGACACTTTTGCCCTCAGCAATAAAAGCAGATACATCATCTTGCACTTTAACCCAATAGCGCAAAGGCTTAACGCCTTCAACTATTTTTTTGGCTCCAAAAACCGTTAACGAAAAGAAACCGTCGCGAGGTCGTAAAGTAACCAGCCTTTTGCCATCCAGATATACGTGCCTCACTCTTCCAGTTCTCTTCGAATAAACGATATCTACGTTATCTGGAAAGAGTATGTTTCCAACGCCTTTTCCAAACTGGTAATCCGTTATGCAACGAATTTTCCATAAATCTCCAGTCTTGTTGGGCATGTTTTCACCTTTAGGCATTCGACAACTGTAAGCAATACTGTCTAAATTATTCACACTACTATTTGATAATTATTTACATACGAGATTTCTGAGTGACGCGAAGCTGAGAGTATTTGCCGGCTGGGCATCAGATTCTAAGATGGGAAATTTGGAAGAAGAGATGTCAGCTAACAGTTTTGACGCGTCCTCAACATTTGGCGTCTCCTTTGGTAACTTAATTTTGATAGTTGTTGTTGACACGCTAGGTTCTGTAACAACAACTTCTAGCCTAAGACGCACAGCTTTTTTGGTTATTGCCTGCTGACAACGCTTCGCAGTGACAACATATAGTGATTTATTTGCCTCGATAGGTTTCTTAAGCTGTTGGATTAGACTACTTTTCACAGAAGTTTGCAGAAAGTATTCCATGGAGCTAAGTAAGGAAAAGTTATGCATGCATGCATCTGAGAACTCATACCTACATTGTTTACGAACATCACCTCTCCACCGTCCATCCATCGTTTCGTGGTGGTGGTGGTGGGGTAAAGTTTTATCCCACACACAAGACTACAAAATAAAGATCTTCTTGAAGCATTGCAAGTCAATCAAAAAATATACCCTCGGTTCACTGGTTTTGCGATGCATAGCTTATGAGTTAGGGAGTTCATAACCTGTGACATCTCTAAATTTCTTTCGAAAAATCCAATCTAAATTTTCCAAATTGCGTGGATATATGGATATAAACTTGATTTTGTTTTCGTAATAGATAGCCATCTTTCTTTTCATGTTCCTGACGTATCTCGCCCTTGTCCGACTATCATCTGAATTAACTAATCCCCAATACTCGACATACACACCGTAATCTGGTAAGTAGAAATCGGGATTGCTAATCTTGTAGCTGAAGAATAGGGCTTTCCCTCTTGCTTCTTGCTCATAGCTGTAATTAATGTTGTTTTTCTCAAAATAGTCTGCAATTCTCCTTTCTCCAATGCTTCTTACCGTCTCTCCTCTTAGGGTGACAGATGCCACTCCATATTCTTGTTTTGGTTTTGATCCACTCAAAAGAACCAGCACTAATACTAAGACCACTACAAAAAGCGCTCCTACAAAAAGCAAGGGAAAGAGAACAGCTGAACCATCCATCTTAAGAAGTAGGACATAATAAATTGCTTTTAAGAATTGTGAATTTGGAATTCAATCCTTCTTTCTATGTGTGCATGTGTGTGTTTTTTATTTTTGTGTTTTTGTTGAGAGAGAGTTAGTAGGAGTAGGAGAGAGTTTGGGGTTTGTGTGTATGTTTGGGATAAAACTTTACCCCCACACAATTGTTTCAGCGTGCTTTCGCCCTTACTCTAGGCTCTAGTAAAGTCCAAAGCCACTCGACAAACTCTCCTAAATTCTTCGTTTGAATATAAACTTCTCCTGGTCCTGCTATGTTTGTGACTAGTCCTTCTCCACCAAGGATCGTTTCTTTTAGTCCGCCAAACTTTGTGACTTTGTAGTTGCATGTGCTGCTGAAAGCCACCAGGTGAAAGTTATCAACAATCATTGATTGATCAGGTTTGAGGACGTGTTTGTCTATAGCACCAAAAGTGTTTATAAACAGCATTCCGTCGCCTGTAACCTTTATCATGAACAAGCCTTGCCCGAACAATCCTCTTGTGAAGCCTTCCCACTTAACGTCCAAATCCACGTTTTCCGTGGAAGCTATGTAAGCAGCTTTCTGTATGACATACCCTTGATTTGGCTTAATCTCCAGTTTTTCGATGTCGCCTACTGGTGCAGAAACGAATCCGACTTCTCCAGTGCTATCCCCTCCAGTGTACTCATTCACCCAGAAGGATTGGCGTCCAAAAATTGCCAGCCCCAAAGTTCCCAGGAGACTTGTTTCTCTTTTTCGTGTGTGGACTTCAATTTTTGGATCCATGTACGTCATTGCACCTGATTCGGCAACTATTTTCTCGTTTGGTTCTAGATTTACTACAAGCATTGAATAAGACGGCTTATACTTTATTTCATACTTCATCAAATTCCCTCTTTCTAAATCTTACACTTTTGTTCTTTATATTCTGTTCCTGTGCATAGAACGGTATCCAAATCAGGTATACAGGTATATGCCGTCCATTAACCGTTGACCGTCGCTCATCGTTGGTTGGTTGGATAAAACTTTACCCCAACCAACCAACTTCAATCGTGGCTTTTGTGGAAGGCATAATTAGACTGAAAGACATCTTGAAAGGCAGGATGCAGACTGAATGAAGGCTGTTATCTCAATTTGAAAGCATGTATAGTTTTCAATGTTGGATACCTTCCAGACAG
>Ga0315280_10006786_pt1 | contig 15643 bp, 16 predicted proteins | sample YL17G06_40_MG_FD_203697 | JGI IMG/M metagenome (GOLD analysis project Ga0315280, IMG submission 203697) | Sediment microbial communities from Yellowstone Lake, YNP, Wyoming, USA - YL17G06_40 | ecosystem: Environmental > Aquatic > Freshwater > Lake > Sediment | place: USA: Wyoming | collected... | reverse complement strand
CAATGTGCGTAAAAGTCCTACCATCTTTTATGATGCCTTTGGAATCGTATAGTGTGAATGTGAACTTAAAAGCCCTTGTGTTGATACTCTGCGGTACACCTTGCGGGCTTCTGGTCCACTTAATCTGGCCGGTCGCGCCCCAATCGGCAAACTCTATCGTGAAGTTGTGAACGCCTTCGGCCATTAGCATCACCATATAACCCTGCAAATTATTCGGGTTTATCAGCGGTCTTTTCACCCAATCCTCCGGGTCGGCAAAAGGACGAACTACTCTCCACTGCGACAGAGATTCCCTATAATATTCACCTACAGGCGAACCTGCGGCAGGCGCGTCGCCCGTTAGAATTGTTTGCCTTCTGAGCAGCATGTTTTGCTGCGGCTTAGGCGGGCCGCCGAACGAGTTGGGGTCCGGCTGGCCGTAAAATACGCAGGCCACATTTCCCGCCATTGTTCTGCCGCCGTATTGGGCGGTCGATTGAAAACTGCCGCTGGTGAAAAAAGCGATGCAATCCGAATTCACCTGCACGCTCTGACCTGCAATATTGAACGTGTCGGTGTTAAAGCCTATGTAGCCGCCATATTCATATATGACGCTCCTGAAGTCGCCGTCCAGTTGGTCGCTAATAGCGCGCAGCTTCTGCATAATCTCTGCGCTTGCGATTGCGGTGCGATGCGAATTTATGCTGACTTTGAAGATAACGCCGGCAAACGACAGCACCATCGCCATGATCCCAACCGCAACCGCCAACTCGAGTAGAGTAAAGGCTTTTCGCATATTAAACGTTAGAATCTCATTACTTTCTGATATACTGCTATACAGGGATCCTTGCCACTGCCAATCGGCGGAGGAACCACCCAAACGCGGTCGCCAAATGCACCTTCCCAGGGCCTATCAAGTTCAATGGTAGGTCCAGGGAAAGCACCAGGAACAGGATCACGTCGTTGTAGCACCCGATATATTTGGCCTGTTTGATCATCTACAATCGTGCAGCCATCATTGATCCATGTTGTATTGGCCCCAGGCGATTGTGTGAGCACATTGCTGCCACGGCTGGCTAAGACATTTACCGACATTGGAACGGGCTTTCCTGCGCCACCTTGATATGAAGCTGCACCAGCGGTTTTTCTGCTGACAAAAACCGTTACCTGCACGAGTCGGCTGGGGGGTCGCCCGGCAGCGTTTGAGCCTACACGCTTGCAAAGAGCCGACCAGTAGTACTGTTTTTCCGAGATGTCCAGCCCGGTTGATGGATAAGCGAATTCCTCCACAGGCACAGGTCTTCTGGCCGCAACGTTCTCAAAACGTCTGAGTGGTCCAACACCCAGATTGGGGTCTGCGGGATTAATCCCGTACAGTTTTATCTTTGCAAAGGCTTCGTCTGCAACGACTGCCGCTGTTGTCCGCTCCGCGGCCACAGTCGTCAGATAGATGCCGGCCAAGAACGTGCCTGCTATGAAAAGCATTCCGATGGCAAGCGTAGCGACGGCTAAAAGAACCTCGGTAAGAGAAAAACCGGTTTTTGCCAGCTTGTTGTTCATTGTTTTGAGCTCATTGTTCATCGACGAACTACGAACGATGAACTACGTTACCGATTTATTATCGTCCCGGTATAAGGGTTGATATAGATCGCTTCCGGCACCAGCGTTATGAGGTATTCCGACCACGCCCTACCCCTGCTATAAGCCCGCTTGAATTTCTGCTCTTCATAGACAATAAAGCTGTTGCGACTTGCTTCTTTGCCCAGACCCAATTCCGCGTAGTCATCCTGGATAAACATGCCCGTGTTATAATTTATGACGTTTTCTTGAGAGTTGAAGGTATCGTCCGCGGACTCGGTCGGATTTGCCGGCCGAAAAATGCCGTGCCTATTTCTAACTCGCACATCGTGTATTACCAATTTTCCGGATGGCGAGAAAATTATCGAAAAAGAAGTTGTATCCTGCACCTCAGCCGGCTGGTCAATCTTGCTGTCGTCATCAATAGGCTCGTCCCCCGCATACGTTGGATTTATATTGGTTCTGCGTCGCAAATCCATCACGCCTATTGTTTCAGGCAGTCTTATCGGCTTTAGTCCCGGAACCGCCCGAAAGCCATAAGCCATCATATCGGGGTCCTGCACGATAAAGACCATATATTGAGGCGCTTTGAGCGGACCTTCCGGATGATAGGCTTTTTGGAATCTGATCCCGGCGTATCTCTGATTTTTCAAAGCGATGGTGCGGGCTGAAGCCAATGCCGAGCTTATCATACCTGTTACGCTGCCGCCAGATTCAAACGAGTTCAAAAATGCCCGCAACGCCGGCAGTCCCAGGCTCATAAGCAGCGCCGCGGCTACGATAACCACCGTTACCTCTATCAGCGTAAGACCGGATTGTTTATATTTTGACTTCATTATGGCTTTTTCTTTTTGCTGCTTATATCATCAGCGGTGGCAAACATCCTGTCCGGACCCGCCGATACCAATTCTGGAAATGTTTCGCCGGGGACATATCTATAATCAAGCAGTGTTCCCCATACGTCATATATCTGTGGCATATCGACAGTAGCCGCGGGATTGTTCTTCACCAGCGACCTATCAAGATTCTCCAGTATTTTGCGTGAAGTTGGCGTCGCCTGGAGCTGGCCGTAAAGGGCCGCCGAGTGCGTCAAATAGGGCGGCTTATTCGGGTCAGGAAATACGCTCCAATACTCGTAATATTCCTGCAACGCACTTTCCAGCAGCGAAAAAACGGTTTCCAGGCCCTTTTCTTTGGCCTGAGTGCCGATCCGAGCAGCCAGGGCAATTACCATAGTGGCCAGCACTGCGATCACAGCCACGACAATCAACATTTCCACGAGCGTCATGCCGTATTTTGGTTGCTGGCTTTTCATAGCTTTAGTAGGCGGGCAGGCGTAAGTGGCGGTTTAATTTCAGAAGTTGCAGATGTCGTCGGCTGTTCCGTACTCGCCATCCGGGCCCGCTGAAATCAATATGTAGGAGTCAGGTCTGTAAGGCCAGGGCCTGGCTGTTATCTTCGGGTCTCTTATGTACTCATAGAAGAAATTAAAATCTTCAAGTACGTGCCTCCTACGAGCCGCCGAGGGCTTGTTCCAGTCCGCCAGTTTCCCCAGGTTAATGAGGGGAAAATTGTCACGAGGATTATAAATCTGGTCTTGATAATTGCCAGGACTGCCGGTCGGAACAATACTCTTACTGGAAGTATTTGCCCGATAATACAGGATGGGCGTCCCGGCATGTTGGGTAGTCGTCTCAGATATACCTGGCTTTCTGAAGGTAATCTTTTTTACGCTGAACACGTCACAAAGCACAAATGTATCTGGCGCCAGCAGAGCAGTATCGATAAATAGGCCCGGTTTATCCGGCGAGATGTCACCCAGTCTAAATACGCTGGCGCTTGCCAGCTCCAGGTAGGGTCCCTTTCTTTGAGCCATCAAGACGGCGTCGTTCGGATTGTACACGAACAGGCCGGCGTCATTCGCGCCGTTCGCTCGAAAGTCAGACTTGGGGTGGAATCCCATCAGGTCCCAGCCCACCAGAGCCTCCGACAGTTTCTGTGCCCCACAATAGTCACGCTGCGTCCCAAATGGAGGCGCAGGGTCCCACCAGTTGGATGGTGGATAATCTCCGTAGTCGTTCCTGAAGGCCGTCAGACCCATCTCAATGGAGGCAAACTGAGCTTTCTGGGTGACTTTTTTGGCGGTAAGGCGCACAGCGGTCACAGCCGGAATAAGCAGCGCAACCAGCATCGCCATTATCCCGATGACCGTCAGCAACTCGACGACCGTAAAGCCTGATTTTCTGCGCTTCATAGCCAGATTCTTTCACAAATCCGTTGTTCTTACCCCGGCAACTTATTGGCTCTGACCTTCCATGTAGCTGCTGCCAAGCCAGTTGTCGGCCAACACTCCAAAATCACGAAAATTGACAATGCTACTTGGCTCGACATCATCACTTCGGAATAGATTATGCTCATCATCGAGGTCTACTTGTGCCAACCACTTTCTTGCGAACGCGGACAAATCCGAGATACTACCTTTCCAGAAGCTGGCGTAGGCTGCAAAGTCAAGAAAGTTGATTGTGCCGTAGCCTTCTACATCGTCGCCCCTGAATATATTCTGCCTGTCGTACGGTTCTACTTTGCCCAGCCATGCGTCCGCCACGAGTTTCAAATCGTTCACATCCACATAGCAGTCGCGGTTCAAATCGCCGGCTAAGAGACCACCTCCGCCGCAGTATAAAGTACACCTTATGGAATCCCAGTGCGTAATATAGCGGTCCCACAACTGCTCTGCCACGTTCACGCGGACACCCAGCGATAATTTGTGCAAGCCCGGCGTTTTGTATTTCTCGCCAATGGTTATGGCCTGGTTACGGTATTCGCCCCTTACATCTGTCCCTGTGCTTTTCGATTCCCAGACCACCTCATCATCAATCAGCACAACAGCAGTGCACTTGTTAGGGTCCCACGGGCTGAAGGCGTAAGTCTCCAGCTTCAGGTCAAAGCGAATCTCATTAACGTCTGCCAGATATAGTTGCTGAGAGACTGTCGCCATATCTGCTGGAGCAAATGTCTGCCAGAACTCCGAATAAAGCGTCAAGTTGTAACTGCCGTCAGTCCGCCAATCCGAGCTTACGTACCCGCGGAACTTATCCGCCGGCACATTTGCCGTCCAGCCGTTTGGGTCTTTTACGGCGATGTTGCTTATCCAGGCGTCATCTTCAAAGCTTCCGTTTACGATCTGGCAAACATCCGCCTGCGCCGAGTTTACAGCCAGCAGTGCAACCATCGTCACTCCAAAAACTATCGTTCTTCCCATCACCTGATTCCCTGTCCTTTCAGCAAGGTTAGTTCAACATTTGCCAAGTGGTTTCGACGCTCGTGACCGCTATTCTATGTACTTCCAGTTGAAATTGCAGATATCGTCAGCCGTGCCGTACTCGCCGTCGAGTCCTGCAGAAACCAGAATAAAACTGTCTGCCCGGTAGGGTCTGGGTGGATATGGGATTTTGTGGTTCCTGGTATTCTTGTAAAACCTTTGCGGATCAATAAGGGCGTGCCGAGCTGAGACGCCTTGCTCCCAGGGTTTACCGAGCATCACTAACATCTGGTTATCCCAGTAGTTGTAGATGTTACCTTTGCTGTCGGTTGTAGTAGGATTTGTGTTAGGATCGTGCAGGTTGTTTGACAGATCTGCCTTGTAATAAAGTATAGGCATGCCGCCTTTGGCGCCACTTTTGTACGAGTGGTTAAAAACGTCACACAAAACGTAACTATCCGGAAGGAACGGGTTTGTATTGCCCGCACCGTAAATCTCTGATAGCTTCTGGACATTGGCATTTTCCAACGGCAGGTATGGTTTTTTTCTGGAGTCAAGAGTTGCGGTAACGTACAGCGGCCTGCCTGCACGGTCAAGTCCGTCGCGAAGGAAATCCGAGTCCGGATGAAAGCCCATCAAATCTTGCCCCATCATCGCCTCGCACAGCTTAAGCGCACCACAGTACGGCCGACCCGCACCGTCAAGTGCCCCTGAAGGCGGATAGCCGTCGGACTCGCTGCTAAAGAACTCAATCCCCGTGCCTATGGTAGCCAATTGAGTCCTCTGCGTTACCTCCTTGGCATATTGCCTGACCCTGCTTATGGCAGGCACCAATAGGCCGATGAGAATCACAATGATGCTCATAACAGTCAGCAGCTCAACGATAGTAAACCCCACTTTTTTCTTGCTGGTTGCTTTAGTGATCGACTTCATATTCTTCTCCTTCTTTCAGCAAATGGCATCTTATTGGCTCAATATTGTTCTTATGCGGCACTGCTTAGCGCCGAAATAATCGATATCATGGGCAAAAATATTGACAGCACGATGGTCAAAACGACACAGCCAAGCACAACAATTATGATCGGCTCCAGCAAGTGCATTAACGAGCCAACCATTACCTCAACCTGCTCGTCATAATTGTCGGCCACTTTCAGAAGCATCTTGTCCAAATCGCCCGTCTCCTCGCCAACCGCAACCATATTGGAGATAATAAGGTCAACGGTTCTGGACTGGCGCAAGGGACCGGCGAAAGTGTCACCCTGCCTGATGGAATTGTGAACGTTGGCGAGCATGTTGGAGAAAACCTCGTTTCCTGCCGTCTCGCGAGTAACGTTGAGGGCATCGAGGATCGGCACGCCGGCACTAATCAGTGTTCCGAGGGTTCTTGTCCATCGTGTGACAGCGACCTTACCGCTGAGCTGCCCAAGCACTGGTATCTTCAGTTTGATCATATCAAGAACTAATCTGCTGGGCCGAAACCTCTTGGCGAATCGCAGCAGAGCAATTACTATAAATGGTGTTGCCACAAGGACAATCCATCCACCAAGCGGAACTGTCTGTCCCCATAATGGTATGGTTACGCTGGGAGACCACTCGGGACCGTATGCTATCCAACTGCTTATGCCAAGCACTATTTGCGTTATCTTTGGTAGTTGTGCCCCCTCACTCATCTCAGTGAGGACTGCGCTGAAGTTGGGTATGACGAAGGTCATCAACAATATCAGCATGGTAAAAGCCGCCGACAGAACGACCGCCGGATAAATCATCGCACCCACGACGCGAGACTTAAGTCTCTGAGCTTTTTCCATAAAGTCAGCCACGCGCGCCAGGATGAGGTCCAGCACACCGCCCGTCTCGCCGGCCGCAACCATGTTGACAAAGAGCCGGTTAAAGGCTCTTGGGCATCTTGCCATTGCCTCTGAAAGCGTTGAGCCGCCCTCTATGTCGTCAGCCACATAGCCGATAACCCTTTTGAAGGTTCCTCCCCTTTGCTGTTCCTGAAGGATTCTAAGTGATCGCAAAATAGGCAGACCCGCGTCCTGAAGCGTGGAAAGCTGTCTGGCGAACTGACTTACGTACTTTGCTTTGACCCTGCCGCCGGCGCCACGTCTGCGTTGTGGCCTGGCAACGGCTTTTGCCGCTGCTGCTCTGGCGGCCCGTGAGCGGACCTTGGTGGGAAAATATCCCATATTCCGTATCTTGCTGATTGCTTCCTTCTCACTGAGGGCTTCAATTTCGTCCTTTACTTCCACGCCCTGTGAGTCCAATGCTACATACTGGTAAAGGGGCATCGCAAAACCTCCCTCTGTACCGCTAATTCCCACTGACTATTGCGTACAATTTCATTGCTAAGGGACTAATGTTCCTTACAAGAGTTTTGCAAAAGTTCATTTCCTTACACTTCCATAACCGTTTCTTTTACTACTTCGTCTATGGTAGTGATGCCGTCATAGATGACGGCCAAGCCGCTGTCACGCAGTAGCTTCATACACGCAGGAGATTTGTCGAGGCACGATTCATTATCAACTCACGGATTTCGTCATTCAGGATCATAATCTCGAAGATGCCGGTCCGGCCCTTGTAACCGGTATTGTTGCACCTGCCACAGCCTCGTCCGTAATAGAACTTTTTGCCCTTTATATCGTCCTCGGTAAGCTCCAGCTCTCTCAATTGGACTTCATTCGGCTCGTAGGGCTCTTTGCAATTCTCACATATTTTCCTGATTAACCGTTGTGAAACGATGCCCTCCAGGGTAGCAGTGAGAAGGTAAGGCTCTAAGCCCAAATCCAGCAGTCGCGCTATCGAACTGGGAGCATCATTTGTGTGCAAGGTAGTGAACACGATATGGCCGGTAAGTGAAGCCTGGGCCGAGATTTCCGCCGTCTCCAGGTCACGAATTTCGCCAACCAGAATGATATCGGGGTCCTGACGCAGGATGCTGCGCAGACATCTGGCAAATGTCAATCCAATATCCGGCTTCATCTGAACCTGAATGAGACCATCAATGTCATATTCCACCGGGTCTTCGGTTGTAATTATCTTCCATTCAATGCTATTGAGTTCACTCAAAGCCGAGTAAAGAGTTGTGGTTTTGCCGCATCCGGTAGGCCCCGTGACGATGATGATGCCGTTGGGTTTGTTAATAAGCTGGCGCACTAAGTCTTGTTGATCGGGCCTAAGGCCAAGTTTTGCCAAATCGAAGCTCATCTGCGACCTATCCAGGACACGCAACACGACGCTTTCTCCAAACATTGTGGGCAGAACACTAACACGAAGGTCCACTGGCTTGCCCTCGACCGTAAGGGATATTCGCCCGTCCTGAGGAAGCCTTCTCTCAGCGATGTCCAGGTCCGCCATGACCTTTATCCGCGAGCTAAGTGCCGCCGCAATATACCTTGGTGGCGGAATCATTTCGTAAAGCACGCCGTCAATACGGTATCGCATCTTGTATTCGTGTTCAAACGGCTCGAAGTGAATGTCCGAGGCTTTGTCGCGGATTGCCTGCAGAAGAACCAGATTCAACAGTTTCTTAACCGGGTTAGACTCGGATAACTCCTTAAGCTCATCAAGGTCTATGCTCTGATTTCTACCCTCAAACTCAGCAAGGAATCTGTCGCTCTGTATTTCATCGATGAGTTCGTTGATATTCTCGTCCTGCGTCTCATAATACTTGGATAGGGCGGCTCCCAATGTCTCGGGGTCCGTTATCTTAGCGCTGACTTTGAAGCCCATTAGCGTGCTTAGGTCATCGGTTGCCCTGAAATTATCGGCGCTATCCAGAGCAACCGTCAGTTCATTCTGTGCTTTGTCGTATTCGATAGGAACGATATGATAGCTCTTTGCCATCTGGGCCGGAACCTTGTCGATCACGTCGGCAGGGATGTTAAGCCCGTCTATATCGACATATTCCATCCCCCTTTGGGCGGCCAGTGCAAGTTGCAGTTGGCTCTCGTCCACCAGACCCAGTTCCAAGAAGATCTGCCCTATCTGAACTTTCCCGTGCCGCTGACTTTGAATCTTTAGGCATTCATGAAGCTTCTCTCTTGGCAAGACCTCCATTTTTATCAGTATTCTGCCAAGCGGCCGGCCCTTCAACTGTTCTATAGGAGGCAACTTCTGTACGGCTTTCATCTTCGCCATCTGAATCTGTCCTCATAAAGGATTCCATTCTGCACTATTGTATTATACGACACTAACACCTTCTTGGCAAACAAATTATGAATTGGACACTTAGTTATTAAGACAGCGGCAAGTTGCAATTTACTCACTTGACAAGTCCCATAAGGGTGAAAAACACCGATTCACCGTGCAGAGTCACTCCTTCCAGACCAGTTACGTCCGCAGGATTGGCCCGATATCCTCCATTTCCTGGGCAACCGCTGCCTTTTTGGCGGCCTTTGCTCTTCCCTTTATGGCGCTCATCTTGGCAAGGGCTTTATCCTGCAACGCGCCGGGCTGACGGCTCTTATCCAGCATCTCCTCCAGCGTGATTTTGCCCGCATCGTACAATTGCCACAGGTGCTCGTCGAGAAGCTGCATACCCAGCTTCCTGCCCGTTTGAATGCTCGAATCGATGCGGTAAGTCTTATTTTCACGGATCAGATTTGCAATCGCAGGCGTTACCACCATGAACTCGTAAGCTGCCACTCTTCCCTTGCCGCTAGCCAGCGGACATAGAGCTTGACTGAGCACAGCAATCAAATTGCTGCTCAACTGAATACGGATCTGCTCCTGCTGGGCGACAGGAAAGATGTCGATGATCCTTGTAATTGTTCCTGCGGCGCTCGTGGTATGCACCGTGCTAAAGACGAGGTGGCCGGTTTCAGCAGCCCTAATGCCTGATTCAATTGTCTCCAGGTCTCGCAGCTCGCCCACCAAAATAACATCCGGGTCCATTCTCAATATACGTCTTAACGCTTCGCCGAAGCTGGGTACGTCCACTCCGACTTCACGTTGGTTGACGATGGATTTTTTGTGGGAGTGGTAGTATTCTATTGGGTCCTCGACCGTGATGATATGGCGGTCAAAGTTCTCGTTAATGTAGTTTACCATGCAGGCCAGTGTGGTGGTCTTGCCGCTTCCGGTGGGGCCTGTAACCAAAAACAGACCCCTCGGTCTGCGGCACAGTGCCGCTGCAATCTTGGGTAAGCCTATCTGCTCAAACGTCATGATTTTTGAGGGAATAAGCCGCAATACCAGTGATATGTTGCCTTTTTGCCGAAACACCGACACGCGGAATCTGCCCTCGTCGCCAAAGGCAAACCCAAAATCTGTACCGCCCTCTTCCTGCAGCTCCTGCTGATTCCGATCGGGCGTAATGCTCTTCATCAGAGCCACGGTATCGTCCGGCTCAAGGACCTTAGTCTCCAGAGACCGCAGTCGCTCGTCTATTCGCAGCACGGGCGGGCGGCCAACAACCAAGTGTATGTCAGAAGCACCTTGGCTCACGCAAGCGTGCAGAAGTCTATCCATGTTCACAGTTGCCATTTCAGAGTCCTCGTCAACAACTCTACTTCGATTATTCCACCACTACGCCTTCACTCTGCGCTATTGTCGCCACTTCAGCGGGCGTTGTTATTCCCTTGAATATTTTGAGTCTGCCATCATCTACAAGTGCTCTCATTCCAGATGCCTTGGCCGCTTTTCTCAGTTCTCCGGTGGGTGCCTTCTTGAAAGCAAGCTCCCTCATCTCGTTGTTCATTTCTATCATCTCGAATATTGCGAGCCGCCCTTTGAATCCGGTATGCTGACACTGCCCGCATCCGGCTCCTTTGTAGATGGTGTATTTCTCCAGTTCTTCTGGGGTGATGCCCAGCAGCCGCATGTAGTGCGGGTCCGGGTTATGGTCAACTTCTTTGCACTTGTCACATATAACCCTGACCAGCCGCTGCGCCATAATGGCCTGTATTGAGCTGGCCACCAAGAACGGCTTAACGCCCATATCGATCAGACGTGGGATTGCACTACAGGCATCATTGGTGTGCAAGGTGCTGAAGACCAAGTGCCCTGTAAGTGCCGCCTGCACCGCGATATCTGCTACCGCGCTATCTCGAATCTCGCCGATCAGGATAATATTGGGAGCTTGCCTGAGCATGGACCTGAGTATCCTTTCGAATGTCAGGCCGATGTCTTCCTTGACCTGGCATTGATTCATTCCGTCAAAATTGTACTCGACAGGATCCTCGGCGGTAACAATCTTCTTGTCAGGCTTGTTGAGTTCCTGCAATGCAGCATACAGCGTTGTGGTTTTGCCGCTGCCGGTGGGGCCTGTAACCAAGAAAATACCATTGGGCCTTCTAATTATATGCTGAAACTGCTCATAATGGTCCTGCTCAAAGCCCAGTGCCTCGATGCCGATGTTGACCGACTCACGGCGCAGAATTCGCAGCACCACGCTTTCCCCGTGGTTGCCGGGCAGTGCTGAGACACGAAAGTCCACGTCCTGGCCCCCTATAACTCGCTTGATACGACCATCTTGCGGCAGTCTCTTCTCGGCGATGTCCATGCCGGACAAGATCTTCAGACGAGTAATCAGCGGCGCCTGCATATTCTTGGGAATGTTGTCTCTTTCCAGGCAGACGCCGTCGACTCGGTACCTTACGCGCACCCTGTCAGTCATCGGTTCGACGTGAATATCGCTGGCCCGCATAAAATAGGCATTATCGATTATCAGATTGACCAGCCTGATAATGGGGGCCTCACTATCATCATCGCCACCTTGAATTCGAAACGCCTCTGCCTGTAAATCGCTGCCGGCCTCGGCAAGCTCAGCGGCCGTTGCGTCAATACTGTGTTTGAGCTTATCGTCCTCTTGCGTTTGCGTTTTGTCGAAGGCCCCTTCAATGTAAGCGCGGATTTTCCGAGGATTTGCCAGGTAGCACTCCAGTTCGGTGTTCAGCCGAAATCGGATCGCATCCATAGTATCAAAGTCTGACGGATCGCTGATAATCAGTTTCAGTTTGCCGTTGTTCATACTTAAAGGCAGGACATTATGCCTTTTTATGAGTTCTTCCGAGATGATTTTGGTTGCATCAGGCGGTATCGTGACTTCGTCCAGGTTTATGTACTGCAGCCCGAACTGCTTGGCAATGGCCTTGGTCAGCGTTTCTTCGTTGATCAGGCCTTGCTCGAGCAGCACCTGGCCGAGCCGCTTATTGTTCGTTTTTGAGGCCTTGATCGCATTGACGAGAGCTTCCTTCTGCACCAGCCCAGCTTTGTAGAGTATTTCACCCAAATGCCTGCGTTCTTTGGCCATACAACCTCATGCTTAACCTTTTCCGATCGTAATTATAACACAATCAGAACGTTCAGTCAAATGCAGATTTTCAGGCGTAGCATATTTAAGGCCATTTGCGCTGCTCTACGTCGGTTGGAGTCTCTATCGTGTGAAAAAACAAATCGTTGAGTTTGGCATCCGCTGACAGAGTCCACACTGATATATACCAGGCCGACGGGTTTTTGTTCGCTTGCTCCGGTCGGTCCGGCTATGCCGGTTATACCGATTGCGAAATCTGTGCCGGCCTTTTTTCTGGCATTTTGCGCCATAGCCTCTGCTACCTGGCCGCTGACAGCCCCGTACTTTTCGATCAGCCCAGGTGGTATGCCGAGCTCGGTTGTTTTGGCGGCGTTGCTATACGTAACCCAGCCATACGTAAAGTATCTGCTTGCACCGGGCGTGTCGGTTAGCAGCTTGGCCAGGTAGCCGCCCGTGCAGGATTCCGCTACGGCGATGGTTTTTTTGTGCCGGGCTAAGTTTTCGCCCACGACATCGGCCAGCGTCTGCTCTTCGGTTCCATAGACCAGTTCTCCCAGAGTGTCCCTAAGGGATTTTTCATCTTTTTCAGCTAGTTTTTGGGCCTGCAGTTTGTCCTTTGCCGTTGCGACGACGTAGAGTGTAATGACGCCGTGCTCCACAGTGCAGTTGATTAGCGGATTTCTGCCTCGCCGCATAAGGTCGCCGAGCAACGCGGCGATTTCTGATTCGGCTTTTCCGAAGCATTTGAGCTTGCGTACCTCTATTGCCTGGCCGCCGGCAAACTCTCTGGCGTGGGGAAGGACGGAATCTTGAAACATCTGTTTCATTTCGCCGGGCACGCCGGGCAAAGCAACCAGCAGCTTACCTTTTGTCTTGGCCATGATGCCTGGGGCGGTGCCGAGTCTGTTGGCAATAGGCTCGGCACCAGCTGGTATGTATGCCTGCCGTTTGCAGTTTTCCGGCATTTTCCGGCCCCGGCTGGCGAAAAAAGCCTCGACTTTCTCCAGCAGGTCGGTATGAAACTGTAACTCGGTGCTGAGAAACTTCGCAAATGCCTGGCGGGTTACATCGTCATCGGTAGGCCCCAGCCCGCCTGTTACAAGTACGATGTCTGCATCGCTGTTTGCCAGGCCGAGCATCCGCACAATCGAGTCTATATCGTCACCGACCGTGTAGAAACTGTCAACTGGGATCCCAACCGAAAGTAGTTCTCTGCCCAGATATGGAGCGTTAGTGTCCGCGGTTTGACCGCTAACTAACTCATTGCCGATGCTGACGATACTTGCCTTTTTCATTTTAAGCGGCGATAATAATTCCTTCACGCCGGGCAATCTCAAGAATAGGCCGGCCGCCATCCGTCTCCCACTCGCGTTCGCCACACGGAATAGGCTCAATGCGATTATCTGCCAGGCCGGTTGCCTCCCAGAGCTCTTCCACAAGCGACACTTCACGCCGACCGTCAAATTCTGGTGCAATTACGACCAAATCGATATCGCTGAGGTCGCTGGCATCACCTCGCGCAAATGAGCCGAACAAGACAACTTTGCTGGCATGGATGCCCACAGAAGCAAGTGCTTCAATATAATGCCGGATTGTAGTTACAATTGTGACTTCAACCATTCCGAAATCTCTTGTGCAAATAACAATTTCTCCGCAGCGGCTCTTTCATCAAGACGCATTTCGGAGGAATCCGGGTACCGTGCCTCTAATTGGTAAACGCCAAAACGGGTCAGAAACCTCGCCTGTTCGGGATTCAGTTTTAATCCAGCAATTTCAGCAAGACGAACAAGGTTATGTGTACGCGGAGGCACATCTTTTGTTTTTTTCGTCACATGGGCTCTGAGCATCTTTTCGATAGCAAGGTGCGCAAAGAAAAGGCAGTGGCGAAAATGACCTTTCTCCAACAACGACTTAGCCGCCGCAAAGTCCTCTTCGCTGCTTGTTACCCAGTACTCAATTTGTTTTTGAACATCCATACATTTTCTGCCGCTTTTAATCTACCAAAAACCGCCCTCCCAGACCAACAAGTAAATCACGCAATGCCATTACTACGTGAGGTAATAATCGCGTCATACAGAACTATTTATGTTTGCTCCCACGCAACAAACTTGTCCAAATCATCATGTATAGACTTGATGACATAAGCGATAACTGAAGCATCGTCTAAGAAACCAGCAAGTGGAATAAAGTCTGGAATCAAATCTATAGGGATTAGAAAGTATATTACCGCTGCGATTGCAAGAAGAATTGTTTTTACAGGAACTGCTGTATATTCCCCTGTCGCCCATACAGAAATAAGTCTGAAAAGAGCCATTAACTCCTCCCAAACCTTTTGTAAAGCTCCTTTATTCTTGTCTGCTTTTCTCATTGCATCTACGAGGAGATTAGATGCTTTTTCAGGATTCTTGATATATTTTTCTGCGCGCTTCTTTGCCATATTGAACATCTTGGGACCATGGTTTTTGCTTTTTCCTGACATGCGTTCTTTTCTTTCTATGGGCTAAAATTTATAAATGCTATGTGCCATCGGGAGCATTAACGTTTTGGGGAAAATCGGGTAATCTTCCAGAAAAACAGTTTCAACAAACAAATTAGGAAGGATTACCCGATGAACACAAATCAATTAGTTCAAGCTATGGTACAGCGGTTGGGCACAGAAATAAAGGGGCTTTTGCGGCAGGTTGAAGGTGGACAACTGCCAGCCAACGCGGTCGAGACGGTGGTCCGCCAAAAACTGTGGCAATTTGGGGGGCAGGCGGTGGCGGTCTTGCTTGAAGCCCTGGATCACAAATTGGTTGCCTCTGCCCCAGTACATGACCGCCGAACCCGAACGGTCGTCACACTGTTCGGACCAATTGACCTGAGCCGGTCTCGGTGTCAGGATGGCCACTATCCTATGGACGAAGCGTTGGGCCTGGTGGGCCAACAGGGCTGGACAGTCGCTGTTCAAGAGGCGGTGTGTTTACTGAGTTGCGAGTGCAGCTTCCAGACAAGCAGTGACCTGATGGAACGGCTGCTGGGTCTTTCGATAAGTGTCCCCAGTATTCAGCAAATCAGCCAGCAGGCGGGTCAACGGGCCGTGGATGTCACGCAGGAACAGCCTAGCCCAACTTCCGCACTTGGATGAAAAGGGAAAAAATTTTGGCGTCTTTCTGCCTTCATGACCACAGTTTTTGAGCCAGTATCCCAAGAGAGAGTCGAGCCATCACGCCAAAGCCTGTTGTAGTGAAGACCTACCTGGTTGCCTGTCCACTGTAACGATCTACAATGAGACCATGTTCATTCGGCCATGCTACAGAACCAAAGACGGTAAACGCCATGCGTACTGGGCATTAGTCGAATCCTATCGTAGCAGGCGAGGGCCCCGCCAGCGAACCGTGGCCTACCTCGGACAACTGGATAAGCAAGTGCGTTTGGGGGTTCAACAAGCCGCTGAAGGACATCTGAGCTACCAGAGGCACCTATTCGATGATGTCGAACCTGAATGGGTCCAGGTGGATTTCAAGCGAATTCGTGTGGAGCGGTGTCTGGAGTTTGGCGGACCCTGGTTGGCTGTGCAGTTGCTTGAG
>Ga0315280_10006784_pt1 | contig 15644 bp, 11 predicted proteins | sample YL17G06_40_MG_FD_203697 | JGI IMG/M metagenome (GOLD analysis project Ga0315280, IMG submission 203697) | Sediment microbial communities from Yellowstone Lake, YNP, Wyoming, USA - YL17G06_40 | ecosystem: Environmental > Aquatic > Freshwater > Lake > Sediment | place: USA: Wyoming | collected... | reverse complement strand
ACCGGCCGCGGGCGGCCCCCGCTGGGTCCCTGCCCCTCCATCGCCACGACGGCATCGAGGATCACGAGGTCCGGCGGCCGCACCTGGCAGACATCGACGATGGCCCGCGCGAAGTTCTCCGCGCCGACGGCCTCGCGGTGAAGGCGCGACTTCTCGCCCCCCACGAGGTGGCCGAACGTGTTCTTGATGGCCCCGGTGATGAGCGTGGCGACGTGCGTCTTCATCTTCGGCAAACTGATGAGGACGTCGGCCTCGAGCACCTCGCGAGAGAAGGCAAGTTGCCTCGCAAAATCCGATCTCACCGGCGCGGCGACAGGCGAGGCGCCCAGGTTGACGTAGTGCCCACCCGCCGCCTCGAGGATACCCGCCACGCGGGCGGTTTGTTCGTTGGAACCGTAGGCCCGCATGCCGGAGTTGTCGCCGACCAGGATGCGGCCGGCGTGGCGGCGCACCAGCGCCGCCACGGTCGCCCGGACCAGACTGGGGTGCGTGTTGGTGTGGCTCTCGGGCGGCATGGCGCCGAGGATGTTGGGCTTGACGAGGACCGTGCGGCCCTCGACGGGGGGGCCGTGGGCCTCCAGCGCCCGCTCGACGGCCTTCTCGACGTGCTCGTAATCGGCCTCGTAGATGCTGACGCGCGGGGCGCTCACGCTCACCTCAGGACGAAATAGCCGTGCCCGACGATGTCGAAGACCTTTTCCTCGACGATCTCCAGGCCCGCCGCGGCAAACATCGCCCGCCACCGCTCGGCCGTCCCGATCGTCTGGTTCGTCAGGTCATGGTACAGGTGATGTTCGAGGAACGCCGTGGGCGAGCGGCGCAATTTCTCGTGGGGCTGCTTGCAGAACTCGCCGACGTACAGTAGCGCCCGCGGGAACTGGGCCTTCAACTGCTTCAGGAGGCCCACCACCTTCCCCTCGCCCTGCCCGAGGTACTCGTGGTAGGCGTCGACCGCGGTGACGGCGTCGACTTCGGGGTGATCGCGCGCGAGGGCCTGGAGGTCGAACATATCGGCGCGGTGGACCTGGATGCGGTCGGCGCAGGCCGCCTCGGCCAGGACCTCCCTGGCGTACGCGACGGTCGGCGCGTCGACATCGACGCCGATGGCGCGGACGCCCGGCACCGCGCCGCACAGGAACAGCAGGAACGCCAGGTCGCCGCAGCCCAGGTCGAGCACCGCGCGGGCGCCGTGGCGGCGGAGCATGTCGGCGAGGACCGGGTACGGGAGCGTCCGGCACAGTTGGCCGCTGCCGCGACCGACGTACTTGCCCAGGCGCTGCACGTCCTGCCCGTAGCGGGCCTGGCCCGCCAGCAGGTCGCGCAGGGCCGCGAAGATCGGCTCATAGGCATACGTAAGTTCGAAGAAGCCCCGCGGCTCGTCCATGAGGCGCCGGAGTTTCGGCATGGCCCGCACCTGGCCGCCTTCGACGCGCACCAGGCTCAGCCCGTCGAGGTAACTGAGGATGCTTTCCAGGACGCGGCGGTCGAGCCGGCCGCCGGCCAGCAGCGCATCCACCGCCACCGGCCCGGGGGCCAGCAGGCAGTCGAGGACGCCCGTCTCCAACAGCGCCCAGAGGCACGAGCAGACTGCGTAGCCGCGCACGTACGGCAGCGCTTCGGCGAACCGCCTTTTGACCCGGACGGACTTCGGCAGGCCCAGGAGGCGGATGATCTGGAGCGCTTGGCTCATCTCCTGGGACTCCCTCCGGCGTCATTGGCGGGCGCCCCCCGTCGTGGGCCCCGGGGCCGAGCGACGGCCGGTTCGCCACGGCGAATCTCGCCTGCGGCGGACTTGCCAGGCCGTGCTTTGGAGACCTCGGACGACGTCGGCGTCACGGTTTGCGAGGAACCTGTGCGGCACACCTCTGCACATAGTTCGTCGGCCACCACGCCGCCGTCGTAACTGGCGCGAACGGCACGCCCCGGCTCGACCGTCAGGAACCGCCCGGCGTCCCACCGGCCGTCGAGGGCCGCCCGCACCAGGGCGAGGCTGCCCTTGACCGCGTCAAACCGCCACCCCTTCTCCTTGCAGATGTCGCGGACGCGTCTCCGCAGTCCGAGGCGCCGATCAAAGTCGAACTGGATGAGCGTGCCGTGCGTGTAGTGGATTTCCCATGCGCTCATGAACTCCACCAGGTACTTCGCGTTCTCCTCCCCGTACTTGGCGATGAGTTCCCGGTAATCGCCCCCGTTGTAGGTCGGCCCCAGGCCGCTGTTGGTGCGCGGCTCGATGCGCTCGCCCTCCTTCTGGCGGCACTCGAGCCAGCCGCTCGAAAACCAGTAGGTGCCCGGTCGCCGGGCGAAGAGTTTCGCGTACCGCTCCTTCGAACCCAGGAGCAGCGTGATGCAGTCGTGCGCCCTCGGGACGATCATCGGAATCCGCCCCGCCCGGACGCCCACCATGCTGTTGTTGCATAACCCGTAGCCGAGCACCAGCGCGTCGTAGCGGTCTGGACCGGCGGCGTCGATCATCTCCTGGAGGCGGCCGCGGCACAGGTCGCTGTTGGCGTGCAGGCCCTGCGGCATGAAGGTGATGTCGACGGCGTGCCTCGCGCGGGCGGCGCACCAGTAGAGTTCGCGAGCCACGACTTCGCAGGCAACGACTTTCAGCCTCATGACCTGGCGATTCCTTGCACGCAGGCCGGGGCATCGCCCCGGCAAATGTTCAGCGACTGAGCCGGGGCGTTGCCCCGGCCCTCATCTGCACCATCATGCCCGCGATTACTCCGGCGGCGCGTAGGACGTCCGCACCTGGAACTGCCGCTCAAAGTCAACGTCGCCGACGAGAAACTTGTGCTTGTACTGCTCGACGCGCCCGCTGCGGGCGGCAATCTGAGCCTGGTCGTAGTCGTGCCACGTTCCCGCCGGGAGCGTCTTGACACGGACGCCCTGCAACCGATGGCTCTTGCGTTTGGCGTCATACTCCATGTTAAGCGTCCGCAAGGCCGAGTCAACCGCCGACGCCAGTTCCACGGCGCGGGCCGGCGGCACTTCCGTTTCCTCCACCAGGAGGCTGTAGTACGGCACCTCGGCCCACGTCGGCGCCAGGCAGTAGTTGCGGACCCCCAGCCCCAGGCGGGCCACGCACGCGTTGGCGACGCTGGTGACCTGGTACTCGGTCAGTTTCTCACCCGTCAGGCTCGAGACGTGCTGGCCCTTGTTGAGGAACTCGATGATCGGGGCCTCGCCCAGGCGGCCCACGACCTGGACAAGGTCGCGGATGTCGTACCGGTACAGGCCGCTCGGCGTCGTCAGGATGATGAAGTATCGCCGGCCGACCTCGACCTCGTGCGCCAGCAGGACCGTCGGCTGCGGGCTCTCCATCTCCTCTGCGGGCACGAACTCGAAGAACGTGCCTGCCACTTCCAGGACCCCGGCGCTTCCCTCGGTCTGAAGGGGGACGGAGAAGCGGCCCTCGGACGCAATCAGTCCGATGTCGCGGATCGGCGCGTCGCCCCAGTACGTCGGCATCTCGCGCAGGTACAGGCTGAGCGTCCCTCCTTTCCAGGTGCCGATGAGCGGCAGTTCCCACGCGTCTTTCGGATAGAGGTGGCCGGAAGCACGGACGGCCGCCTCCAGTTCGCGGGCACGCTGAGGCAAGGGGCGCAGGCGCTCGGCGATGCGGCGGCGGTGCTCCTCGTCCAGGGCCAGGCCCGGCGCCAGCGTGCCGTCGGCCAGATCGCGCAGCAGTTCCTCCTTGCGCCGGTCCATCTCCTTCGCCAGGCCCAGGAGCGTGCTCGGGTTGGCCGTAACGGGCACGACCCGCCGGTCCTTCAGGCCCAGCCGGCAGGCGAGGTAGTACTTCGTGGCGGTGTCGCCGGCGTAGGAGCCTTCGGGGGGCATGATGTAGAGCCGCCGAATGACGCCCCGCTGAACGTAGGCCGTGAAGCCCGACATCGCCCCGGCCGGAATGCCCGACGGCGTGATGGTGTCGTCCATGCGGCTGGCGATCTGGAGGATCTTGGCGCCGAAGGCATCGAAGTGCGCGTTCAGCGCGTGGACGCCCCAGACGTGCCAACTCTCGCGGTAACTCTTCAGGACGGCGTCGGTGACGGGGATGTGCTTCGGTGTGCCCGTCGTTCCGCTGGTCAAGGCGAACATGTGGATCCGCGTGCCGCAAGGAAACAGCGCCTCGACCTGGCCGCGCTCGACGCGCTGAATGTAGGGCTCCACGCGCTCGTAGCCGGCGATGGGAAGGGCCCGCCGCAGGTCGCCGATGGTCCGGGCCTGCACGAGGCCGTGGTCGCGGCCGAAGTCGGTCTGGGCCACCTGCGCCAGGAGCCGCCCCAGGAGCCGGGCCTGGACTTTGGCCGCATGACGCGCCGCCCGCCCCCAGCGCAGCACATGGAGGTTGGCCTCCAGGCGCAGGGGCGTCCAGGCGAGCCGCCGCAATCGGATGTGTAGAGGAGTCTTCATGGCACCACAATCATCCGGCGCCGGGCGCGGCCGCCTCGGCGGCCGGCTCGGGCGACAAGGAGCGGTCGAAAAACTCGGTCACCTTCCGGGCGTACGTCGACGGGTCAACGGCCACCGCCTGGTTGTGCTTGGCGTCGGCGCAGACCCAGAGTTCCTTGGGGCCGGGCTTCAGGTCGTAAAGCACCTGGGTCCACTCGGGGCGGACGTAGGTGTCGCGGCCGCCCTGGATGAAGAGAATAGGCACCGTCTTCAGCGTCGTCAGGGCCCGCCGCGTGCTCGGGAACCGGCACCGGCACTTGAGTTCCACGTAAAACAGCAGCAGCGCCCGGAAGAGCCGATAGGTCAGCCTCAGGCGGTCGGCGCGCGCCACGTCCACGCGGGCAAACAGTTGCACCCATCGCTTCATCAGTTCGTCGATGCTGTGGTCGGTGGAGAAGACGCCGTCGACGGCAAGGCACCGGACGGCCGGGTTGAGCGCCGCCGCAATCACCGCCGCGCTGGCGCCGCGGCTGATGCCGAGGATCCCCAGGCCGGTCTGGTCGACGTTGCAGCGGGTCTGCACGTACGCGATGGCCGCCCGGATGTCGTCGACCTCGTGGTTCGACGGCCAGTGCCGCGGCTCAAAGTGCGGCGGGGTGTAACTCTTGCCGTGCCCGCGGAAATCGAACGTGAACACCGTGTACCCCGCCTGCACCAGCGGCCACGCATACCGCCCAGCGCTCATCATGTCGCTGGCGAACTCGTGGCAGAAGATGACCACACCGCGACGCGGCGCGCCCGGCGGCCGGTCGATGAACATGCCGCGAAGGCTCCGCCCCTCGAGGTTCGGAAATGTCACGCCCTCGCCCTCGGGAGGCGTGTAGTCCTGGAGGTTCGACGTGATGGGCAGCGGCGTGTCGAGAAACAGGTTGACGGCCAGCCGCAGGTACTTCGCAAGGACGGCCAGCACGACGGTCACCACGACCACGATGGCCGCCACGATGACGAGGGCCAGCCACCGGTCGCCGAGGCCGCCGTTGGCGCTCGGCGGCCCCTCTGCCGCCAACATGGACGCCAGTACGTGAACCGGTGTCAAGAGGTGCGCCCTCCGCGCCAGGGGTCGTGCCTTGCGGCGAGCCATTTTACGGCACGAAGCGGCGAACGACCAGGGAATCGTTCTGGCCGCCGAATCCGAACGAGTTCGACAGGCAGACCTCGACCTTGGCCCTTCGGGCCGCGTTCGGCACATAGTCCAGGTCGCACTCGGGATCGGGGTTTTCGAGGTTCATGGTGGGCGGCAGGGCCTGGTCCCGGATCGCCAGGACGCACGTCATGAGTTCCGTGGCGCCCGCCGCCGCGATCAGGTGGCCCAGAGTGCTCTTGACGCTGGACATGGGCACCTTGGGTGCGTACTGGCCGAAGACGAGTTTGACGGCCAGCGTCTCAACCTTGTCGTTCTCCTGGGTCCCCGTGCCGTGCGCGCTGATGTAATCGATCTGGTCGGGCCGGCAGCCCGCGTCGGCCAGCGCCATGCGCATGGCGGCCGCCGGGCCGCGGCCCTCCGGGTGAATGTCGGTCATGCGGTAGGCGTCGGCGCTGGTGCCGAAGCCGGTGACCTCAGCCCAGATTTTCGCGCCCCTGGACCGGGCGTGCTCGAGTTCCTCCAGGATCATGAGGGTCGCCCCTTCGCCCAGGACAAACCCCGCGCGGTCGCGGTCGAACGGCCGGCTGGCCCGCCACGGCTCATCCTTGTGCTGGGTCGAGATGGCCGTCAGGAGGTTGAAGCCCGTCACGCCCAGCGGGTGGATCATCGAGTGCGTGCCGCCCGCGAGCATCAGGTCCGCCCGGCCCGTGCGCAGCAGGTCGGTCGCCTCGCCGATGGCCTGGGTGCTGGCGGCGCAGGCCGTGAGGCACGAGAAGGCCGGCCCGCGCAGGCCGTACTCGCACGCCAGGTGATTGGCCGGCATGTTCGGCTCTTGTTCCAGTTCGCGCAGCGCGTCGTATCGCTTGAAGCCGATTTCGGCAAACCCAGCGGCGCCGACCTTGCCGTCCGGGCCGGCGCCGTGGGCGATGCCCTCGGCCAGCGTGAAGAAGTCGAGCGCGCCCTCGCCGCTGCCCAGATATATGCCGAAGCGCACCGGGTCAAACTTGGCGCCCAGGAGGCCCGCGTCTTCCATCGCCATCCGCCCGGCGGCCATGCTGAAGCGGACGTTCCGGCCGGCCTTCCCGAACGCCTCCGGGTCGCGGACGTACGGCGCGACGTCGAAATCGGCGACCTGCGCGGCAAACGTCGTCGGGAACGTCTCGGCGTCGAAGATGAAAATGGGGCGGATGCCGCTCTTGCCCGCCAGAAGGTTCCGCCACGTCTCCTCGACGCTCAGGCCGAGGGGCGTCACCGAACCCATTCCCGTGATGACGATCCGTCGTTTCATGATCATCGCTTTACGCGAACCACGGCAGCGGCCGTCTGGCCGCCGATGGCGTTGGTCGTCAGGAGAAGCAGGTCGCTCGCCAGCGGCTGCGGGCTGCCCGTGACGAGGTTCAGTTTCACCTCCGGGTCGGGCCGGTCGCAGTTCAGGATCGGCGGGACCTGCCCGTCCTTCATGAGGAGCAGCGCAGCGGCCAGTTCCGCTACGCCGCTGGACGCCCCCATGTTGCCCGTCACGCCCTTGACGGCCGTCACGGGTACCGTCCGGGCGGCCGGTCCGAGTGCGGCCGCCAAGCCCGCCGCCTCGCTGGCGTCCTGCATCGGCAGCGCCGTGCCGTGCGCGACGATCGCGCCGAGTTGCTCGGGATCGACCCCTGCCGTCGCCATGGCCGCGCAGACCGCCGCCGCCACGCCGCTACCGTCCGGGTCGCAGGCGTTGACGCCCGCCGTGGTCGCGCCGCAACCGGAGCCGAGGACTTCGCCGTAGATCCTCGCCCCGCGTTTTTCCGCCACGTCGAGCGCCTCGAGCATCACCAGCGCCGCGCCTTCCGACGATGCCTGCCCGGTTCGGCCCGCATCGAACGGCCGGCAGGCCGTCGCCGGGTCGCCCAGGGTTTCGGTCAGGCGCTTCAAGAGGCAATACCGCATGACGAGGGTCGGGTTGACGCGGCTCTCCGCGCCGCCGGCGAGCATCCAGTCCGCCGCGCCGCGCCGGATCAACCGCGACGCCTCGTCCAAAGACAGCAGGCCGCCCGCATCGCTGCACGTCAGCGAGTTGCTCGGCCCCTGCCCGTCCCACAGGATCCCCACGTGGCAGGCGTGCATGTTAGGTAGATACTTCAGGAGCCACAGGGGAAACACCTGCGGGATGCCGCGCAGGCCCCACCCCTTGAGGGTGAACTCGCCGCCCGCACGCGCCGCCTGCACCGCAACGGCCATCTCGTCGAGTTCCGTCGGGATGAAACTCGTCCCGAACACCATCCCGAACCGCGTATGGTCGATGGTCGGCAGGACCGGCTCGTTGGCCCTGGGGTCGCCCGCCGGGAGGCCGGAATCGACGATGGCGAGGTTGGCGGCCGCGACCGCCAGTTGGATGTCGACCGCCATCACCTTGGCCATCTTCTTGATGTAGCGGGCCTGGTCCTTCCGGGTGCCAACGGTGGGATCGAGGTCGCGAATCTCGCCCGCCACCCGGCTCGGATAGGCCGAGGCGTCGAACCGCGTGATCCGGGTGATGGCCGACCGGCCCGCGCGCACGGCCTCCGCCAGCGCGGCGGCCCCGATCCCCGCCGGACTCACAACGCCCAGTCCCGTGATCGCGATGCGGCGACCCAAACAGGTCTCCAGGTTCGCCAGACGCTGCTACCTCAACTCAGGTGCCGCGCGGCAGCCTTCCCAGGCCCCCGCAGACTCTAGACGCGTGGTGGCCCAGGAAGGCGGCCACACGGATGATCGCCCGTGCTTGCAGGGGCACGGCATGCCGTGCCCCTGAGTCCGTCAGCCGGCCCTTTGGATCTTTGCATGCAACGTTCGAGACCGCCCAGACGACGCGCCTGGGCCAGATGCCTCAGGCGCCTCCCGCCGCACCGGGCGGCTTCAAGTGGCCCAGGTGGCGCATCCTGAGCAGGCGGATGAAGTCTTCGCTGAAAACGAAATTCTCGTCGCCGATGTCCGGCGGGGCGCGGGTCGGGTCGAGGTGGGCGAACACCATCTCGATCTCGGCCACCAGGTCGCCGCCCCGGGTGATCCGCCCCGTGATGGACGCCCCCTCGGGCTGCACCTCGCCCTGCACGACGGCCTCGAAGCGGATCTGGTCGCCCGGCAGGACGCGCCGGTGGAACCGGGCCCGCGAGACCTTTGCCAGGATCACCCGCTCGCGGAAGTCAAGCGCCTCGCCCACCAGCACGCCGCCCGTCTGGGCCATCCCCTCGATCATCAGCGTGGGCGGATGGACCGGGTAGCCCGGCACGTGGTCGTGCAGGTGCTCCTCGGCCATCGAGACGTTCTTGACGGCGACCGCGCGGCGACCGTGCTCGAACTCGATAAACTTGTCTATCCAGATCCAGCGCATTGGGTCTCCGCTGGCGGTGGCGGGGCCGCGCGATCCCTGGCGACCCGCCTGTGGCGCTCAAGCGCCCGGGTGGCCCCGAATCAGGCCGGATTCGGCGGCGCGACGGCCGTCTCCGCGCCGCTCAACCGGGCCTCGATGAAACGCACGACCATATCCACCGTGAACACGTCCCAAAGATTCTCCGCTTTGGGATCCTTGGCGAGCGGCGTCAGGTCGGCGTACGGCATGCGGACCTTCAGTTCGTCCAGGCCCTTGGGCGTGAAGGACCCCTGTTGGACGAACTCCTCGGTGGTCAGAATGTTGTCGGGAAACAGGTCCCCCCGCTGAATCTTGATATTGAACGCCTTCTCCAGCCGGAACACGATGTCGAGGAAGTCGATGCTCTCGGCGCCCAGATCCGCCTTGATCCGCGCGGTCGGGATGACCTCATCTTCATCGACACCCAGCGCATCCACCAGCGCCTGGCGCACCTTGTCCATGATCTCGTCGCGGCTCAAAGCCATCTCGTGCAACCTCCCTTAACTGCATGTGTTCCCGTGTTCCCTGCTCCTTGCCTGCCGCACGCCTGGCTGACCAAGTGCCTCAGGGTCCTCATGCGCCGTGGGCTGCCGCACGGCCGGCGGCCAGCGCCTGCGGGCCGCCGACCAACCGAAACCGCTCCCGCCAGAACGGGCGAAGCAGCACGTCGATCTCCGCACCACCCGCCGGGTCGGCGTCCGCCACGTTCAGGTGCTCGAGCGCAAATTTCGCCTGGACCGCCACCTGCCCTTCCGTCCGGCCGATGGCCTTGAAGCGGCTCGCATCGGGCCCGATCTCAACGGCCGTCACGTCCATCACCAACTGGTTGCCCGGCCTCACGAAGTTGCCGTACCGTACGTTCTGGGCCTCCTTCAAGAGGATCAGGTTCTTCTGGAAGTCGGTGCTGGCGCGGACCAGCCACGCGGCCGCCTGGACCAGTGCCTCGACCATCATCACCCCCGGAAGCACCGGGTACGCCGGAAAGTGGTCGGCCAGATACTCCTCAGCCAGGCTGAGGTTCTTAACCGCCACGATCCGCCTCGGCGGCTCCAACTCCAGAATCCGGTCCACCAGAAAGAATCTCATCGCTTGTGTAGACACCCATTCTATCGCCGGCGGCCTGCGGCATGCAACCTTTTTGCCCCTGTGTAGGGTGGGTGCTGTGCACCCACCCTACGCCCGACCTGCGAGCCCCGCCCCTTCTTGTGCCCGCCCCAAAAGGGCGCGGAATCTATCAAACCCCCCTGTCCCATGCAAGCCAAAAAGGCCGGCCACCAGCGGCAGGCTGCGCCGAGACAAGCCCCATCGGGGCGCTTCAGTGTTATTCTGTGGTCGCCTCCCTGGCCACGTTGTGCTCCTTGCCGCCGACATTGATCCTCGGGTCGCCGAAGGCGTGGTAGATGCGGACCTTCGACGACTCGGCGATCGGTTTGCCGTCGAGGCTGCGGACCGTAAAGAGCGCGGGCGCCGCGTAAGCGAGGCCGCCGAACTTCGCGGCGCAAAACGCCACGAACTGCGGCGACTCGACCAGGAAGCCGTACGGCGGCAGGACGACCTCGCCGCCGGTCTTCGACTTGCACCCATACGCATCGGCGCCGAGGTTCACGATCACCTCGACCGCCTGCGGCCCTTCGCCGAAAACCGTCCGGCGGACCTTGCGGTCGGCCGTCAGGAACTCGTGCTCCGTCATCGTCACGCGCGACGTGATTTCGTTCAGCGGCGAGAGGATCTCGTACGTGTTCTTGACGAACCGGTCCACGTGGTGCAGGCCGTCGGTCCAGCCGCCGTCGCCGCGGCAGAAGAGGCCGAGGTCGCCCCCCTGCCGTGCCGCACCAGGCGCCGGCGGCACGAACTCGACCTTGTCGCCCGCCACCCTGACCTGGCCGACGATGTACCTGTGCTCGCCGTCGGCCCGGCCTTCGAGGGCCGGCCGCGAACCCATCGCGGCCTTCTCATACATGCCGATGCGAATATCGAACGTGCCCGCCAGGCCCTCCGGCACCGTGACCGTAAACGGCCCCTGGACCACCTCGCCCGGCTTCCACTCGGGCACCGGCGGCCGCGGCTGGTGATCGTTCTGGAACTTGATGCCGGCCCCCGTCGGGTCCGTGAAGTGGACGAAGATGGTCCAGTCGGCCGCCCGCGCGACCTGGCCCACCGTCCAGCGGTACGTGATCGAGAACTGCCGCGGGCCCGCCGGCTTGAAGTCTGCCACCGCGGGGCGCAGGGGCAGCGGCCGCCCGTCTTGCGGCGGCTCCTTCCAGTACAGGTGCGCCGGAATGCTGTGGTAATTCAGCGGACGCCCGATGCTCACGTGGTCCAGCACGTACTCCGCCGACCGGAAGATGTCATAGCCATATTTGCCATACATGGCGATACAATCGCGGTACACCATCTCGAAGAGGGGCACGGGCGCGGCGCCCAGCCGCTTCAGGAGGCCCGCATCGTGATAGTACGTGCCGCTCACGCCCGTCAGGCCCTCGAAGAAGTCGGCGTGCGGGACGGCCCACTCGCGCCCGCACTCGCTCCCGAAACTGCCGAAGACCCCGCGGGCGTAGTCCGAGATCGCCTGCTTCCACTTCATGTCGTCCAGGCGCGTGAGCGGGTGCTTGGGGTCGTAGCACTCCTGGAGCCCGGCCGCATAGGTCGTGTCGATGAAGTACGAATCGGCGCCGGAGAGTCTCTTGACGGCCGGCAGGTTCTGGGGCCGCTTCGCCAGGTCCACGGCCCGCCGGGAACACGTGACGTAGCAGATGCCGCCGGCCCAGTGTCCGCCCTTCTGTAGTCCGCCGCCGGGCGTCTTCTGGATGTAACTTTCGTCATATGACGGCGAGTCGCGGTACATGTCCTGGTAATTGTCGTGCAGACTGAGGATGTAGCCGAGCGCGCGAATGCGGCGGCAGGCCTCGGCGAACTTCGCGTCGCCGCCGCACTCGGGGGCCGCCGGCAGGATGTCGGGGTGCCGGTTGTCGTAGCCGCGATGGATCCAACCGCCCATGATGAACAGGACGCGGTCCAGTTTCAGGTCGTTCTTCAGGTGCTCGGCGATCTGGCGCGCCTCGTCGAACGTCCAGTTGACCCGGACCGAGAGTTCCTTGGAACTATCTTCATTCATCCGCCGGTCGAGGGTGCTCCAGAGTTTATAGTTGACCGCCCCGAAATACTTCGCCCGTTCGGGGTGGCCTTTGAGTTTCTCGTCCCACGTCGCGAGCCACCCGGCCCGGCGGGCCACGTCGCGATACGCCTTGGCGATGGTCACGTAGTCGCCCTTGCCGAGCAGCGTCAGGCGGCAGGAGCGGGCGGACTTCGAGAGGACCATCGAGAGGCTGAGGGCCTGCTTCGCTCCGGCCGGCGCGCCGGCCGTCACGCTCTTCACCTCGGCCGTGGTGTACGGGTCCTCCCACGTCACCATGGCGGCCGCGCCGCTCTTGACGAGGCCCACCATGCGCATGTGGCAGCCTTCGTACTCGTAGGTGCCGAAACCGTGCGTGAACGCGACGCCGCTGTCGGCGGGGATGAGCAGCCCCTCGCGGACCGGCACCGCCACGCCGCCAGTCTCGGCGTCGGTGACCCAGAGAGCGTCGTCGAGGAGGCGGATGCGCTCGACGGCCCTCGGGTCGGAGGCCTCATAGGCGAAGGCCAGCGTCCCGATGCCGTCGGGGGTCGTCGCCTTGACTCGCACCCAGAGGTCAGGCTTGGCGGGAATGGGAACAAACGTGGCCTCGATTGCCTGGGCGGACGTTTTGAGTTCGCACGGCGCCAGGTCCGCCGTCACGGTCTTGCCGCCGATGCGCAGGACGACCTGGCCGAAGCGCGGCTTGTAAGGATTCGAGCGCCACGTGACGCCGCCAGCGGCGTCGGCAATCTCGTAGGCGCCGCTGGCCGGCGAGATCGAGAATCGCACTTGCGGCGTCGCCATCACCGCCTGGCCCGGCGCCCCCGGCTCGCCTTTCATTCCGTTCATCTCGGCCCCCTTCACGTACGTGCAGGTCAACAGCCAAAGTGCGGACCAAAGCACGATGAAAACAACGACGCCCCTGGACATGGCCGGCCTCCTTCCGAAAGCATTCTCGCGTTGCCCCTGGCGATCTGCAAGGACGTTTCGCGCGATGGGCGGCGTGCCCAGGCCATCGTTCGCGCGGGCATGTCCCTCCCGAATGGCGGGACCATGCCCACGGCACCGGCACCGTGGGCATGCCACCCCGCAACCGAGAGGCCGGGGCCTGAGCACCTTCGTAGTTGACCCCCGGCCGCCTGTGACCGTAGCATACTGGAACGAGAGAGAATCCCCATGACAGAAAATGCAACCCGCAACGCCGGACCAGCGGATCAAACCGACCCCGTCTGCGGCATGACTGTCGATCCGGCCGATGCGAGCGGGCCGTTCGCGTACAAGGGCAAGTCGTACTACTTCTGCTGCGATGGATGCCTCGCGAGGTTCCGGGCCGACCCCGAGAAGTATCTCTCCGGCCGCGAGGCCGAGAAAGAAGGGCAGCAGCCCGCCCGCACAATCTACACCTGCCCTATGCACCCCGAGGTGCGCGAGGAACGTCCGGGCACGTGCCCCAAGTGCGGCATGGGCCTCGAGCCGCTGGCCCCGGCGGAAGAACCGCCCGCCAACCCGGAACTCGCGGATATGTCGCGGCGGTTCTGGGCCAGCCTCGTCCTGACGATCCCCGTGGCGCTGATCGGCATGTCGGACATGCTCCTGGGGGGGTCGCTCCAGCACCATCTTTCGCCGGCGGTCCTCAGATGGGTCCAGTTCATCCTGGCCGCGCCCGTGGTCCTGTGGGGCGGTTGGCCGTTCTTCGTGCGGGCCGCCAAGTCCGTCGCCTGCCTCAGTCTGAACATGTTCACGCTGATCGGTTTCGGCACAGGCATCGCGTATGCCTACAGCGTGGTGGCGACGCTCGCGCCGCAGGTATTCCCGGCCTCCTTCCGTGGGCACGGCGGCGAAGCGGCCGTGTACTTCGAGGCCGCCGCCGTTATCACGACGCTTGTGCTGCTGGGCCAGGTGCTGGAACTCCGCGCCCGGGCGCGGACCTCCGGCGCCATTCGGGCGCTCTTGGACCTTGCGCCCAAGACCGCGCGGCGCCTCTCGGAGGGCGGCACCGAGGCCGACGTGCCGCTGGCCGACGTCCGGCCCGGCGACCGCCTGCGCGTCCGACCAGGCGAGAAGGCGCCCGTCGACGGCCGCATCCTCGAAGGAATAACGAGTATCGATGAATCCATGGTCACCGGCGAACCGGTCCCCGCCGAGAAGGGCGCGGGCGACGCCGTGACCGGCGGCACGGTCAACCAGTCGGGCGGCTTCGTCATGGTCGCCGAGCGGGTCGGCAAGGACACGCTCCTTGCGCAGATCGTCCGCCTCGTCGGCGAGGCCCAGCGCAGCCGCGCGCCCATCCAGCGCGTGGCCGACGCGGTCGCCGCCTGGTTCGTGCCGGCCGTCGTCGCGATCGCCGCGGTCACCTTCATCGTCTGGGCCGTCTTCGGCCCGGCCCCGGCCCTGGCTAATGCCCTGCTGAACGCGGTGGCCGTCCTCATCGTCGCCTGCCCGTGCGCCCTGGGCCTCGCAACGCCGATGTCGATCATGGTGGGGGTGGGCCGGGGCGCGGCGGCGGGCATCCTCATCCGCGACGCCGAGGCCCTGGAGGTGCTGGAGCAGGTTGACACGCTCGTCGTCGACAAGACCGGCACGCTGACCGAAGGGCGGCCGCAACTGCGGTGGGTCGGTGCGATGGAGGGGTGGCTCGAGACCGACGTCCTCGGCCTGGCGGCCGGCCTCGAACGCGCCAGCGAGCATCCGCTGGCCGCCGCCATCGTCGGCGCAACCCAGGGGCGGGGCATGGCGATGGCCGAGGTCCAGCAGTTCAGCGCCGTCCCCGGCAAGGGCGTCCTGGGGCGGGTCGAAGGCCGCGAGTGCGTCCTCGGCACGCTGCCCCTTCTGGCCGAGCGCGGCGTCGACGTGCGCGGCCTCGACGAGGCCGCGGCCAAGGAGCGAGGGGACGGACACACGGTGATGTACCTGGCGGTGGACGGCCAGGCGGCAGGCTACATCTCCGTGGCCGACCCGATCAAGGCGACCACGCCCGAGGCCATCCGCCGCCTGCGCCAGGACGGCGTCGAGATCGTCCTCGTGACGGGCGACCACCGCGCGACGGCCGAGGCCGTGGCCAGGCAACTGGACATCGCCCGGGTCGAGGCTCAGGTCCTGCCCGAGGCCAAGGGCGAGGTCGTGCGCCGCCTTCAGGCCGAGGGCCGCATCGTGGCGATGGCGGGCGACGGCATCAACGACGCCCCCGCCCTGGCGGCGGCGCACGTCGGCATTGCTATGGGAACCGGCGCCGACGTGGCGATGGAAAGCGCGGGCGTGACGCTCGTCAAGGGCGACCTCAGGGCCATCGCGCGGGCGCGCCGCTTGAGCCGCGCGACGATGCGGAACGTCCGCCAGAACCTGTTCTTCGCCTTCATTTACAACGCCGTCGGCATCACGATTGCCGCGGGTGTGCTGTACCCCATAGTCGGGCTGCTCCTCAACCCGATGATCGCCAGCGCAGCGATGAGTTTCTCGAGCGTGTCGGTGGTGTCGAATGCCCTGAGGCTGAGGCGCGTGAGGGTGTAGCGGCCGGGATCGCTCGGCGCCAGTCCGCGCCGCCGTGCCAGCGGCGGCCAATCGGCGGCGCGCCATCGACTTTGTTTACCCGCGGCCGGTACGGCCGCGCGCCATCGACT
>Ga0315280_10006782_pt1 | contig 15648 bp, 24 predicted proteins | sample YL17G06_40_MG_FD_203697 | JGI IMG/M metagenome (GOLD analysis project Ga0315280, IMG submission 203697) | Sediment microbial communities from Yellowstone Lake, YNP, Wyoming, USA - YL17G06_40 | ecosystem: Environmental > Aquatic > Freshwater > Lake > Sediment | place: USA: Wyoming | collected... | reverse complement strand
TAATCCTCGCCTTAATGTCCATTATGATCGTGGCTGCTTCAGTTTTGTTTTTAACCACTATAACCGGAGGCTCACTAGAGCGATCAACGACCGTCGGTAGTGCCGGAACAGTTAAGGCCGTTGGAGTAGGAGTTTTCTGGGACATCAGCTGCACAAAACGAGTTTCCTTAATCAACTGGACCTTGGTCGAACCAGGATCATTGAATAATGCCACAGTTTACATCAGAAATGAAGAGAACTCGCCCGTAACCTTAAACCTTAACACAACAAACTGGAACCCAACAAGCATTCAGGAAGAAAACTACATGATCCTCAAGTGGGACTACGCCAACCAAACTCTAAAACCAAACGATAACGCCATTCCGGTCAAGTTAACTTTAGTGGTGTCTTCCAGCATTCAAGGAATAACGGACTTTAGCTTTGATATCATCATAACCGGAACCGGATAAGCGAGAATACGAAAGGCAAGGTTCCATTTAAGGCTAACCCGTTCCCATGATTTTGTGTTTTATTTAAAGTTCCAATGAAAACTCGATAAACTAAAACGAGTACACTAGATATCGCCGTCCGCCAAGTTTGTTTTATGTTGGCAGTATGGGCGGTCGATAATTGATGCATAATGTGATTGAAGGTGCTGTTTGGAGTGCGTCACGTAGTCATGATGCCCTTCAAAAGGTACTTTATGTCGATGAGAGCGGATATGCCTAAGAGTGTTAAATAGATGAGGTGAGGAATTATGAGCTCTAATGGAACGGCTAAGGGAAAGCTGAGCAAAGCTGGGAGAATAAGAGTAAGGACCGGGATGGTCAATAGTAGGTTTGATGGATGATGCTGAAACAGTGTCCAAAAGTCTTTCGTTTTCAACATTAGCATTAGAGACATTAGAAAAACCGTCCACTCCACGTAAACGTTAGTGAGGCTTGTTATTTTGATTCCTATGCCGTACCAGTTTGAGGTTAGGGGCCAGAAGAGTTGTGTGCCTCCGCCTGTTAGGTAGTCGCCCAAAAGGGAGTGCTGGATTGCAGCTATGAAGTAGGGTACAGCCCTTTTTCCATAGACCAGTAAGGCGGGAATGAAGATAAGAAAGAATATGGTTAAGGAGTGGGTCGGTCCCCGATGTTTTAAGCCTGGAATCAAGATGTCGACATCAGATATGACAGAAGCCAAGAATAGTAGGGGGAGGTTTACGTTCACGTTTAAAAGCTTGGATGATGCTTTCCCGGTTATGTATCCTAAGGCGAGGTGCCCAACTGCAAACGTGGAATTATCCTCCGAGATTGTTTTTAAGTTTCGATTGCGCGCTTATCTAGGTTTATTTTGAAAGAGGTTTTCAAGGGTATCCGACTTTTTAAATATTTTTGTTTAGGAAAATATCGGAGATTATGGGGGTGTTGCTGATGCAAATTGGAAACTTTTAAGTATTTTTTGTTGTTTTTTGTTGTTTGGATGATTTGTGAAACACAGGCATATTTAGGTTGCAAATTGCATAATTGCTTTACTTAGTAAAGTTTTTATTCTTGCCTTGGCCTTTTTATTCGGGAGGTTAGAGTGTGGATTTGGCTTCTTTAAGTGCGGAGGGAAAGATAGTTTTGACTTTGAAGCATGGAAAACACATTTATAACGAGTTAAAGTTTGAAACTGGGTTGAGTGATAGGTGGTTGGCGATTAAGCTTGAGGAGTTGGAGGGGGAAGGGGTTGTTGAAAAACGTGGTAGGTGGTATGGTTTAAGCGGGAAATTGGCGGTTTCCACTTGTGAATTAAGCTTGTATATGCGTTTTCAAGCTAAGCGAATGGCAGGCGAGCTGGCGAAGTTGCCTTTCGTTAGGGCGGTTATTCTTTTCGGCGGTGTAGCTCAAAACAAAGCTCGTGAGTACAGTGATTTGGATATGATAATCGTTGTTGATAGGTCAGGGGAAACGGTGAGAGAAGACGTGGTTTCTGAGGTTTCGAAGCTGGAGTTGAAGCATCACATTATGGTTGAGCCGTTGGTTTTAGCAGAGGAAGATTTTCTTGATAATGTTCGTTCATTGGAGGGCGGCATTATTTATGGGGTAGCTGAGGGCTATGAGGTTTTGGTTGATAAAACAGGTGTATTGGCCAAAGTCTTGCATGACAGAGTTGAGGAGATTAAGCGTAGCCACGATTACTTGGAGGAGGCAAGGATATGGCTGAAAGTAAAGTAGACGTGTTGTTGAGAGTTTCGGAGGTGAATCTCGCTAGGGCGCAAAGGCGTTTCGAAGCTGAAGAGTATGACTCCGCGGTTTTTCATGCTTCCATGGCTGTTGAAAGCGCCGCGAATGCCATGATCCTTGAACTTGGGGGTGACGAAGCCAAGAACCACAGGGCCATCAGCGGTTTAGCTACGGTTCTCAGAAGGGTGAAGCCTGAGTTGCTGAGGGAAGAAAGATATGCGCAGTTAATTGAAAGGGGAAAGGATATACAGAGGGAGGTAGTATACGCTCGTTATCCTCTTAGGGTGGCTGGCAGGTGGGTTACGCCCATGGAATATTACACTCCAGAGAAATCAAAGAACGTGGTTGAGAACGCCAAGTTTGTGGTGGAGGGAATAAAAGCATACCTTAAAAAGGCAACTTAATGTTAGGCATTTCAGGCTCTACCCCCCTCCCCCTTATTCTGTAATCAGCTTGCTTTTTGTTGCTTTTAATGGCAGCTTTTATTAAGTTCCTTATAGCATTTGGTCATATATTCATTGTTTTGAAATTGGAGAATATCTTCCTATTAGGTCGGAAGAGTTAAATGCTGTATTCCCTTGATTGAAGAATTCTTTTTCGACTTAGTTCCTTTAGAAAGGAATGAAAGGAGAAAATTATTTAAACAAAGCATCAAATTCCTTTTAAGAGGAACATGATAGAAAACATGCTTGGCTCTCTCACAAAGATAAGGATACTCAGACTGTTCTTCGAGTATCCAAACAGGAGTTTTGCCACAGATGAGATCCTGACGAACAGTTACGTTGGCAGGGGCTACGGTGGAAAATGCATAAAACAATTCGTAAACTTGGACCTTTTAAGAATGAACAAAGTGGGTAGAGAAAAAAGGTATACTCTGAACAAAGAAAACAAATTCTACGGTGCACTAAAAGAGTTCTTCGATGTAGAGAAGAGTAAGTACCCCACGTTTTCCTACACTCATAAGAGTATATTAGGAGATTTATCACAGACGTTGACGGAAGAAACTATCATAGTCTTCGGTTCTGTGGCAGCAGGTACGGCCACGCCCGAGAGCGACCTGGACGTGCTGATAGTTACTGATAGGACAGAATACGTCAAAAAGCACGTCAAAAGACTAGAAGAAAAGTACAGAACAGATATCCAACCGGTAACGTTAAACCTTGAAAAGTTGAGAACACTGATCAGAGAGAAATCTCAGCTGATTCGGAACATAGCGAGAGAAAAAGTCTTTATTTCCGGAAACAACGAGGTTCTAAAGATGGTGGAGAATGCCTAAGCTGGAAGAGCTCATAAAATCTGGCAAGGTGCTGACAATCGACCTCCCAGCAAAGAGGAAAGAATTGTTTAACAACCAGTTGACCCTCTTGAAGGATGATTTGGACGACATGAACACCCTCTTTGCGAAGGGGAAATACCGAGGTGCATTCATTCATGCCTTCAACGCGCTTGAAAGAGCCATAGACATGTTTCTTGTGTTGAAAGGCATAAAAGTCAGAGATCGTTATTCAAGAGGAATAGCAATGAAAGAAAAACTGGACGAAGAATTCTTGGGAGAGTTTGAAGACCTCTACGATGCGAGAAGAAACGGGATGTATGAGAGAGGACTTGTCTCTAAAGATCTAGTTCTAAGGATAACTGAGGATAAATTACCGCTCATAATAAAGAAGATAAATGAAATCTTGCCAGAAAGGGAGAAGATAAACCTAGAAGATTTTTCATCGTGATCGCTCTCCTCCAGCAAGTCGGTGCAATGGAATCTGATTTTTCGGTCATATGTTCATTGTTTTGAGATTGGAAAATATGTTCTTTCAAGATACGAGGGAAATGCGAAGTGGATTAGTAGGCATTATAAAGAGTTGAAGAGGCGGTTTGTTGTTTGTGGGTGGTTTGGGTGGTTAGTTTAGGTGTATTTGGTTTTTGTACGCTTGTGTTATTGCTTCTAGGTCTTTGAGTGCGTCTTCACCTGAAGGCGACGGTTCCGAATCCTCTTTTATGCAGTTAATGAAGTGTGAGAGTTCTGCGAGGTGTGATTTGAAGTATTTTGGTGTTCTTTTTAGGATTAGTTGTATGGCTGTTATGATTTTGTTTGGTGCAGTGTGGTATGCGGAGGCGTGGGCGGCTGTTCCGTATAGTTCGATGCCTAGTGTTGTTTTTTGTGAGAACCAGCCTACGTTTATTATGGCTTTTGTTCCTGTTTTGAATTTGGCTATGCAGATTGCGTGGTCTTCTTGGTCTAGGTTGAATCTATAGCCTAAGTGGTTTCCTAGGTCTATGAGGCACCGCCTCTTGTCGGTTCTTTTTCAACTATCATTTTGGACGGTATGTGCAAAACTCTTTTAAATACCTTCGAGTTTTAGAGTGTATAACAACCTTTTTGATTTATTATAACCACGTTGTGTTCGCGTAGTAGGCTAATGCAATGCTCGATGTTGTCTATTACTTGTTGAGCTATGTTGTTTGGGTCTCCGCTTAACTTTATGTAGATCACTTTGATTTTTCTCATTAATGATTGTTTCATGTGTGTGAAGTCGGCGTCACGGGTTATAAGGGTTCTTTTTAGTTGTATGGAAAGTTCAGCCAGCTCATCGTTTCTTATACCTGGCTGGGCGACTTCAGTTAGAGTAGCGGATTCATAGCCGGCTTCACGGAGAGCTTGGATGACTTGGAAGGGTATGTTTTCGTCTGCGAGGAATTTGGGATCCAAAATTTTATGCAGCCCTTCAATGTAGGATTTTGATTAGGTGTTCTTCCTTTAGTAGTTGGATGACTTTTTCAATCTGCTCCTTAGCAACTGTTGGGTATTGTTTATGTATGCTTTCAATGCTGTAGCCTTTTTCCCAAAGTTCTAGAACGTATTGAACAGGAACGCGTGTTCCTTTAATGACTGGTTTTCCTCCGCATACACGGGGGTCAGAAACTATCAGGTAGTTTTCGGGCATGAATACCACGAATAATTATTGGGAGTTCGATGTTTAAAAACCTTTACGAACTTTCTACTCTAAAGCGAATTTGGTTTTTTGTATGCTTTTTCTATTATTTCTAGGTCTTTGAGGGCTTCCTCTGCTGAGGGGATGGTGGCAGGTCATGTATTAGGCATTCTACGAAGTATGAGAGTTCTCTGAGGAAAGGGATGTAGAAATCTGGGGTCCTTCCTCATTTCATTTTGTGTATCATGAAATATTTAAATAGATGATTTAGCTTTCTTCATGTAAGGTGGATGTAAAATGGCTAAGGTAGTACAGACAACATTAAAAGAAGAAGAGTATAGAGCCTTTAAAGAGGCTCTTCAGAAGAAGGGACTGAGCATACAGGAAGGGTTAAAGCTCGCCGTTGCGAGGTTCATTGAAGCGGAGTTTAGGGTCGACGCTGAAGACCCATTTTTTACACATAAACCAGTTGGTCGAAGCGGTTTAGGCGATCTTTCAAAGAAGCATGATAAATACCTCTATGGGGAAATGAATGAGGCTGTTCATTGACACTTCGGCTTTTGTTGCTCTAGAAGACGAAGATGATGAAGAACATAGAACCGCTTTAGATTATAGGGAGAAGATCAGGCGGGAAGAAACGCCGTTCCGAGCACTTTACACTTCGAATTACATACTAGATGAGGTGGTAACTCTTTTAAGATTAAAGCTAAGCCATCAAGCTGCCGTAGCCTTCGGAGAGAACTTGAGGCGTTCAAAAATTGTGAGAATATTGCGTGTTACACAAATGATTGAGGATAACGCTTGGAAAATATTTAAGCAATACAGCGATAAGGATTTCAGCTTCACGGATTGCACGAGCTTCGCACTGATGGAGCAAGAGGCTATATCCGCCGCGTTCACTTTCGATAAACACTTCCAACAATATGGGTTCCAAATGGTTCCATGACAGTTTCTAATCTAAGCGTATTTGGTTCTTGTATGCTTGTTCGATTATTTCTAGGTCTTTGAGGGCGTCTTCGCCTGAAGGTGATGGTTGCATGTCTTCTTTTATGCAGTTTACGAAGTGTGATAGTTCGGCGAAATGTGATTTGAAGTATTTTGGTGTCTTTCTGAGAATTAGCCGTATTGCTGTTATGACTTTGCTTGGTGCATAGTGGTATGCAGAAGCATTGCGCGCGTCATTGCGGTGCAAATTGGAAACTTTTAAGTATTTTTTGTTGTTTTTTGTTGTGGTTGGTGTTTGCGTTGGTGGAAGTGTTTGTGGCGAGGGTTTTTAGTGGTGGGAAGGTTACTATTCCTAAGCGGGTTAGGGAGTTGTTGGGTGTGGGGGATGGAGATTATGTTCGGTTGAGTTTGGTTGAGGTTGTTAAGAGGGGGAAGATTGAGCGTTGAGTGCTTTGAAGCATGGGCTTTTCAGGGTTGGGTTTATGCTTTGTGATCGTTGTGTGATTAATGCCAGGTGTGAGAGGTTTTCGCCGGGTTCTGATTGCGTAGTGGAAAAGCAGGCGTATGAGCGGTTGGTTAATGAGTTGGTGGGGCAGTATGGTTTGGATTTGGTGGCGGATCGGATTTTAGCGGAGAGAGCTACTATGTGTCTTATTCGTATTTCTAGGGCTGAGACTTATGAGTCGATGGTTGGGGTTACGGAGAAGTCGACTTTGTGGGGAGCTTACATCAGCCGGCTGGATAATACGCTTCGTGGGTTGCTTAATGATTTGGCGGTTACTAGGGCGAAGCGTAAGGGGTTGGAGAAAGCTGAAGAACTCATGGTAAACGTTGAGGATCTTCTTGAGCGATTAACGAAGAGGACGGTGATGGTAGGAAGAAGGAAGCTGAGGAAGGTGGATATGGAAGGAAGGGAACCCGCAATTCTAAAGAAGCAGGTGTTTGAGGTGCGTCCAATAAGAGTTTACCAGAAAATATTGGTTGATTGGAGAAAAGAGAAAGGGAAGCTCTTGAAAAGGGCAACGAGAGAATGATTGTGAAGAAGATCCCTCAAAAGGCTTTGGAGCCACTTATAGAATTGTGTAAGCTGTTAAGTGAAGCGTCAGATGGTGAGGAGACGGCGGACTCCATTTTTAAGCGTTTCCTAGAAGACATGAACAAGCATGCGGACTTTTTCTTCGATCGGCCTTGGCCGAAGGAATACAAATTTGACGAAGCGACAAGCTTTGACGATGCAGACTTAAGCTTCATAGCTGAGGGTGAAAAGGGCCAATGTGCGAGCCGTCTCTATGTCGCCTGTTTAAAGAAGAATATAAATCTCAAAGATGGGTTCTCACCGTTTGGTTTTTTCTGGACTTTATTGGCTTTTGACAGGAAGCCCTTGGAAAGTCGTCTAGCAACGCCCATGAAGATTAGGGAGAATCCCGTAGTTTTCGCTGAGACCTTTCTGGGGTGGCGTCCATATCCTTATCAAGAAAAGCTTCTTTGTGATCCTTCCAAGCGCATACTGAGTTGTTGGGGCAGACAGTGTGGAAAGACCTTAACCGTTGCGGTGAAAGCTATCCATTTTGCTTATTGCAATTCAAACGCGACTGTGCTCATTGCTTCTCCTAGCTTGCGTCAAAGCATGATCATGTTTGAACGAATCCTTAGCTTTGTTGAGGGCAGTTTTATTTTGCGTAGAGCTGTGGCCAGAAAAACTCGGACCACTATTCAGCTTTTGAATGGGTCGCAAATTGTGGCTTTGCCCTGTAGTGAAAACTTGCTTAGAGGTTACACAGCGGACATAATCATTTGCGATGAAGCGGCTTTCATGCCTGAAGAAGTTATTGTTCAAGTTATTTTCCCCATGTTAAGTGCTACAAATGGTTCTGCGATTTTCCTAAGCACACCTTGGGGTCGAGACCACTTTTTCTATCGGGCTTTCATGGACCCAAGCTATAGTGTACATCATGTGAAATCTACTGAGTGCCCGCTTATTAAGCCTGAGTTTCTGGAGGAGCAGCAACGTAACATGTCGGAAGAAGCCTTTCGTAGTGAATATTTAGCGGAATTTGTTGAATCTGCTCGCTGTTTCTTTTCTCAAGACCTTATTCGCGGATGTATAGACCCTGGATTAGAGTTTATTCCTAATTTGGAGGGTTCTATTCCGTCTGGCGAGTATTATGCTGGAACCGATTTTGGCAAGTTAGACGATTACAGCGTAATAGCGGTTTTGAAACGAGTGAGTGACGTGCTCAGCCTCGTCTATTTTTATGAGTTTCCGCTGGGCACGCCATACAGCAACGTAATAGGTCATCTCGTTCGAGCGAATCAAAGATTTCATTTTCAGAGGGTGTTTGTAGATCAAACAGGAGTAGGAGAGCCCGTGCTTGAAGAATTGAAGGCGCAGGGCATCCAAAATGTGGAGGGCTTAACTTTTACAGTGAAAACGAAGGAGGAGCTTCTTACGTGCTTGAAGCTAGCCATGGAACAGAAACGGTTAAAGATGCCATATCATCGGCGACTTTGCGAACAAATTAACGAGCAACAATATGAGTACAGCAAGAGTGGACACTTGACTTTTAGTCATCCTGCGGGGAGTCACGACGATATGTTGTGGGCGCTCGGTCTAGCCACATGGGCTTCAACAAGAGAAGCTCCATCTAAGTTAGTGAGAGCGTGGTAACATAAGATCAGCGATCGATTAAAGGATACTGTGAAGTTGCCTAAGGCTTAGCATTAAAATTTTAGAATGGAATGTTTTAGTCTGAGAGCCTGAAAATGTGAAATTGATGTTTTCTTGGAGCGATTTATTTTTAGAAAAATTGCTTTATTCACTTACTCTTCTGAAATTTCAGAAGATTCTTTTTATCCATGGAATTTTGTCGAAGTCATTGTCGTTTGAGTATATTTCCTGTAGGTTAAGCCTCTTCATTTGTGCAGCAATCACAATGTCGTCCCACATGGACCAGGGCAGGTTGAATTGTAATTGGATGCTTTTGGCCTCTTCGAAATCTAGCATGTTTGTCTCGATTTTTTGTAGAGAGGTGAGTCTTTTTAGGAAGGATAGAAATAGAGGGATTATATTTTCCCTTCTTTTCCATTTAAGATAGCTGCATACCTGGGCAATTACGAGCGTCGAGCTGACGGATTTTTCACCAGCTTCTATTTTTTCCATTAAATTCTTGGCTGTTTGCCCATAGATAGGATCAGCGGCTAAGTGATATACGAACACGTTTGAGTCTACGAAGCCCACTTAGGATTCCCTACCTAGTGCCTCTTCGATCTCTTCGATTTCAACTTTGTTGAGCTTGGCTACTCCCCATACATCCTTTGCTGAGATGCCCTTAGGCCTGAGAAGTACGCCGCTGCTTGTAACTTCAATGGTCATTGAATCGCCTTCTTTGATGCCTAATAGCATTCTTAATTTAAGGGGAAGAGTCAGTCTACCCTTATTACCAATCTTGATTTCCATTTTAAATTCCCGCCTAAAAGAGGGATTTCTTCGTTTATAAGTTTTATGATTCAATTAGGCTTGCAATCGCGGTTTTAGTCTCCGTATTCAGATACTCCGATGGTGCCGAAGCTGAATTGTTTTACGTCGTTAGTAATGGAGTACAGCATGAATGTGTTTGAGGAAGAACTGAGAGTGTTAGTGCCTAGGGCTCCGAACATAGCAATTAGAAAGTTTTGTAATACGCTTTTAGTAATACTTACAAAGTTGTATTTTTCATGTATTACGTATGTTGGTCTGTGGTATAAAATACTAGAGGTAAGTTATTTTTACTTTAAATGCCCAGTTCTTTATTCGGTGATTTAATTGAAGCTTAGACCGTACTCGTATAGGGAGGTGGTCAAGGCCCTTGGTAGGCTTGGCTTTAGAGCTGTTAGACAGAAGGGTAGTCATCTTGTGCTTAAAGGTTTCTTTAAAGAGAAGAAAAGGACGGTTGTTATTCCCAAACATAGGGAGATCGCGGTTGGCACCCTTCGAGGCATTCTGTTTCAAGCGGGACTTACCGTTGAGGAGTTTCTCAAGTTGGTTAAGAAGATTTAAATCTTTAATTCAATAACCATAGTTGCGACTGGCTCACCTTTTATGGCTCTTTCTTTCTCCCATGGTTCTGCGTTCTCAAACCAAAGCTCAAAGGCTTCCTGAAAGTTTCTTAATGCCTCGTCGATGCTTTTGCCTTGGCTAGCGACGCCTGTTACCGGGTCGATTGCAACGTACCAGTCCCCATCTTTATGTATTGTAATACCAACCTTCAATGCCATCAATACCTAACACCCCTAGGCGCAACTTTCATGTTATATTTTAATTGATTGCCTAGTTTATAACTGTAGCTTCACTTTCTTGGGGTATAAATTGCCTATTTCGGGATAGGTGTACCGCTTTGATACGTGTCCCTCGGTTTAGCTTCTTGCGCGCGCGACCGTGAGGAAGATTTTTGTGATCTTTATATCTTTCAGCTTAAGCCCTTCGGCTTTGTTTATGTTTGTTACAGTTACAGCGGCTCCTGTGTCAATTATGCAATCCTCATCTACGTTGTTTATTAATATCCTACCCACGGCTTGGCCGTCTTCAACCTTCCCTTTCATGTCCCAGCCCGGAAAAGAACCGATTTTGCTACAGCGGATCCAATATCATGGAGGGTGCATTCCTCAAGGGCTCCAAGGAGCTCCAGCTTCTTTTGGGCAGCCTCCTCATCACTTTTACAAACGGCTATAACCTTGCCCTTGTGGATTAGGGCTACGCATCCATCGTATCCTTCCTTCAAGAGCTTTCCCTCAAATTTTTTCCTGAAAATGTCCTCATGCTTCTCCCAAAGGCTTTCCATAAGCCAAAACTCACTCTGTGATGTAGGGTTAATGAACACCTAAATAAACTTACCCTATCACACGCGGTCAGGTGGCGGATCTTTGGAGCGATGACAAGTTTATTTATGCCTTTTATTTTGATCGATTTCCTGTATTAAGGCTTGGTGTTCTCTAAGAATGCATTGTAGCCGTCTTTATAGCTGTGGTGAGTGCGTTAAGGTCTGAATAGGTAGGTCGATGCATTAAGTTTAAATATTGATGTCTATACATGTTCATACATAGGATGGCGGAGGTATGGGAGTAATAACGGTGAGGGTTCCTGAAGAGTTAAAGAGGAAGATTGAGTTGTTTCCCGATGTGAATTGGTCTGAGGTTGTGAGGGAGGCTGTGTGGGCTAGGGTTCGTCAGGAGATGGCTAGGCGTGGAGTTAAGGATAAGGGGAGAATTCTTGAGGCTTTTAGGGTTCAGGATGAGGTGGCGGCTAAAACTCTAAGGTATAAAGGTGAGTGGTCTGGTGTGGAGGTTATTCGGTGGTGGAGAGAGCACAGGTACTCGTCGTTGACGCCTCAGTCGCAATAAAATGGTATGTTGAGGAGGATTATAGGGAGCAGGCGTTGAACCTGAGAAATGACTATTATGATGGGAAGGTCACTTTGGCTAGTCATCCGCTCATGCTCTATGAGGTGGCTAACGCGTTAAGATATCACCCAGCCCTTTCATCAAGTGACGTTAAAGGCTCCGTAAACTCTCTTCTTGACATGCAGCTTAACCTCTTTACACCCACGAAAGAGGTGATGGATGCCGCCGTGGATTTGGCTTTCGATGAAGGGATAACCGTCTACGATGCGGTGTACGTAGCCTTAGCCGAGTTTTTGGGTTCTAAGATTGTCACGGGCGACGAAAAACTTTTTGAGAGGCTTAGCGAGGGAAGGAGAAGATCAGTTTTGCTCATAAAGAACTACAAATGAAATAGTCGTCATCCTTGTGCTGTCGTATTTGTGTACTTCAATAATCCCAACTCGCTCTCTTAAGAATGCGCACGCGCAATTAATGACCCTCGAATAGCCTGAGTTCTTCCATCAAAATCTTTCCGTATCTCTCTAATTTTGAAGAAGAGAGCCCCCTCCCCCCTTTACCATTATCTCGCTTCATATGCTTCAAATATGTTCACCCCCTTCGCTCCGAAAAATGCGCCTAGAATAGTGCCTATGCCTGGCGTGATAGCCCGCGAACACCATTGAGCTTGAAAAAAGACTGTTTATCGCCAGCCGCTGGATTCCTGTAATTTTGCCGGCTGAATGACTGGTCGACAATGATTATTTGGGCTTGGCTCTGGGGGCGCTAAGAGAGACTTCGTGTTCTCTTTTGATGGCGGCTGTGGCGAGGGTTATAGTTAGGGCTAGTAGGCTTAGGGTTACGGATGTTGTCTAATTCCTTTTTTCAGAATAGAGCTTTGATTAACGCGTGCTATTTTAGAATCTCTTCTTCTTTAGTGCGAAGATACCTAGTGCTGCGAGCATGCTAATTGTGACTGCTATGGTGCCTAATGGTACTTCTGGTATTACGTTGAATGACTCTGCTCTAATCTTTATTACATCGGTTACATTGGCTTTTTTATTTCCACTTGGTCCTTGGAAGAACACTTGGACTCCCCAGTCGCCTACTTCATCAAGAACCCGAGTGTCTTGGGCATACCAAATTGTGGTAGAATTCACATAATCAATGACTTCTTGAGGAACATTGGGTGGAGGATATGGGCTGGTCAAAAGTGGGGAAACTTCGTCTTCCCACGCAAGAGTTCCATTTCCGTCCGGAGGTCTATGCCATCTAAACGTCACCTTCACTACTCCGGGGTCGAGGGTTCCTGCCGTAGCGGTTACAGGGTTTCCTGGGAGAACGTCGACTTCGTGGTAGTTTGTGGTTATGGCGTAGCCTGTTCCTAGGGTTTGCCAAGGGGCATAAACTACGCTGATGGAAGCGAGCATTCCTATGCATAGCAAGGTAAGCATTAATGGCATAAGCCTAGATTTCTTCATACTCTCCACGTTCGTTTTATTAACTAACTGCGCGCATACCTGAGCTTTATTTTTCAGTTTTTAAAAGTGATCAGCGATTAATAAATGCGTACGGTGTTTAATTATAGAAAATTTTAATTGATTTTCCATATATTTGATGACAATTAACATTTGATGTCTTGAAATCAGCATGCTAAAGGTATCTGACTTTTTCATACTTTATTGCTTAAGTAGTCTACTGTTTCGATTTGGTTTTTCAGTGAGTTTTTGGTAGGATTTGGCGATGATTATCTTCTAGAGGAACAATAGTGCATAGCCGTTAGGGTGGTACAGCTACCCGCAGCAAAACTATGACAACAAATGATGCACCCAATAGGAGTGCCACTAATCTGAGGCGGGTCTTATCGATTACAAAGTCTCCAAAGTGTTCTGAGTAGGGGGATATCAGTTCTGAGGTTATGAGTACAATAATTGCAGTGACGGCTATCCAAAGGCCGATGTCGAATAGGGAAAGGGGAAAATACACTGAATCAACCTTCTAGGGTTTGATACCACACGTCGATAGTCTGCAAATCCGGAGATATGGTGTCTTTGGCAATGGTTACTAATTTTCCTGTCGTTTTGGCCAGAGCGCATGCGATGGCGCTTGTTAATGGACACCCGATGGAGCGAATGCTCTTTAATCCGTGTTCACTGGAGTAGAGACCCTTATAGGCTGAATCGACAATTCTGACATGGATGAGGTCGTTTTCAGAATTTATTTCAAAGTCTTTAGCTAATTCTAGGTTCCTTACGATAACCGTTGGAAGACTATTAAAGAGTTGATCTAGGTCAATTTCCGTAAATTCAAGTTTTAATTCTCTTTCAAAAAGTTCTACAAGCCCAGATCCAGGGGATGTGATGCAAATTCCTTCTGGATTTCTGAGGTGAAATTGTTTTTTCGCCATTTCTTCTATGGTGGGCATGGCATTGAAATCTTTGGCTGGAATGAAAATAATCATTTCTTTTAGTTCTTTTAGGTATTCCGGGAGATACGCCTTTTTGGGGTAGGGAGGTATGTATATGGGTGTTCCCTTGTAGCTTAGGTCCTCCACTATCCTATCCATGGTTTCGTACGATGAGATTGCTGTATAGTCTAGAAGGGTGCCTCTCACGAATTTGATGGGTCTGGCAAAGAGAAACAGGGCCCCCCAGAAAGTAAGACCAAGCCCTATGAAAGCCAGAACCATTGAAGAAGACATAACAGACGCAACGAGCGCTAACGCCCCAACAATAACCAGCGTAAGCCCGATTTTGTTTGAAGGTGTCTGTTTAGTTTTTAATAGCTCGAGTTTTAACATCTCGTTTTCTTTTTGCAAATCTTCAAGACTCCTGACTGTATACTGGGTGTCGGTAGGTTGACTGACAGAACGTTTGGCTTCTTGCCCAAGCGCGCGGGAGCGAGCTAGAAGTTGGAGCAATCTGGTTCTGTTGATGGCATTCTGTTTTCTAATTTTTATTTTGGGGGCGGTCTCGGTTTCGGATTTGTCCTCGCCAGACTCCTGTGATGTCATGGACTCTCACTTCTATTTGAGTAGGGCCTTCTATATTAGGGCTTCCAAACAAGTCTGGGCTGGTCCAGAATGTTTACGATGTCTGCTTTTATGATTCCATGTCTTTCTAGATTATTCAGCATTTCGTTTAGCTCATTGATTTTCACTGCTTTGCCCATAGTTTTTTCAAAGGTTGAGGCAATGTTTTGAGTTGTGGTTTCCTTGTTTTTTTGGCTTAGTTCTTTGATGGTTTCGTACAGCATTTTTTCCTCTTGTGAAGCCATTTTTTCGAAAATTTTAAGGTTTGTTGTTTTTCTTCTCCATTCTCTCGTATTTTGGGTTATTTGGACGACTACTGCGAACAGCATTGCTGAGCCTAGCAGAACCTGCATGGTAGGGATGCCCAAAGAGATAATAGACTGTGCTTTTAGGGGTTCCCAGTGGGCAGCAATTAGCTGTCCTATGTTTAGTAGTTTTTGTTCGAGTTCGTGGAAGTTGTTTGGGTTTTTGGTTAGAATGATGAGGCTTATTCTGGTGTATTTTGGTTCAATTGTGATTCCTGTTTTGAATAGGGCTTTTTGGTACCAGTAGAGCGTAAGTTGAGTGTAATTGGCCAGGTGTTGAAAAACGAAGTAGCGAGCTGTGATTGGTGGATTCTGCATGATTTGGATGTCTCTGGATTCGAGCAATGTTATTAGTGGTGGATACCCGCGGGATGTTTGCCAAGTTACTAGGCATACTTCCCAGCTGTGAAGGTTCGTTATTGAACTAGCTACTCCTATAAGCACGTAGACTGTCGGTGTTGAAACGTTTTGGGGTAAATATGCATAAAGAAGAGAGGCGTCTTGACGAGATATTTTTTCGAAGTTAGTGTCTCTATAAAGGAATTTTAGCTGGTAGTCTGCAACCTGAGGAAAAATGTCTATGCTCGTTTCGGGGTTAGAATTTGCAATGGTTAGCCCTTGGGCAAATGCGAACACAGGCGCTCGTATGCTTAACGTCACCAGATAGGAAGCAAGCAATATGGCGGTGATTTTTATCCAAAATCTTTTGGAAATCTTTGTGTAGTGGTTTTTAAGAAACCTTCCGCAGTTTGAGCAAAAGAATCCATGGATTTTTGAACTGTTGGCGCATTCGGAGCACGAGGCGGCTTCGTTTTGGCTTCTAAACATTCGCAGGTGCAGGAGCTTTTCGGCGATCAGTAACAGCAGCAATATTCCAAAGAAAATGAAAAGCCATC
>Ga0315280_10006781_pt1 | contig 15648 bp, 14 predicted proteins | sample YL17G06_40_MG_FD_203697 | JGI IMG/M metagenome (GOLD analysis project Ga0315280, IMG submission 203697) | Sediment microbial communities from Yellowstone Lake, YNP, Wyoming, USA - YL17G06_40 | ecosystem: Environmental > Aquatic > Freshwater > Lake > Sediment | place: USA: Wyoming | collected... | reverse complement strand
ATAACCGGTCCTTTGAGCGACCGTATCAATTAAATCCGGGAGTTTCGATGTTTTTGCAACTTTTCGAAAATTTTCTATCATCTCATTGAATTTTTGGATTTTAGGATTTATTTGATATTTGGAATTTTGAATTTGGGATTTTGCGCCAATTCCCCTCGGCGGCACATTAATAATTCTTCGTAACGATACTTTGTCGGCCGGATTGGCGATTAATTTTAAGTAAGCCAAAATGTCTTTGATTTCTTTACGTTCATAAAACCGCAGGGCTCCCACCAATCGATACGGCAAATTATTTTGCATTAGAACCTCTTCAAAAATGCGCGACTGGGCATTGGTGCGATATAAAATTACAAAGTCGTTGTAGCGACCGATATGCCGGAGGGCATTAATTTCATCAATGATAAACTCTGCCTCTTCAATCTCATTTTGGGCTTCAAAAATAGTGGCCGGCAAGCCCTCTTCATTTTCGGTCCAAAGACCTTTTTGGGAACGTAAAATATTTTTTTCAATTACTTTCTGAGCAACAGTGATGATGTTTTTAGTCGAACGGTAATTTTGCTCCATTTTGATTACCTTGGCTTTGGGATAATCTTTTTCAAAGTCTAAAATGTTGCGGAAATTGGCGCCGCGAAAACCATAAATGGCTTGATAATCATCACCAATGACAAAAAGGTTCGCCTGCTGGGGGTGTTTTTTGGCCAAAAGATTAATCAAAATATATTGGGCGTGATTGGTGTCTTGATATTCATCAACCAAAATATATTTAAATAAATTCTGCCAGCGTTTGAGCACTGCGGGAAACTTCTCGAAAAGTTGGACGGTTTTCATAATCAAATCGTCAAAGTCTAAAGCATTAGCTACTCGTAGATTCTGTTGATACTCGCGGTAAACTTTCAAAACTATTTCACCAAAGTATCCCTGCGCATATTTCGCGTATTGGGTTGGGGTGATGAGCTCATTTTTGGCCCCGGAAATGAAGTTTTTAATCGCCCGAGGATTATATTGTTTTTTATCAATCTCCAAAGTATCCATCGCGTGTTTGATCGCATTTAAAGAATCGTCTTCGTCATAAATCAAAAAAGACCGTCGATATCCAAGCGCTTCAATTTCTTTACGTAAAATTTTGGCGCAGATTGAATGAAAAGTTCCCGCCCAAGGAAGTTTGGAAATTGGAGATTGGATATTAGAAATTTGTTTAGAAATTAGAAATTCGGATTTAGGATTTACGAATAGCAATTTTGCTATTCGTGTGGTCATTTCCTCGGCGGCTTTGTTGGTAAAAGTAACGACTAAAATATTGTATGGAGAAACTTTTTTATTTCTGATTAAATAGGCGACGCGGTGAGTCAACGCCTTGGTTTTGCCCGAACCGGCACCGGCCAATATCAAAACCGCACCCTCGGTGGTTTTAACCGCTTCAATTTGTTGTGGATTGAGACCTTCGAAAATTTTTGATTTCATACAAGTCACATTTTATCAAAAAAACCTACTACAAGATAGATATTAAAGAGTGAGAAAATACAGCGATCGCTGAAAAATCTCATTGTTTTAACCCACTGTTTTAAGTAAGAAAAGACCACCGCGTAGGTGGTCTTAGAGGTCAGAATCGGGTTCTTGATACGATCCAAGACGAAAGGATCAATGGAGGACCAGCAATGACAGTATCCACAAAGGTATCACCATTGAATAGATCTGGCTGGCGTTCGGCAATGTCTTCAGCTTCAATCGCACCCTTGGTCCAAATATATTTCTCATGATCGAGCGATTGTTCTTCGTAATGAAGAACTCGGACCCGGAAAAGCCCCCACTTGGTTAAATCCTTGGTAAACCTGAATTCGAGTCGGTAAGTGGGCACTGAAACAAGCGCGGGCTCGCCATCTCTTTCCCAAACATCTAGGGCATTTTCCACCTCATCAATCGCCGCCCTAATACAGAGATAAAGGCAAACGGCCGATCCATCTTATCCTCCCAGATAAGGTTCTCCCCCATTTAATATTAGAAAAGTAAAATCTTTTGTCAACAAAAAAGGCGCGATCGCTATCGGCCCAAATTAAAACCCCGGATTTTCACCCGAGGTTGAAATCATCGGTTCTGACGAAACAAGAATTGGTTTAGCCGTCCCACTACACGGCCTTTTGGATCAAGCAGATGAAGAGCTATAAAAACGCACTCACGGATGATCCCGACCGTCCCCATAGGATAATGAAGTTTCCGAAGTCTAATTACCACCCCATAAGCCCTGAAAGTCAGCCAGAATCGGATCGCATGTTGCCACTGGGTGACGACGGGTAATACTCACTTGTTCAAGAGGAATACCTAACCGGTTATTAATCGCCTCGATACTGAACTCGACGTTCTGATAAGTATCTCTTGATCTATCATCAACGATTATCCGATCAGCAGGCACACCATTGGCAATAAACCATTCCTCCATCACCCTGGCTCCTGGGATTGTCATAATCCTCTTGGAGGTGAATGCTCCCCCGGTCACAAGAAGGTAATCCCAGCCGCCTTCCTGCCACACCTTGAGAGCTTCTTTCATCCGAATCATGGTGTCTTTTTCGCTTAGTTTGTTAACAGGTTCGACGCTGCCCAACGGCACCATGACTATTCTGATTTCCATCCATTTCGCCCCTTGTCAGAGTTTCAGAATTACAGAACTAAATAGCATAACAGAAAGAAATGATTTTGTAAATCTTTTCTCAACAAAAAAGGCGTGATCGCTTTAATAAAACATAAGCCCAGAGTTATAAGTCTGGGCTCAGATCGATGAAATCTCTTCTTAGTCTTGTTATGGTAATGTTAGTCCCACCAGTCTCAACGAAAGCCAACCATCAGACTGGCTTAAAAGAGATGATTGGCGTTCTTGAAGAAGCCAAATGTCCGCCAACAGTTGATCGTATTCGATGCTTTTTTTAACCAGCCTCTGATGTGCTAACTCATTAGGATCGATCCCATGCTTGAGTAAGAGCAGCTTCATCTTAGTAATAATCAGGTTAGCATACGCAAACTGCTCGGTAGTGCAAAACCATCCCCACCAGCGCGAAGCGCCCCCCTCGGTGTTGAAAACAGCGGACCATTCGTCCCAGGTGGCGAAAAAACCCTTGAATTGCTCCTCAAAGGAGTTTCGGCAGGCTGAAAATGACAAAAAGAAAGGATCATTTTCAGCTTCAGGTGGAAATCGCTCGCCCTCAGGAATATGGTAATTCACTCTCACAAGATTGATACCCATATCGTTGAAGATCCAGTAAAGATCAACAACACACAATCGTTCAACCAGCCCTTCTGCCGCTTTAGTTGACATCTGATTCTCCCGTTTCAGGATTGATTATATAATAGTTAAAAAGCGCGGATTTGTCCAGAAATTAAGTCAACAAAAAAGGCGCGATCGCTATCGGCCCAAATAAACTTTAATTATTGACCGCGCGTCGCGCCTTTGTGGTAAGGGCAAAGCCAGAGGCTGTTGTCCCTACCATAACACTAGAGTGTCACAGTAAGGAAAGCATAACTTAACCCTGTCGTTCCTGCCGCCTGCCCCGCAGACAGCGCACGACGTGACAGAATGTAATTCTGTAAGTCAGTAAGCTGTTATGCTGGGGTTTTGGAAGGTACGAGAACTTTTGTTTTTATTTTCGGTAACGGCAGGAGGAAGAGCAAAATCCCTCCTTCGCCCAACTTTCTGCCGTCATTCCCTCCTTATCAAAGTGCTTTTTCATTTTTTCATTATTAAAATAGTATACACCATTTGAGTCCAAAAGTCAAGATCATTGGTTGTGGAGGCGAATTCAGGTCACAATGCACCAAAAAGCTGATAAGATAAGCTATTAAGAGAAAGGTGGTGCATGTGTCAAGTTTAACTTTGTATGAGCGAGAGTTTATTGAAAGTTGCTTAAGGCCGGAAAGGAAGTTAAAGATAAGAACGATTGCCAAATTATTAGGAAGGAATCATTCGGTTGTTTCTAGAGAAATACGAAGAAACAACGGGTATTTGGGATATGTGGCGCGGCTTGCTCAAGAAGCGGCTGATAGACGTGCCAGAAAGACCAACAAACGAAAGCTTGATAAAGATTCGGATCTTTTGGAGTATGTTCAAGACCAACTCATGGAAGGATGGTCTCCGGAACAGATTGCCGGGCGTTTGAAGAAGCATCCTCCGCCAAAGCTTAGAGGAAAATCTATTTCGTATGAACAGATCTATCAGTATATCTATCGTGACGGCAGAGATGGTTACGGCAGACATTTATTCCGGTACCTAAGGAGGAAGAAGCCGTTTAGGCAACCGAAACAAGGTAGAAAAGTTAATAAAGTCACCATTAAAGAGAGAATTTCGATTCTTGAAAGACCAGAAGAAATTGAAGAAAAAAGAAGCTTTGGTCATTGGGAGTCGGATACAATGTTCGGAAAATATAAGAAAGGAGTATCTGTCCAATACGAGAGAAAATCACAGCTTTTAAAACTTCACAAGCTCCAGAACCTAAAAGCAGAAGCCACTCGGGAAGCCATCTTTGAAAGCCTCATTGATTTGCCGGAATACCTTCGAGAAACCCTGACCTTTGATAACGGCACCGAAAACGCCGAGCATTACCTTTTGAGGGACGATTTAGACAATATGGGGACATATTTCTGTGAACCATATAAAGCTTGGTAGAAAGGAGGAGTGGAAAATATCAACGGACTTTTAAGAGAATACCTACCGAAGAAGATAGACTTAGATAAAATAACCGATGAAGAAATATATCAAATCCAAGAAAGGCTAAACAACAGGCCCCGAAAAAGCTTGAATTTTCTGACTCCCAATGAGACCATTAATAATGAGATTTTGGTGCATTAAATTCCTGAACTCAACTAGATAGTCCGAAATTATTCTTCTTTTATTTTTTTCTCAATCGTCGCGAATTTCATAAACTCTGGTTTAAAATAGAGCTCAATATCGCCGGTCGGACCATTGCGGTGTTTGCGGATTAAAATCTCGGCGAGATTTTTTTTGTCGGAATCTTTGTCGTAATAATCATCGCGGTAAATGAACATGACGACATCCGCATCCTGCTCGATACTGCCCGATTCGCGTAAATCCGCCAGCATCGGCCGCTTGTCAGGCCGATGCTCAACCGCCCGAGAAAGTTGGGAAATAGCCAAAACCGGAACATTTAATTCCCGCGCTAGGGCTTTCAAAGAGCGGGAAATTTCCGAAACTTCTTGGACACGGTTATCAGCGTTGCGTGAACCCATGCCAGACATTAACTGCATATAATCAATAATAATTAGTCCTAAATCATGTTCAACTTGAAGACGGCGGGCTTTGGTTCTAATTTCCATCACGTTTAAAAAGGGCGAGTCGTCAATAAAAATCGGCGCCTCTGAAAGCACGCCCATAGCATAGTTAAGTTTGCCAAAATCCTCGTCTTCTAAATTGCCTGTGCGCAATTTCCAAGAATCAACCGAACCGCGTAAACACAAGAAGCGATCAATCACCTGCTCTTTAGACATTTCCAATGAAAAAAGACCAACCGGTAATTTTGCCTCGCAAGCCACATGATCGGCCATATTTAAAGCCAGCGATGACTTGCCAATCGAAGGACGGGCAGCGAGCACAATTAAGTCCGAGCGTTGAAGACCGGCCAAGAGATTATCCAAATCTCGAAAACCAGTCGGCACACCACGCAAAACACCTTTTTCTTTGTGAAGTTTATCGATTCGATCGAAGGATTCCTCTAAAACGTCTTTGATGGGGGTGAAATATTGCTTAACATATTTTTGCGAAACGCTAAACAAGGTACTTTCAGCTTTGTCTAAAATGGTTTCTAAATCGGAGGTTTCGTCAAAGCCGAATTCCGTGATCGAGGCGGCGGCAGAAATTAAGCGGCGCAAAGTTGCTTTTTGGTGAACGATGGCCGCATAGGTCGCCACATGGGCCGAAGTTGGCACGGAATTGACTAAAGTAGCTAAGTAAGAGGCGCCACCAACGTCTTTGAGCTTTTTTTCTTTTTCAAGCTCGTCGGTCAAGGTGACCACATCAATCGGTTTGCGCTTTTCAAAAAGCTTCAAAATACAACCATAAATGGTGGCATGGTCCTCGCGATAAAAATCATCGGTTCTTAAAATATCAGCGACTTTGATAATCGCATCTTTGTCCATTAAAAGAGAGCCCAACACCGATTGCTCGGCTTCGATTGATTGCGGCGGAATTTTGGCCACGAGCTCAGCCATTTACCTCCTTGAAAAAGTTTTTATCCACAATTGCATATTGCTATAATTCCATCAACGCTGTCAACGGTGTGGAAGATGTGGATTCAGTGGATAAAAAATGATATTATATTTTTATATGAATGATTTATATCGCCCTGTTATCCAACCAATACCGCCGATTCGAGCCAAACCAAGATTCCCTAAATGGCTTTTATTTGTAATTGTTATGATTGGGTCGTTTGGCCTCACTTTGGGGGGATTTTATTTAAAAAATAAAGTTTTAGTTAAAGCTGATATTTCTGAAAGTCCAAGTCCAGCTCCCACAATTACGCAGACCCCCTTGCCATCACCGTCACCGTCGCCCAGTCCCAGTCCGTCACCGACACCGACAAAAACCCCCACACCCTCGCCATCACCGAGCCCGTCGTCCTCACCAACACCTTCGCCTTCGCCCTGCCCCTCACCCTCCCCGACTCCAACACCAACTTCATCTTAAACTTTAGGAGATAAAATGAATCAACCTAAAAGTAATCTAAAATGGCTGTTGATTGTTTTGGCGGTCGTCATTATTGGTGGCGGTTTGTATTGTTATTTTGGAATTTATAAGGGCAACCAAACAATAGTCGCCAATAGCCCAACTCCAACAAATTCCGTTACAAATACTTCTAACCCATCTTGTGGACAAATAACGGAAATGACCAACGTTGAGGACGGAAAATATATTCAAGACACAATTCAGCCAGTATCATTGAAAAAGGGATGTCAACTGAAAGTCGCCCTGAGTAATCCTGGTGATGGTGGTTACATTTTTAATCAACCCCCAATCTTTAATAATTCGGTATTATCGCTAAAAGACCATCAGCATATTCAACCTATTTCCAACCTGCTTGGTGATTTTGGTAGTGATTATTGGGTTTTTGAGGCAAAATCAACTGGGCAAAGTAATCTAGAAATAGATATTTCTCGGCCCGGAGACACGTCATCCCAAAAAAAAGATTTTATCGCCCTCGTTACGGTTAACTGATACTAAAAACCTACTCTTCCACCTCAAAAACTTCCTTCGCCCCATTGAGCAATTCTTCGTCGGGGTCGAGGGGTTTTTGAATGACGAGACCTGGGTCAACAATACAAGAAACTTTATATTGAGAACCGGTGATTTTCGAAATGATCTCCTCCACCATTTGGGTGTTTTTCTTACCCGCAACCACATTAGCATGGAATTTGAATTTAAAGGCTAGGGTAATGGTGCTCTCCTTACAGCCAGCGATGGTGGCATCGCGCAACAACGCCGCCAGCGAATGATTATGAGCACTGGCTTCTTGAATGATTTGTGGCCAGAGGTTCTTGGAGAAAGAACTCTTATCGGCCTCGGGTCGCCCCTCGCTTTCGGGGACCCACTCCAGCCCTGTCCTCCGCTTCGCTGCGGACGCCCCCACTTCACTCGGGGCATCCCCTCGGCCTTTTTTAGTTTCTTCTTTCGTATTTGCATGCGCCGCGTACAATTTCGTATTTCGTATAGAACTCGTGATTTCATAAACAATCATCTCCAATGGCAAAACTGGCAGGTTTGCGGATTTAATTTTGTAAAGACTATCGGAAAATTTAACGATATAACTGAATAATTCATCAAGTGAAAATTTTTCTGCCAAGGTTTTAGCTTGGTTTTTTTGCTCGCGGGTTAAATCGAAGAGTTGATCCTCCCCGATTTTCAAGAGGGCAATTTTTCTTAAAATTTCGATGGTTTTAATGGTGAAATTTTCTAAATCAATGCCTTGATAATATAATCTATCAATCAATGAAAAACCTTTCTGACAATCTTTATTAGCCAAAATTTGGATAAAATCAAAAACACTTTTTTCCTGAGCCAATCCTAAGATTTCCTGCACCTGCCCCAGAGTAATCTTCGAGGCAACGGTTTGTCTAAACGAGGAGACTTGCTCCATAAGGGAGAGGGCGTCGCGGTAAGAACCAAAAGCTAATTGACCAACAAGTTTCAGGGCATCTTCATCAATTTTAATATTTTCCTGGCGAGAAACTTTTTCTAAAAGTTTGCTGATTTCTTCAAGTGTGGCTTTATGAAAATCAAAACGCTGAACTCGCGAGAGAATCGTTGGCAAAACTTTTTGCGGTTCGGTGGTGGCCATGACAAAAATCGCGTGTTTTGGCGGTTCTTCCAGAGTTTTTAACAAAGCGTTAAAAGCTTCTTTAGTGAGCATGTGGACTTCGTCGATAATGTAGACCTTATATTTAGAGCTGGTGGGGGCAAAACGGATTTTCTCCCTCAATTCCCTTATTTCATCAATGCCGCGGTTTGAGGCGGCGTCAATTTCAATTAAATCAAGCGATTTGCCGAGCATTATCTCCTTACAGGAGATACAACGATTGCATGGCTCGAATGAGTCCTTGGCGAGTTTCCGACCAGTACAATTTAAGGCCTTGGCCAAAATCCGGGCAATGGTGGTTTTACCCGAGCCCTTGGGGCCAGCAAAAAGATAGGCATGGCCAAAACGAAGACTGGCCAAGGCATTCGCCAGCGTCCGAGTGACGTGTTCTTGACCAACAATATCAGCAAACTTTTGGGGACGATATTTACGATAAAGGACCATATAGGTTAAATCCTAAATTCTAATTTCTAAATTCGAAACAAATCCAAAATTCTAAATTCTAATGTTTTAAACTTTTGGATTTTGAACATTAGACATTATTTAGGATTTCGTGCTTCGGATTTCGAATTTTCAACACTAATATCATATTCTATTCGCTTAAAAAATCAAATTATGATAATATATTATTAAGCGCTTTAAACGCATTGATTTTAGTATAGAGGAGGGGTTTTGACTTCCCAAGAACTCAAAAAATTGGTGAGTAAAAATTCTGGCGTTCCCCAAGATAAAACGGCCAAGACCTTAGAAACCATTCAGGCAATTATCTCGCGAGAACTCTCGGCTGGCCGGAGTGTCAATATCCCCGGTTTTGGCAATTTTGTGATGATTCGTTATCCTTCCAAAACCGTTCATGATATCCGTAACCCGGCCAAAACTTATTTATCTTTAGAAAAAAATATTCCTCGTTTTCGACCCAGTCCGGAATTTAAACAGGAGATTGCTGGAGGTAAAGACAAGAAGGAAGAAAGCGAGGCCATTTTTACTCCGGCTATCGATATTTCCTATATTGATCTTTCAAAAACCAGTGTCCCTAAAAAAATATTGAGTTTAGTGAGCGAACACGTTGCCCGTCACTATCAGATTGTGCCCCTTGAAGAAAAAGAGGGCCACCTCGTGGTGGCAATGATTGATCCTGAGGATCGTGAAGCGATTGAATTCGTTAAAAAGAAAACGGGTAAAGAATTGGATATTCGAATCTGCACTCAGGCCGATCTTAATCATATTTTGGATCAATACTCGGCTCTTTCCGGAGAGCTCAAAAAAATTGTTGAGTCAGCCGAAGAGGAAGAAGAAGAGTTAAAACCGACCCCAAAAGAGGGACCGACAATTAAAAAAGAAGAAATTGAGGAAACAGCGCCGGCAGCTAAGATCATCCAATCTCTTTACAAAAGAGCGGTGCGGGAAAAAGCTTCCGATATTCATATTGAGCCCGAAGAAGACCAAGTAACCGTTCGTTTTAGGATTGACGGCATTTTAAGAAAGGTTATTTCCCTACCGAAAGAAATCCAGCCGGCGATTGTCTCGAGAATCAAAATTTTGTCGGATCTAAAAATTGATGAGACTCGTCTTCCTCAAGACGGTCGTTTTCAAACCGTAGTTGACGGGGCTGAAGTTGATTTTCGAGTCTCGACTTTACCGACAGTCAACGGCGAGAAAGTAGTGGCGAGAATCCTCGACAAATCTTCCGGAATTTTAACCCTCGAACAATTGGGTCTTAGAGGCAGCGCCTTCCAAGTGCTTGACGAGAATATTCATAAAGCTCATGGCATGATTTTAGTCACTGGACCGACCGGCTCGGGCAAGACCACCACTCTGTATGCCGTGATCGATAAAATTAAAAATGTCGGCATCAATATTGTCACCTTAGAAGACCCGGTGGAATATCGCATGCAAACCATCAACCAAGCTCAGGTTCATACCCAAATTGGTTTTACTTTTGCCAATGGTCTAAGATCGATTGTCCGCCAGGATCCCAATGTCATTATGATTGGCGAAATTCGCGATTATGAAACCGCGGACATGGCGGTCCACGCCGCTTTGACCGGTCATATTGTTTTATCCACCTTGCACACCAATGATGCCGCGGGAGCAATCCCGAGATTAATCGATATGAAAATTGAACCTTTTTTAGTCAATTCATCAATTAACTGTGTGGTCGCTCAGAGACTCTGTCGGAGAATCTGCGAAAACTGCAAAGAAGCACTCCAAATTGAAATAGGTGAGAAAGAACTGGCAGAAAAAGAGCTTAAGAATTTACCCGCCAATGCGGAAAAGCCAGGCAAAATAGAGTTTTTTCACGGCAAAGGTTGCGATAACTGCGGCGGTTCTGGCTATAAAAGCCGGATTGGCATCTTCGAAGTTTTCCAATTATCAGATGACTTAAAAGAAATGGTTGCCAAAAGGGCATCAGGAACAGAATTGGGAACCCAAGCAGTCAAAAATGGCATGGTGACAATGAAACAAGATGGGATTCTGAAGGCCATTGAAGGTTTCACTTCGCTTGAAGAAATATGGCGAGTCACCAAAGACTAGAAAAATTATGAAATATACTTATTCAGCCAAAACCAATGAAGGTCAAATTCAAACCGGCATGATTGAAGCCGGTTCAGAAGCTGAGGCGGCAAAAATTCTTAAAAGTCACCAACTTTTTGTTTTGGAAATGAAAAAAGAGGAAGCAGGATTGCCCGGCATTAACAAATCTTTAAAAATTCCTTTTATCTCTGACCGTGTCTCTTTGAAAGATAAAATCATTTTCACCCAACAGTTAGCAATGATGATTAAAGCCGGTCTGCCCTTGGTTGAGTCTTTTATGGCATTGGAGGAACAAACCGAAAATAAATATTTTTCAAAAACCATCGCCGAGATCGCCAGTGAGGTCAAGGGAGGTAAATCTCTTTCAGAAACACTGGGAAAATATCCAAAAATATTTAACAATCTTTACATTTCGATTGTTCGCTCGGGAGAAAAAAGCGGCAAACTCGATGAAGTTTTAGAGCGTTTGTCAGATCAATTACAAAAGGATTACGATTTGATTTCTAAAATTAAAGCGGCGGTCACTTATCCAATTGTCGTGATTGTCGCTTTAGTGGGAATCGTGATTTTGATGTTAATTTTTGTGGTGCCAGAACTTAAAAACATCTTCCAAGATTTAGGCGCCCAATTGCCCATCACTACCCGAATTGTCCTAGGTACAAGTGATGCCATTATAAATTATTGGTATATTTTTCTGGTGGTGATTTTGGGTTTAATTTTCGGCATTCATTTTTGGGCAAGAACAGCTACGGGCGGCATGGTTTGGGATAATTTTAAACTTAAAATTCCTCTCATTGGGCCTTTGACACGCAAAATTTATATGGCTAGATTTGCTCGAACCATGGGAACTTTAGTTGCTTCAGGACTGCCGATGTTGGAAATTGTGGAAACAGTTTCCGGTGTGATTAACAATCGCGTTTATCAAAATGCCTTCAAAAGAATTTCTAAAGACGTTGAAAATGGCGTCCAACTTTCCACAACGCTCGATAAACAAAAAATCTTTCCGGCAATGATTTATCACCTGGTTGCCGTTGGTGAAAAAAGCGGCAAATTGGATTATGTTCTTCTTTCTATGGCGACTTTTTTCGATAAAGAAGTGGAAACCACCACCAGTAATCTGGCAACTTTAATAGAACCGATCTTGATAATTCTTATCGGCGCCGGGGTCGGTTTTGTCGTCGCCTCCGTGATTATGCCGATATATTCCTTAGTAAACGTTATATAATCCAATGAATAACATTCCAACGAATCATTCATCCGACGAATTTTATACACTAATTAACACTAATAAAATAAGATTTGTACAAATTTGTGAAGAGTAAAATTAGTGGAGTGTAATACATTGATGAAAAAGGCTTTTTCTTTGATGGAAATGTTAATCGTCATGGCGATAATCGGTATTTTGGCGGCGGTTACCGTGATGGGAATCAACAGTTTTCTACCGAGTTGGCAACTTTCGGGGTCAGCGAGATTACTCACCAGCAAGCTTCGTCAGGCCCAAGAAGAAGCGGTGGCCATCCAAAAACCACATCGGATTTATTTCAATTCAACCGTACCACCCGTGAGTTATCAATTAGTTAAAGTCGATGATGGAGATCACGAATTAGAAACCATCACCCTGCCCCAGAATATTACCCTCCAATTAAATATTTCTAATCCGATTACTTTTAGAATTGATGGCGCTCCTGATTATAATGGTTCAATTATTCTTGATTTAGAAGGAGGAGCCATGAAAACTATTAATATCTTGCCGGCAGGAGTGATTAATTTGCAATGAAAAAGCATTCATCTTTCACTTTAATTGAAGTTTTATTGGCTGTTTTTATTTTAGAGGTTGGGCTTTTGGGCATTGCTGGTTTTTATGCCTCAAGCCTAAAAATTATTAAAACAGCCCGCAATGAAACCATTGCCTCAAATCTTGCGAGTGGTATTTTGGATGAACAACTCGCAATTTCTTATGACAATTTGGAGATCGGCCAAACTGAAAAAAATTACACCGAAGATATTTCCAGTCCCTTCCATGATTGGACACAAAAAGTTGAGATTCGATATGTTGACGCCAATCTAAACCAACAGGAAACAGAGACCCACATGAAAAAAATTGTCGTCACCATTTCTTGGCCAGAAGTCAATAGTCAAAAAAGTTTTCAAACTGCCTCCATTAAGGCGGAGCATTAATGAAAAAAAAATTCCAATCTCAAAAAAGTTTTACCCTTATTGAAATTTTAACAGTAGTTTTTTTGTCAGTGATTATTGTGGCGGCCGGTTATTATCTTTATTCAATGTCTTATCAATCTTTTAAGAAAAGCTCAGCCAGCGCCGAAGTCACCCAAAATGCTCGAATCGCTTTAGAAAGAATGACAAGAGATATTCGCCAAGCAGTGGAAATTGTGACTGTTCTTCCCGAAACACCAGACAGCCCTGTAAGCGAATTAAAATTCCAAGATGGTCATAATCTTTGGCCAGGTGGCGGCGGGAAGATTCAATATATTACTTATTCTCTCTCTGATAACAATTTACATCGGAAAATTAGTCATTATGCTTTTTACGATGTTCAAGATGATTGGGTTTTGTGGTCAACCATCAGAGGTTCGGGCTCCCATCATGAACATCCCACTGAATTCTTTAATCCCAGCGACGATGTGATAAAAGCGGAAAAAATAACTGCTCTCCACTTTTGGGGAGAAAATGTTATTAATATTAATTTGACTGCTTCTGATGGCCCCAATACCTACCATTTTGAGACTAAAGTTTTAGGAAGAAATGTCCAATGAGGATTAATACGAACTACAAAAAATATACTAAAATACTAAATCGTCCCTTTTTGTATTTTCGTAAAAGTTTCGTATTTCGTACCCAACATGGTTATGTTATTATTGTGGTTTTGATCTTAATGTTGGTGTTGGTGGCGGCCAGTTATTTTTATGCTGGGGCTTTACTCGGAGAACTGACCATTGCCCGCAACAACAAGGCAGCTTCTGTGGCTTTTTCATTGGCCGAAGCTGGCGTTCAAGAAGCCATTTATCGAGTGAAGAAATCTGATTCAATTGAACGAATGCAATTTGCGCTCCAAAACGGCTTTAGTACTTTTACTCATGATCCCGTCCCTTTTCTGACTCAAGGTGGTTATACAGTCAATATCCAAAATAGCGGCCCCTATGTCGCCACAGTTATTTCCACCGGCATCTATAAAACCGGCAGTCGAACCACCAAACGAGAAATTCACGTGGGCATTGCCGAAGCTTCATCGAGTTATGGTGGCGGAGCGATCTTTGGCAGTGGTGGCGCGGGTGAATCAATTGCTGACCTTGATTTTTGGGCCGCAGCAGTAAATATATTCAAAGGGTCAATTTTTACCAATCGCGATATTAACTTAAAATTTGGGGCGAATCTAAATATTGAAAGCGCTTATACTGATCCCCTTAACCCCAAGATTAGAATTGATGCTGTTAAATATGGGCCTGGCGACTCGGCTAAAGTTATCAACCAAAATTCAGATTTGGATTGTAATTGTCTAATCGAGGATGATGGTGATGAGGAAACTCTTCAATGCGATCCGCCACCGGGTTGTACGCCGACCAAACTTGTAAGTTCATTAGGGATGCCGCAAATAAATTTTGACTATTATAAAACAGAGGCAAGTTTCCATAGCCAATATTACAAAGATCAAAATGCTTTTAAAATTGATTTCCCCAAAAATTCCTCAAAAACCTACGAGGGAGTTATTTATGTTGACGGCAGCTTAGACCTTGATTATGACCGCAATATGACGATGAAGGGCGTTTTAGCTGCTTCAGGCAGTATTTCCATCACCAAAGGTCAACTAACGATCGACCTCGGGACAGATGGTTTTGCCGGCATTATTACTCAAAGAGATTTTATTGTCGGCTCCGAAGGCAATTTTAATGGTCATGGTTTAGTTTACACTAGCGATCGGACAGAAATTGATTCCTCAACTAATTATTCAATGAATTTGTTGGGAGGAATTGTTTCGCGCCGAACTTGGTTTTCCGGCTACCGATCAGTCCAGATTACTTTGGATCCGGCAATTATGAATGACACTTTGAAAGATTCGGGAACGACTCCGGTGATTGAAATTAATCACTGGGAAGAAGAATATTAGCCCGCCAAAGGCGGGAAATCCGAAGCACGAAATCCGAAATCCTAAACAAATCCGAAATTCAAATGTTTTAAACATTAGAATTTGGTTATTAGATATTGTTTGGGATTTGGTGCTTAGAATTTAAATTTTCTTCGATTATGATATAATCGAAGTTGAGGAGGGATTTTTGTACGAGGGAATTTTAGGCATTAAAAAACCGATTTTCGGGTTAGATATTGGTTATTCAACTTTAAAAGTGATGCAACTCAAAGGCGAGGGCCCTGGCGCTAAACTTTTAGGCGTTGCTGAGGTTAAAATTGAGCCCAAAACTTTAGGCAAAGATGGCATCAAAGACCAGCACAAAGCCGCGGAAAAAATTTTAATGGCGATGAAAAGTGCAAAACCACACTCCATCACGGCCCGAATTGTTTCCGCCGCCCTGCCAGAATCACTGGTTTTTACTAAATCAGTCGATTTACCGGCAATGAAAATTGAAGAGATTAACAAAAATATTCCCTATCAAGCCGGTGAATTCTTCCCTATCCCTGCGAATGAGATGTATATGGATTGGCAAATTGTGGGCCAACTACCGGGTAAAAATCTCATTGATGTTTTAGTCGTGGCCGCCCCCAAAAAAATCGTTGATTCCTTCGCCGAAGTCAT
>Ga0315280_10006780_pt1 | contig 15649 bp, 12 predicted proteins | sample YL17G06_40_MG_FD_203697 | JGI IMG/M metagenome (GOLD analysis project Ga0315280, IMG submission 203697) | Sediment microbial communities from Yellowstone Lake, YNP, Wyoming, USA - YL17G06_40 | ecosystem: Environmental > Aquatic > Freshwater > Lake > Sediment | place: USA: Wyoming | collected... | reverse complement strand
CCCGATGTTGGGTGACCATGCGCCAGTCCGGGCACATGGTCACGCAACAGCGCGTGACCATGCCACCCCCCTCAGTACCCCAGGCGACGCTTGGTGCTTGCAGTTGCCTTGCCGCCCGCGCTATAATCCACTGTTACGCCGGCGCCGGGCACTGTGCCCGGAAGCCGGCTTCGCAATATAAAGGAAGTCTGAATGAATCCGCCTCCCACGGGCAGCCTCTCGGAAACCGCTGAGGGCAAGTGCACGCTTTCCGGCCGCCCCATTGCACCGCTGGTGCGAGGGCTTCCAAAAACCGTTGAATCGATGTGCCCCGAGTGCGCCCGCCTTCTGCCCGCCCGCCTCTACGAGCAGGCCGGACAGGTGCGCATGGAGAAGACCTGCCCGGACCACGGCCGCTTCGAGGACGTTTACTGGGGCGACGCCAAACTCTACCTCAAGGCCGAAGAATTCCACTACGGCGACGGCGAGGGCGTCGAGAACCCCAACACCGCCGCAACCTCGTGTTGCCCCAACCAGTGCGGCCTGTGCGGCGACCACGCCTCCAACACCGCCCTCGGGAACATCGACCTGACGAACCGCTGCAACCTGCGCTGCCCCATCTGCTTCGCCAGCGCCGATGCCGCAGGCTACGTCTACGAGCCCACCTACGAGCAGGTGCTCGACATGCTCGGGACGTACCGCGCCATGCTGCCGTCGCCCGCCAAGGCCGTCCAGTTCTCGGGCGGCGAGCCGACGCTCCATCCGCGGTTCCTCGACCTCCTGCGTGCGGCCAGGAAGAGCGGCTTCTCGCACCTCCAGATCGCCACGAACGGCCTCAGGCTGGCCCGCGAACCAGACTTCGCCAAGCGGTGCGAGAACGCCGGCCTCCACGACATCTACCTCCAGTTCGACGGCCTGACCGACGACGTCTACGCCAAGACGCGCGGCCAGCCCCTGATGGCCGAGAAAATGAAGGCCGTCGAGGCCATCATGGCCACCGACATGAAGATCGTCCTGGTGCCCACGATCGTCCGGGGCCTGAACGACCACCAGGTGGGCGACATCGTCCGGTTCGCCCTGGAGCGCATCCAGACGATCGCCGGCATCTCATTCCAGCCGGTGGCGTTCACGGGGCGCATCTCCACCGAAGAACGCATGGCCCAGCGCTACACGCTCACGGACCTGGCCCACGACGTCTCGCGCCAGACGGGCATCACGAAACCGTACGAGGACTGGTTCCCCCTGGCGTGCGTGCAGCCGTTCACGCGGCTCGTGGCGGCCATCCGAGGGCAGGCCAACATCGTCATGTCGTGCCACCCGCACTGCTCGCTTGGAACGTACCTCTTTGTGGGCAGCGACGGCCGCGCGGTACCGGTGCCGCAGTTCTTCGACCTCAAGGGCCTGCTGGACGACATGTGGACCCTGGCCGGCAAGGCCGAGGTCAGCCGCGTGAAGTTCTTCCAGAAAGCGCAGGCGTTCCTGGCGCTTCGGAAGAACTGGCGGCAGGCGGGGGCCCCGGCGGGCATGACGTTCGAGGGTTGGCTCCACACCCTGAACGGCATGGTCGATAAGAACGTGGGGCGCGGCCAGGCCGGCAAGAAGACCTTCCGGAGCCTCCTGGTGGCGGGGATGCACTTCATGGACCGCTACAACTACGAGACCGCCCGCGCCCGACGCTGCGTCATCCACTACGCCGACCCCGACGGCCGCCTGTACCCCTTCTGCACCTATAACGCCGGGCCGACGCACCGCACGCGGGTCGAGCGCAAGTTCGCTTTGACACCCGAGCAGTACCGTAAGCGGGAGGGCCGCCCGTAGCGAGGCGGGAGCCTGACCGCAAAGAACGCGAAGAACGCAAAGATGCTTATATTTCACACAACGAAATTAGATTTGTTCTTCGCGTTCTTCGCGTTCTTTGCGGTTACCTCCACGCTCCCGGGCTGCGGAAACCTCTTCCAGACCGCGGACCGCAAGCCGCGACTCTACTGCGTCGAGGGCCGCGTGCTGGACGGCGTGACGCGGCAGGGCCTGGGCAAGACCCGCGTGCTCCTCAGGGCAACGGTCCCGACGCAGATGAACACCCAGTCGCTCGTGGCCGCCGGAAGCCCCGACGCCAAAGGCAGCGGCGCCGTGCAACTCGCCAGTTACGCCGTCACGGAGGACGACGGGTCGTACACCGTGGAACTCTCGGAAGGGTTCGAGGTCCTGCAATCCGCAACGCGCATCCGCCTGGAGGCCTCGCTGCCGGGCTACTCCGCCGCCGGCATCGACATGCCCATTCCGGTCAGGAACCAGCCGACCTACAAGGCGCCGGACTTATTTCTGGCGCGCGGCTCGCCCGGACCGGCATCGACCTTGCCGCGCGGCGTGACCGTGCCGGGCGCGCCCTCCGCCCCCGGCGCGGGGCCGGGCTTCCACTTCGGCCCGCAGCCGAGGCGGCCGCAACCCAACCCGATACCGTGGAAATAGTCCACCCTTTGCGCGCGGCGGGTACGGAGACCCGCCGCGCAATAAGCGTTTCGCTACTGCTGCACCTTCACGGGCAGCGTCACGAACGGCACGCCCAGCCTTGAAAGCCGCCGCTGCACGGTCATGGTGATGTTGTTGTGCAGCATGCGCGTGAGCAGCGAATCGGTGGGCATGATCAACTGGCCGAGGAAGAAGACCGACTGCGGATACGCCTCGACGAGGGCCGGGGCGAGTTTCTCCAGTTCCTCGACGACGTCGGTGCCCACCGCCGTGCGGGCATCGGCGGCCAGCCCGTTCTGCCGCATCAGGCTCACGTAGCGGTCCGCCTCGCTCCAGACGTGCTGCTGAAGGTGCTGAACGGCCCCTGCCCCCTTGAAGTTCCCCGCATCTATGACGCCGACCATGATGAAGAGGTAGTTCTTGAACTCATGGCCGAAGTACCGCATCACGCTCGACAGGACCTGGAGGCCGAGGCCGTTATAGCCGTTGACGAGGATAACGGCCGTCTCGGCCTTCGGGTCGAGCGGCGGCGGCTCGCGGCGCTTGGCGCCCGGAGCGGGGGTTTCCTCGCCCAGCGAGATCGGACCGGCCTCGCCCCACAGCACCTTCGTCACCGTCAGCAGGTTCCACAGGTTGACCTGCCGCTCGGTGATACGGTAGCGGCGGTGAATGAGGGCGGCCACCGTCACCAGCGCGGTCGTCACCACGACGGTGATCCAGCCGCCCTCGTAGAACTTCGCCACGGTCACCCAGACAAGAATGAACACGCACAGGACCAGGCCGACCCCGGCGACAGCCAGTTTCCTCCACCACGCCCGGACGGTCTCTCGCACCGCCCACCAGTGCCGCACCATCCCCGCCTGCGACAGCACGAACGTGATGAAGACGTTGATCGCGTAGAGGACCACCAGCAGGCGCACCTGGCCTCCGGCCAGCAGGATCGTGGCCAGCGACGCAAGGCTCATCAGGAAAATCCCGTTCTTGATCACCAGCCGGTCCGACAGGACCGACAGCCACGCCGGGAACCAGCGGTCCGCGGCCATGTTCGCCAGGACCCGGGGGCCTCCCAGGAACCCCGTCTGGGCCGCCACGAACAGCAAAACGGCCTCCGAGACCAGCGTCAGGATGACAAAACTCGACCCCATATAGTCGGGCCACGTCGCCGTAATGCCGTCCAGCAAGACGGCGTTCAGCGTCTTGCCGTCCTGCGGCACAACGTCGTAGAGAAGGTACGCCACCATCAGGCCGACCACCGTCACGGCAAGCGAGACGGCCATGTAGCGCATGGTCCGCTGGCCGGTGGCCACGCGCGGCTCGCGCAGGATGGGCATGCCGTTCGACACGGCCTCGATGCCCGTGTACGTGCCGGCGCCCATGCCATAGGAGTGCATGATCAGTTTCAGCATGCCGAACGCGCCGATGGCCGCGGTGGTCTGGCTGACATCCCTTGCGGTGCTCTCGGCCGCGGCCCCGAACTCGCCGGCATGGGAGAGGAGCGCATATAGAATGGCCACGGCGTGGGTGACGAGAAAGGCGGCAAAGATCGGCACCAGCGGAAGCACCGATTCCTTGACCCCCCGCAAGTTCATCAGCATCAGAACCGCGACCACCGACACCGTCAACGGAATCTTGAGGTACAGACACCCGGGTGGGAGGAAACTCAACAGGGCGTCCACGCCGCTGGCGATCGAAAGCGCGATCGTCAGCACGTAGTCGACCATCAGGGCGCAGCCCGACACCATCCCCAGCGACGGCGTCAGGAGTTTGCTGGCCACCACATATCCGCCGCCGCCCATCGGAAACAACTCAATGATCTGCGAGTAACTGGCGCTGATGACAAAGATCGTCAGCGCCGTCGCCAGGGCGACGAAGATGCCCAGGAAGGGGTGTTGCCCAAGCGCCCGGAACGCCTCTTCCGGGCCGTAGCACGAGGAAGACAGGCCGTCGGCCCCCAGGCCGATCCACGCGAAGAACGCGATCAGCGAGAGTTTATGGAAGATCGAGCGGTCGCGGAGGTTCCGCCCCCCGCCCAGAACAACCACCCGCACCCGCTCCAGAATTGACTTGCGGCTCTCGTTCGGCACAAATGCCTTTCGCCGTACCCCGGCTCAGACGCTCTTATCGGCCACAGGGGAGATTATACCAGAAGAAAACGGTTGGCTGGGCAAGAGGGGCGGTTTCGGCAAACGGGCTTATCGCCGCACATGAGCCCGCACAGAAGCTCGCGCCAAAACTCGCGCCAAACGCTTTACATCTTCCCCCCGAAACCCTATTCTAAATGGGCTTTGGCGGTCGCCGAAGACAAGAGGCAAGACCATGCGCCGTGAAACGATGACCTCGCGGGAGCGGTTGCTTGCGGCCCTCAATCATAAGGAGCCCGACCGCGTGCCCATCGACCTGGGCGGCAACCAGACCGGCATCCACAAAGTCGCGTACCAGGCCCTGCTGGCGCACCTGGGCATCCGGGACGACCTCGTGATTATGGACGCCGTCCAGCAACTCGCGCGGCCGTGCGAGGCGGTGCTTGAGCGGTTTCACGTGGATACGCGTTACATCGCTGCCGGGGCGGCCGCCGACTGGAAGGGCGGCATCGTCACGCGCCGGCGCGACGGCCGCACGTGGCACGACCTGACGGACGAGTTCGGCGTCACGTGGTCGATGCCCGACGATTCGCCGCTCTACATGGACATCACGCACCATCCGCTGGCCGGCGCGTCTATCGAGGATGTGAAGCGCTATCCGTTTCCCAAGGGCGACGACCCGGGCCGCTTTGCGGGCCTCCGCGACCGGGCCCTGGCGATCCGGCGCGACACGCCGTATGCCGTGGTCAGCGGCATCTCGGGCGTCGTGTACGAGATATGCTGGTACATGCGCGGCCTGGAGCAGTGGTTCATCGACACGCTGACGCAGCCGGAGTTCTGCGAGGCCCTGCTGGACCGGACCCTGGCGTTCTGGATGGACTGGTTCCGCGCGCTGCTGGACGAGGCGGCCGACGTGGTCGACGTGGTCATGATCGGCGACGACCTGGCGGGGCAGAGCGGCCCGCTTTTCCGGCCCGACTTCTACCGCCGCGTCGTCAAGCCGCGCCAGAAGCGGCTCGTCCAGTACATCCGCTCGCGCACGAAGGCGAAGATCTGGTACCACACGTGCGGCTCGTGCATCGAGTACATCCCGGACCTGATGGACAACGGCGTCGACATCCTGAACCCCGTGCAGATCAGCGCCGCCCACATGGCGCCGGCGGACCTGAAGTCGCGCTTCGGCGAGCGGTTGACGTTCTGGGGCGGGGCGATCGACGCCCAGCACGTCCTGCCGACGGCCGCCCCCGAGACGGTCTGCGAGCACGTCCGCCGCAACCTGGAGGTATGGAAGCCCGGCGGCGGGTACGTCTTCAACAATGTGCATAATATTCAGGCCGGCGTGCCGGCGGAGAACGTCGCGGCGCTGTACGATGCGGCTTATGAGTTCGGCTTCTACGAATAGAAGGAGGCATCACAATGGTGGATCTCAAGAAAGTCGCACACGCCACACGCCTGCTGCTCGAAGGTCTCGGCGAGGACCCCAAGCGGCCGGGCCTGCGCGATACCCCGAATCGCGTGGCCCACATGTGGCAGGAACTCGTCGCCGGCATGGACAAGACCGCCAAGGACATCATGACCTTCCTGCCGGTCGAGGAGTACGACGAGATCGTCCTCGTGCGCGACATTCCCCTGGTGAGCATGTGCGAGCATCACCTGGTGCCGTTTATCGGGCGGGCCCACGTCGCGTATTTGCCGCATGCCAAGCGCGTGACGGGCCTCTCGAAACTGGCCCGCATCGTCGAGATGGAGGCCCGCAAACTCCAGGTCCAGGAACGGCTGACCTCGTCGATCGCCGAGGACATCATGGAGACCCTCCGGCCGCGCGGCGTGATGGTGGTCGTCGAGGCCGAGCACCTGTGCATGACGATCCGCGGCGTCCACAAGCCCGGCACGCTGACGGTGACGAGCGTGGTGCGCGGCATCTTCCGGTCGAAACCCGCGACGCGGGCCGAGGCGCTGGCCCTGCTGGCGGGCGACCGCTCGCGGCGGTAACAGAAGCGGTGCGCGATTGCATGTAGACGGGTGGCATGGTCACGCTTTTGCGTGACCATGCACGTGCCCGCGGGCGAGCACATGGCCACGCAACAGCGTGGCCATGCCACCCGGCTTGGTTACGCCCACTCGTGAATTGATTGAAAGGAGAATGGTCGATGATAGATGCACGCGTCAGCCGCCTGGCGGAAGTGCTGGTCACGTATTCCCGCAAGGTCAAGCGCGGCCAGGCGGTGATGATCGCCGGGCCGGCGGCGGCCGAGCCGCTCATTCTGGAGGTCGGCCGCTGCGTCCTCCGCGCGGGCGCCCACCCGATGTACCGCATGGTCCCCGACGGCGCCGCCGAGGTCTTTTACGCCGAGGCCGGCGAGGAGCAACTCGCGTTCGTCCCGAAGTCGCTGCTGGCGACGGCGCGCGAGGCCGACCACTTCATCAACATCCTCGGGGACGCCAACACCCAGGCCCTCGCGGGCGTCGATCCGGCCAAGCAGCGCATCACCGAGAAAGCCCGCCGCCCCGTCTCCGAGATCGTCATGCGCAAGAACGAATGGGTGCTGTCGCTCTTTCCGACGCCCGCCTACGCCCAGGACGCCGGCATGGGCCTGGAGGAGTTCGAGACGTTTGTCTACGCGGCCGCGCTCACCGACCGCAAGGACCCCGTGGCCGAGTGGCGGAAGGCCCATGCGATGCAGGAGAAGATCATCGCACGTCTCAAGGGGGCCGACCGCATCCGCATCGTGGCGCCCGACACGGACTTGACTATGGGCGTCCGCGGGCGAAAATTCCTCGGCGCCTACGGCACGCACAACATGCCCGACGGCGAGGTCTTCACCGGCCCCGTCGAGATGAGCGCCGAGGGGTGCATCCGCTACACCTACCCGGTGTGCTATCGCGGCAAGGAAGTGACCGACGTGCGCCTCGAGTTCGAGAAGGGCAAAGTGGTGAAGGCGACGGCCGCCAAGAACCAGGCGTTCCTGGCGCAGATGATCGACATGGACCCCGGCGCCCGGCGGCTGGGCGAGTTGGGCATCGGCACGAACTACGGCATCGCGCGGTTCATCAAGAACATCCTCTTTGACGAGAAGATCGGCGGCTCGATCCACCTGGCCCTGGGCCGCAGTTATGAGGAGACCGGCGGCCGCAACAAGTCGTCGCTGCACTGGGACATGATCTGCGACCTGCGGCAGGGCGGGCGGATCGAGGCGGACGGCAAGGTGATTCAGGCGGACGGGAAGTTCCGGTTGTAACCATGCTTGATGAGAAGGAGTCGAAGAATCGCATCGCCGCCGCGCACGCCCTGATGCGGCCCTGCCGCCTTTGCCCGCGCGCCTGTGGCGTCGACCGCGAGGCGGGCGAGCGCGGCTTCTGCGGCGCGGGCGCCCGGGCGGTCGTCGCGAGCACCGGCCCGCACTTCGGCGAGGAGCCGTGCCTCGTAGGTTCGGGCGGCAGCGGCACGATCTTTCTGGCCGGCTGCAACCTCGGCTGCGTCTTCTGCCAGAACGACGATATCAGCCGCAGTGCGGCGGGCGGCCGGGAGATGGAGCCGTCCGAACTCGCGGGCCTTGCGCTCGGCCTGGAATCGCGCGGCTGCGAGAACATCAACTTCGTCACGCCCACGCACTTCGCCCCGGCCTTGATGGAGGCCATCGTCGAGGCGCGCGACCGGGGCCTCGGCGTGCCCATCGTGTGGAACTGCGGTGGATACGAGTCGCTTGAGGCCCTGCGGCTGCTCGACGGGCTCGTCGAAATCTACATGCCGGATTTCAAGTTCAGCCTCTCCGCGAGCGCCGAACGCTATGCCCGCGCCCCGGATTACCCTGCTCGCGCGTGTGCGGCCATCGGCGAGATGCACCGCCAGGTCGGAGACCTTGTGATCGACCGCGGCGTCGCGTGGCGGGGCCTGCTGGTGCGGCACCTCGTCATGCCGGGCGGCGTCCAGGAGAGCCGCGAGATCCTGGACTTCCTCGCGTCGCTTTCGCGCGAGACGTGCGTGAACGTGATGGGCCAGTACCGCCCGGCCGCCGACGTGCTTCGGCCCGACGGCCGCCGCAAGCACGCCGAGATCGCCCGCACGGTCACGCTCGAAGAAGTCGCCGAGGCCCGCGAGCACGCCCGCCGCCTGGGCCTGCGGCTGGTGGACTGACGAGCGGTCAGCGAAAAGACGTCGCGCGGCGGGTCTCCTGACCCGCCGCGCACAGAGATGCACGCGATCTACGGGCGAGGCATGCCTCGCCCCTACGTTCACGGCACCCGTTTTGCGTTGACGCTCCCCGCGCTGCGCGATACCGTTCTTCCGCTATGTGCCACCGTTTTTCATCAGCGAAAGGAATCCACGTGAGAGCCCTGATCCTCGCCGTTGCCGCATCGGTCGCCGGCCTTGTGCTTGCGGCTGCGATGACGCATGCCGCCGCACCGGCCCCGGCGCCCAAGCCGGCCGCGCCCCCGCCCCGGGGGCCGACCACCCTCGTGATCTTCGTTTCGCCGCAGGGCAACGATGCCTGGTCGGGAACGCTTCTGGAGCCGAACGCCGCCCGGACCGACGGTCCGTTGGCCACGCCCGCTGCCGCCCGCGACGCCGTCCGCAAACTGCGGACCGACGGCGTCCTGAAGGGCCGCATGACGGTGCAACTGCGCGGCGGCACCTATTACTTAAGCGAGCCGCTCGTCTTCACGCCCGAGGACTCGGCCGTCGAGGGCGGGCCGCTCACGTTCGAGTCGTTCCCCCGCGAGCGGGCGGTCCTCTCCGGCGGCCGGCGGATCACGGGCTTCGTCAAGGATGCCCGAGGGCGCTGGACCGTCGCGATCCCCGAGGTGAAGGAAGGCAAGTGGTCGTTCCGGCAACTCTTCGTGGGCGGCGAACTGCGGCCGCAGACGCGGCTGCCGAAGGAGGGGTTCTTCAACGTCGTCAGCCAGCCGGGCGTCGATTGGAAAAAGGACAAGTACAATACCCCCGGCGACAAGTTTGAGTTCGCCCCCGGCGACATCAAGGCCGCATGGGCGGGCAAGGATGTGGAGATCGTCCTGCTCCACTTCTGGGTCGATACGCACCTGCCCATTGCGAGCGTCGATGACGAGAAGCACGTCGTGACCTTCGACCGCAAGGCCCGCCGCAAGTTCACCGATGATTACACGCAGGGCGGCGCGCGGTACTACGTCGTGAACGCCCCCGACGCCCTCGACACGCCCGGCCAGTGGCGCCTCGACCGCTCAAGCGGCGTCCTTACGTACCTGCCGAAACCGGGCGAAGATCCCGCGAAGACCGAGGTCATCGCGCCGCGCCTCGCGCAGGTCATTCGCTTTGAGGGCGATCCGGCGGCCGGCAAGTTCGTCGAGTACGTGGGGCTGCGGGGGCTTACGATCAGCCACACGGCGTGGGAACTGCCGCCCGGCTCGGCCGGCGACGGCCAGGCCGCCCAGGAAGTGCCGGGGGCCGTGCTGGCGACGGGCCTGCGGCGGTCTTCCATCGACTACTGCCGCGTGGTGAACGTCGGCACGTACGGCATCGACCTTACGGAGGGGTGCCAGGAGGTGCGCGTGGCGTACAACGAAATCGCCCACACGGGGGCGGGCGGCATCCGCCTGAACGGCTCGGGCCCCGGCAGCCCCGAGGCCCGCCGCACCTCGCGCAACGCGATTACCGATAACCACATTCACGACGGCGGCGAGATCTGGCACTCGGGCCTGGGCATCCTGGTGCGGCACTCGGGCGAGAACCTCGTGGCCCACAACCACATCCACCACCTCTATTACACGGGCATCTCGGTCGGATGGACGTGGGGCTACGCCGAGACGGTCAGCAAGGCGAACATCATCGAATATAATTACATCCATGACATCGGGCGGGGGCTGCTTTCCGACATGGGCGGCATCTACACCCTGGGCCAGTCGCAGGGCACCATCATACGCAACAACCTCATTCACGACATCCTCTCGCACGGCTACGGCGGATGGGGCATTTACACCGACGAGGGCTCCACCGGCATCCTCATCGAGAACAACGTGGTCAGCCGCACCAAGACCGGCGGGTTCCACCAGCATTACGGCAAGGAGAACATCGTCCGCAACAACATCTTCGCCTTCGCCAAGGTCGGGCAGATCCAGCGGACCCGCATGGAGCCGCACCTGTCGTTCACGTTCGACCACAACATCGTGTACTGGACCGAGGGGCCGCTGCTGCACGGCAACTGGAAGGATGATAAGTACAAGTTCGACTATAACGTGTACTGGAACGCCGCCGGCAAGCCGGTGGACTTCGCGGGCAAGTCGCTGGCCGACTGGCAGAAGGCTGGGCAGGACGGGCATTCGGTCATCGCCGACCCGCTGTTCGTCGATATCGCGAAAGGCGACTTTACGCTCCAGCCCGATTCGCCGGCGTTGAAGGCGGGGTTTAAGCCGATCGATTTGACGGGCGTGGGCGTACGCATGAAATAAGGCGGGGCGCCGTCGTAGGTTTAGCCGTCGCCGGTACGGCGACGAACAATAGGCGCGTGCGTGTGCACGAAGCCGCCACGTTTAGCCGTCGCCGGTACGGCGACGAACAATAGGCGCGTGCGTGTGCACGAAGCCGCCACGTTTAGCCGTCGCCGGTACGGCGACGAACAATAGGCGCGTGCGTGTGCACGAAGCCGCCACGTTTAGCCGTCGCCGGTACGGCGACGGTCTATATTGTACCGTTGCGAACGTTCGCGTCGCCGTACCGGCGACGGCTAAACACGGCGACGAACAAAGTCGAAAGGGGACCGCATGAAGTACACGATAGCGTGCGTGGGGCTTGTGGCCGCGGCGCTTGTTGCGCTTGTCGCCCTCGCCGCCGAATCGCCCGATGCCAAGGCCCCGCAGGCCGCGCGCTTCAAGGAGAACCCCATCATCCGGCCTGAACTCTCGGCCACGATCGGCAAGAATATCAACGGCCCGTCGCTCATCCGCGCGCCGGAATGGCTGGAGAAGCCGCTCGGCAAGTACTACCTTTACTTCGCCGACCACGGCGGCAAGTTCATCCGCCTCGCCTACGCCGACCGGCTGGAGGGGCCGTGGAAAATCCACGAGCCGGGCACGCTGCGCCTGGAGGAGACGGCGGCCAAGGGCCACATCGCGTCGCCCGACGTGCACGTCGATAACGAGAAGCGCGAAATCCGCATGTACTTCCACGGGCCGGCCAAGGGCGGGCAACTCTCGTTCCTGGCCACGTCGAAGGACGGCCTGAAGTTCACCGCTGGCCGCGAGCCGCTCGGACCGTTCTACTTCCGCGTCTTCCAGTGGCGCGGCGCGTGGTACGCGGTGGCCAAGGAGGGGGTGCTGCTGCGGTCAAAGGACGGCGTGGCGAAGTTCGAGGAGGGGCCGCGGCTCTTTACGTTCGACGACCCCGCGCTCGTCGTGCGGCACTCGGCGGTGCTGCTGGAGGGCGACCGGCTGCGGGTCTTCTACTCGCGGATCGGCGACTCGCCGGAACGCATTCTCGTCTCGACGGTCGCCCTGACCGATGACTGGACGAAGTGGCGGGCGGGCGAGCCGCAAGTGGTCCTCGCGCCGCAGGAAACTTATGAGGGGGCCGACCTGCCGCTGGCGGTCTCCAGGAGCGGCCCCGCCGGCGGCCGCGTGCGGCAACTGCGGGATCCGTGCATCTTCCAGGAATCGGGCAAGACGTGGTTGCTTTACTCCGTGGCGGGCGAGAGCGGCATCGCGGTGGCGGAGTTAAAGATGTAGCCCACCTCGCACGTTTAGCCGTCGCCGCACACGGCGATGGTCGATAGCGTGCCGTTGCAAACGGTTGCGCCGGCTGCCTGAACTCCGAAACGATTATGCCTTGCGGCGATTCCTGGCGACCAGACGGCCCGCCAGCAGCAGCGCGCCCGATGCAAACAGGCCAAGCGTGACCGGCTCAGGAACGTTGTCTACTACGATTTCGTAGGTCATTCCTGTCACTAGCGTGCCGGAACTGCCGAAGATGCCGGAGTCTTGCCAGGCGTTTGACCCGTCGAAGTAATACCCCTGGGTGCTACCGGAAGTGAACGTACCGAAGATCCCGCTGCCGTCAAAGGTGGGGCCGATGGCAAGCGGTGCCCCGCTGGAAAAGGTAAACGTGATCCGGGCAGAATCCTCCAGGTAGGTTGCGCCGGGTGGAGGCTGCAGGCCGCCAAAAACAGTGAGCATCTCCCCCGGCAGCGAGCCAGACGAACCTTCCCGCGTAAGGTAGAATATAAGTTTGACCTGATTCGGCAGAAGCCCCGCCGTGTCAGTGGCATCCCAGAACTGATCAGCGTAGCCAAACAGGCCGGAGGTAAACGGCGCGCCTCCGAACGTCTTCGTATATCCATATGGCGTTTGGCTGAAACCGAATAATCCTCCCGAACTATACATGAAACTGTAGGATTCTCCGTCCGGCCAGGGTCCCCCCGAAGTGGCAGCTTCCAGAATCAGGCAGGCGATCAGGCCCAGGGCGGCCAAGAGGAGTAAACGGGTGAACTTGAAACGGATCGCAAACATGACTTCCCCCTTACAAGACCCTCCCACGCGGCAGGACTTCTCTAGAACCGTTGACGACCCTCGCAAATTGAAGTATAACACAGGAATTGAGGTTGTCAAATTTTTTTGGGGGTTTCCTCTTGGGCGAAGCGGTCGTTGAGACATGTCGGCAAGCGGGCTGCCCGGGCGGACGCGGATCGGGGCTGGTTCTTGCCTTGGTTGCCCTGGTTATTTTCGCTGCACGCCTTGCCTACGCCCTGTCTCTGCCGGGTCCGTGGTTCCTCCCCGACGAGGTTTCGTACCTGCAACAGGCCCGCGCTGTAGCGGTTGAAGGGAGAGTCTTCTCCTACGGCTTGTATGGTGGGGGGCAGCCGGGGTGGCCGGTGGTCTTGGCGCCGGTGCTATGGGTCCTGGGGGACCGGCCGTGCATGGCCTATACGGCCGGGGTTGTGCTGTCGAGCCTCATCGGATCGCTCATCATTTTTCCGGTTTTTGCGCTGGCCCGGCGGGGGCTTTCCATGAGAGAGGCCGTGGCCGCGGCCGCTTTGGCGGCCGTTCTGCCGGGGTCCTGTCTTTACGGCTGGGCATTGCTCAGCGAGCCTTTGTATATGCTCCTGGTGGCGTGTTCGGCGGCGTTGCTGGCGCGTGCGTTCGACGCCGGGCGCACCGGTGATTTTGCGGGCGCGGGCTTTCTTGCGGGGTTGTCTTATTGGGTGCGGCCTTTCGGGATAGCCACCCTCCTGGCCTGTCTGGCAGGTGTGGTTGTATGGGGGGCGGCGACGCGGCGCTGGCGCAAGCCGCTCGCTTCTGTCTTGTCGGCGGCTGCCGTACTGGGCGTGGGTTTGGCGTGGAATGCGGCCGGCGGGTCTGTCTCTATGACCAACTACGGCGCCGCTATTGAACAGAATCGGTTTTGGCAATTACTCGACTTCCTGTCCGGATGGCAAGGATGGGTGAATCTCGCGACGGTGATAGGCAGAGACCTCGCGTACCTGTTCGTGGCGTCTTTCGGTGTGTTCTTTCCCCTAGTGCTGGTTGGCGCGACGCTGGGTATCTTGAACTTCCGTCGGCTTGTGGCTCGCGAAAGAGCCCTGTTGATCGCCGGACTTGCCTTTCTCGTATTCACGGTTGGATTGACGGCGGTTGCCCGCGAGGGGCCCAGCATTCCCCAAGTGGAGCGGATGTACGGCCGATACGTCGAGCCGCTCCTGCCGCTGGTCGTGGTGGCGGGCATCGTGGTGTGGCGGCGTTGGCTGGCCGATAGGCCGGCAGGCCGCAGCGTGCTGATCGTGGTGCTCTTCCTGGCCCTTATTCTCGGCCTGACCCTTCCGAAAGGTGCGACCAGTTTCGCCAACAGCCCGGGGTTCTGGTATTGGTACCTGATTTACCAGCATACGCCGGCACTCGTGGCTCTGGCTGTTCCGGTGGCGGCCTGGCTGGCCTTCTCCCTGCTCAGTCGGAGCCGACCGGCCGCTATGGCGCTGCTGCTGACGGCCGGGGTCGTTTCCACTGCTTTGGTTGCGTACCACGTCAATCGCTATAACTCGCAAACGCAACCTCTGCGGGATGCGGTTGGAGAAGCGGTCGTAGCGGTCCGCCAAGAGGCGCGGCCACCCACGCACACGGTCCTATGGATTGATCCGACGCTTGGCACCGCAAGTTTGCCTGTTGCCGCTCAAGTGGTACAGGTGACATGCTGGCTCAGTCTGGGACTACCGGAGGTTGACATGCGGTTTGCCCGGCAAGAGCAGGTCGTTTCAGTAGGCGATCTGTTGCTGACGGTGGCCGGCCGTGCCGAATGGCCCCGTCTCTGGGAGTATCGGGGTCTGGGGATTTTTCGCGTGGAGCGCCCCGGTTCATGGGCGCCTTCGGGCGGAGCGTTGCCGCCGGGAGAAACGGACGATATTCCGTAGCCTTCTGCATTCCGCACGGTTTTTCCGCTCGAATGGAATGTCCGATTTTATTACTCCTCGCCGAACCACTTCTCGACCATCTCGCGAAACGCCTCGGGCGTGCGGACCGACTGGAACGCGGCTCGCGCGAGAGAGGCGCCCGCAAATCCCTTCGCGTAGTACGTGGCGAAGCGGCGCATGAACTTCACGGCGGCACGCTCGCCGTACTGCTCGGTGAGGCCGGCGAAGTGCGCGAGTAACGTCTCCCGCCGCTCTTGCAGCGTGGCGGGCGCGTACGAGCCGCGCGCGGCAAGGTCGATCGTCTGGCGGAAGATCCACGGCGCGCCGAGGGCCCCGCGTGCGATGGTCGCCCCCGCGCAGCCGGTCTGGCGGAGCATCTCCAGCGCGGCCTCCGGGCTTCTCAGGTCGCCGCTGCCGAAGACGGGCAGCGGGGCGAGGGCCTCGGCCCACGTAGCGATTGCCGCCCAGTCGGCCCGGCCGCCATAACCCTGGTCGACCGCGCGGGCGTGCAGCGTGACGGCCGCGATGCCCATGCCCGCCGCGTCGCGCGCCAGGCAGAGCGCCTGGTCCCGCGATGTGGCCGTCTGCGAGAACCCGAGGCGTATCTTCAGCGTGATCGGCAGGGGGCCGGCGCTACGAGCCAACATCGCGCGGCGGGTCTCCGTACCCGCCGCGCTAGTACAAGATGACGTATCACCACCCCGCCCCCTCACCCCCGCCCCCTCTCCCGCGAGGGGAGAGGGGAGACCGGCG
>Ga0315280_10006779_pt1 | contig 15649 bp, 17 predicted proteins | sample YL17G06_40_MG_FD_203697 | JGI IMG/M metagenome (GOLD analysis project Ga0315280, IMG submission 203697) | Sediment microbial communities from Yellowstone Lake, YNP, Wyoming, USA - YL17G06_40 | ecosystem: Environmental > Aquatic > Freshwater > Lake > Sediment | place: USA: Wyoming | collected... | reverse complement strand
TAGGAAGACTTAGCTTTGATGTGATCACACCGTCGTCACTCATTCCTTCACTAGCAGTTTTTTTCTATCGCCGACTATCAAATCCTGTCTTTTATCTGACCTGACACCTCTGAAGGGAGGACTTGTGTGAGAAAGACTGCGATGGCACATGCCCATGGAGCGAAGAGAAGTCACGGTTGGTGGGGCCGGTGGGACTTAACTGTAATTGACGGTGGGGCTATTTTCTAATCGCGTCATTTTGAGCTCTTTCTGGTCACACTTCCAAGAGCCTTAGAGTTCAAGGTGCAACATTCTTCGGACGCAGACAACAGATGGTTGGCCGCACCAAGATGGCAGACCCGATCGGATATCACCTCCTTGGTGGGAACAGACAACAGAGCTGTCGATAGGGCCGCCATCCCACTCGAAGCAACCAACATGGCTTCAGCAACCTCCAGAGCAGCGAGGTTCTCGTATAGCCCAACATGATTCGGAGTATTATTCAACCGAATACACTTCAGATCATGATAACTCGTTTCCCGACCATATTCGAACATTGCAGACTGGAAAACGGGCATGCTGGCAGAACCGATTCGAGGAGCGGGTTCGCACGAGTGGATGAGTTTCTTGTCAACATGCTTGACGGCTTTGCCCAATTCTGTTTCACCCTCATGTTCTCTGTCTTCTCAGCCGTTCGATCTCTGCGATGACTTTTTCCGCGACGCGGGCCGGACACCCCCAATAGTCGAAAATTCCGCCCCGAGCGCTGTTCTGCCCACATACCACGAACACGCCAGTACCGAGTCGTGCCTTGAGGTGTGAGGCCAGCCACCCAACGAAGCCGCTGTTATCAAGTCCAGTGGGAAAGTGAAACGAGAAAAGGACGAACAACTCACGCGTCGCATCGGCGCACGGGACAAGTTGGCTCCATGTCTCGTCGTTCCGTACGAGCGCCCTCGCCGTGGAGTCGGCCCGCCGCGGGAAATCGGTCACAGGAAACTCCTCGAAGGCATAAGTGCCGTCGAAAACCCGCAGGTCCGCGCGAGCAATCACCGTCAGGAGTCTTCGCCGCGTCTGTTCCGGCGTTTCGTGACTCACATCCATGAAGACATCAACGTCACGAGTGGTTCGCATTTCCAGTATGAATCTTGCGCCGTCAGCTGCCGGCGTATGACTGCAGAACGAACATGGAGTGATTCATACGAACTGATTCCTCGGCCTTTAGAAACAAAACACTACCCAGTCTCCAGCTTGTGATCTTCGGTCTGAAATAGTCTGATTGACGCTTGGCGGGGAACTGAAGAAGAAAGGCCAAGGTTCACCTAAGAACTCCCTGGAACCGATCGTTGCTTTCCGTGAACATTGGCAACACGGGGAGAGAAGAAATGGGAAAAATCAATTACGCTATAGAGCTGGAGATCGTCGAAGGGAAAGGATGTCAAGTGCATCATACTGGACAGGAATTTCAATACCCAGAAGATATAGGGAATGTATGTCCATGGCTATTGGATAGTGTGAATGGTATAGTCTGTGTCCTCCAGTTCGGGGGGACGTTACCATGGAAATGTCAAGGCACTCCTTATGAGAAGGAATGTGATGAAAAGGGAGTGACGACGGAATTTGTGCGCTGTCCTGATCTGACATCTTCAAGCGTGGTAGTCAAAATCACCCGAACCAAGCGTGGGGAACCGGCGGAAGTCGGATGGGCATAGGTCCTTGGCATATGATGTGAATATTTCTCTTGACAACGACGAAGACGCATACTTGCACGTTAGGCTTGGACTGCGGACAGGCTCAACGCCCAACTTCCTTCAGGCATCGCTTCCAGAGTACTGCACGATGACACGACCGATAGAAGTCGCACGAGTGACAAGCATCCTAGGAATCGACAAGGCACTGTTGAAGAACGATGACATTGGCGAGGGGCAGAAAATCATAGGGAGCAGTCTGAATGGCTCTTGGAAATGTTGAACTCTCACAAAGAGGATTCGGACCCAAATGATGGTGGGGCCGGTGGGGCTTAATTGAAATTCACGGTGGGGCTACCTTCACATCGCCTCATTTTAGACTTCTTTTCGTGTTGAAGGAGCAGCTGCAATAATCTAGAAAGCCCAGTGTCAACCGGGCCACTACAAGAACGACGACCAAGGTGGTTCTCATGATTATTAGAGGAGCACTAGGCAGCAATTGCTCTCTTGTAGGATTCCGCCAATGCGCTTTCAATCTGGGCAAGATCAAAATCAGGTTTCTCGACCTCTGTATACCAATATTCCCAGATCTTGTCCCATTTCCATTCGATATTGCCCGTTCGTGGAGGACTCGATTGTTCGTAAAGGTATGAGCAAACGATAGCGACTTTACCCTTGTGTTTGAATTCAAGTGTGAAAACGTTACGATCTCCGTATTTGAACGCAACATACCACTTGTTGAATTTAGGGGAAATCTTCCAGCCATTCTTCTCTCCGAGCGCAATTAATTCATCGTGGAGACTCCTCGCTGTTTTCAATTCGATTTCAGATCTCACCACATCGGATTCGTACCATCCCCAGTCATACTGCGCTCGACCGATAAAAGCGCCAACTTTGACTTCTGGTGCTTCCATTCTGTTAACGATAACGAACGTCGATTCCTCGTATGCATATCGACCGATTTCAACGAATTCGATTGGGAAGTGTTCTAAACTTGCTATTTCTAGTAATTCTTGCTCGAAGTTAGGAGCGACCAACAATATCTTCGGGTCAAAATTCGAGAAGTCAGGCTCGATACCTTCAGGTTTCTCCTTGAATTCATTCCACCGAATCTTCACTGCTTCCACGTGCCGTTTCCAATAATTCCTGTACCCAAAAACCTGTCCAAGCACGTCTTTGTTCACAATGTCATTCTTCAGCTCGATAATTAGAATATCCCCATCCTTGTTCAATCCCAACAGATCAATCCGCTTGTCACGCCCGGCAGAGATGATCTGCTCGCCGAAAATTATGAGATCTCCCAAGATTCTAGCGTTCTTCTTCACAAATTCTTCCATGTCAACGGTTTCATTTGAGAATGGTTCCTCCTTCGCTTCGATAAGCTCCCCAGAACTTCCCAGTCGAAAGAGCCGTGTCATAGGTTACTCCACGAATTTTGAGCTTAAATTACTTCCGAGTCTACTTCGTTGATGCCCGGCGATGCCCATTCCATTGGGCTATATCTCTCTCGACTCACTTTGAGGTTCAGTCGCCAGTGCAACGGAGTGTGCTGACACGACGTTCATAATTCTCCCCGATCCCGCCGATGCGCTAACAATTATCTGGCGTAATCGGAGGCCAACAAAACTTCCATAACCACTTTGAATATCAAGCCAATGGGGTACCGGATTCGTTACTGAAACAGGGATCTCGTCAAAGAATTTCGTCGGAGACTCCTTGTAAAGGCTATCGTAATAGTCAACGAAATTCCATGTTCGATCTTCGTCTCTGACCGCCTTTACGTTTCTGAAGGGCGTCATGTCAACTACCAGCCCTAGTGATTGGTCGAATTCCGAATCAGATCCGAGCTCCCGTCCCATGAAACCAAAGATTTTTGACCTGAGCCGGGATTTCCGAGTAGTTATCCACTCAACTGTGCTCACCTCTTGCATCATTACGTCGCTAATCTCGGTGCGTGCATCGAATGATTCATTGATCCCTTGAAACACTTGGAATACATCTTGCACCCATTTTGGATTGAACGGGAGACTGCTGGTCATCATCCTCATCCAGCAGGCATCTAAGTAGACAGAGTCTTCCACAGAGTGACTAGGACGAAGGTCGGCGTAGAGCAATAACAGACCAGTCGGCTTGTAAACATTGAAGCGGCTGAAGTGCATTGCGCATGCTAACACACCCTCCTTCGCAATGTTCTCATGAATGGCTAGAGAGGCGTTCTCCGACCCAACGCCATAGTCCATATCCTCCTCTCTTGAAAAACTCCAATACATTGGAAGTCGTCTGTCCCAGATTTGCGCAGATGCAGCCACTCTTGGGATGCTTTGCTCGAAGTTCTTGAGAAACAAGATGAAGTTATCCATTCGCACCGAATCAGAGTGAAAATCAGCCTCGAAGGAGACCGCCGAATTCGTATCACCAAACTCGGGTGTGGGTACAAAGACGTCAAACTGAGGATCAAACACTGTCGGCGAATATCTATCCGAGTACGGACCTGACTTCTTGCACGTTCGGTAATGAGTTGGATTTCCCTTCACGATAAAGAAGCTCGGGTCCAATCGTTCAAGGGTCGGAACGGAATAGTGGAGAGTATCCTCCTCGGTTTGGTCGTCTAATCTTTCTAAATCAATGTCACTCTTCATTGAGATGATTTCATACGGGTACGCTTTTTCGACCACTTTGTTTCTTCTAATGAAGGCGTCACGAGTTTTGGTTATCCAATGAGGGCGTATTCGGCTCTCGGGGACTTCCAATGTCAACACTGACACACCGTTCATCTCCACCCAGATTGGTTCAAAGTTGACTGGCGGGGTTATCCGGGAGGACGAGATTTGAATCAATGATTCCTCTATTCCACGTCTACGTGTGACGCCGATTACTCTCTTGTCGTCAGTAACTCCGTAGAAAATGTAGCCACTATCACTTACTGTATTCGCCATTGCAGAGAGGTCTTTTGCAAATTCTCCCTTTTCCTGTTCAGATGAAACATTGAGCTGTTGTTTGAACTCAATTGTGGTTCCTTCGCCTGCCTTGATTATTCTTAGAATGTCAGCTTTCTTCATGGTTCTGCGTCATTCTTCTTTCAAGAGTGAGTACGCTCTTCGGGCTTTTGTGCAGCCGCAAGTACAGTGTTCGCTGCCCCCAACACATACATCCGAGATTTTGCAATGATCTCTAATGCCTCCCTCCTGCGAATAGGTGAGGATTTCATAGATTCATAGTCCACGTACAGAGCCTTCATTCTCAGCTTGCTAAGCTTGCGCCACCAGGCTTCTCTTCTTCGCAAGACGGGGTTTGACCGCATCTCATGACTTGTGATGAATTTACCTTTCTTTTCTGCGTCCTCGGTTATAGTCCTCATCACTTGAATTCCGTCGAGCGACCTCATCACTTCAAGCTTCTTGTCGTGCTTCCGCATATACTGGTGAAACTCTTCTAAGTTGACCCACCCCTTATGTGCCAAATAGCAGTACGACGACTTGCCTAGTTCCTCGAGTCCAAAGACAGCAAGTGCAAGAGAGTGTGCATAGCTTTCTCTCTCAAAGAGGACTACAGCGTCGGTCAAGAACTGAATTGCATTTGACAAAGACAATAACGACAATACAAGGAGCTTATGTGGCGAAAGAGGCGAACCATGGTGCTGCCTCTGAAATATCCGAGTTTGATAATCAAAGAGTGCCTCAACGTACCTTTCAACATTCTCTTTCTTCGACCACCAATTTTCCGGCGTCAATATTGGGTCGAGATAACGTTGGAGCGTTTTCATTTATATCTTAAGAGTCCAAAAGCTTGTGAGGGCATTTTGGCTCAACAATTCCTCAGCCAATTCAGCCAACTATTCTCAGTTCTTCGCCTTTCCTTTTGCAAACCATTCCAAGAGTCTCCCCACGTCTTCAGGCATTTTTTTCTTGCGTACCTTTGATGCTAAAAATGTCCGCCAACCTCCTTCACTACCGCCATAGAACCATGCAATTATCCTGGCAACTTGTCGGTCCCTCATGTCAGGAAAACTTGCAAGGATGTCGATCTGTTCTTTGTACTCCATGTAAATATGGTTGAGATTCTCTTTCGTCATCTGCTGTGCCCCTTCTTTTTGAGGGGTTTTCCTTGTTTTGGAGCCTTGACCTTTACGGTCCCTGAGATGACTTTTTTTCCATGCTTGTCTACTAAATGAATCCCCAGACTTTCCGGGTTCGTAGTGAAGTATTTGCAGAACGGGCACCTAATTCTTGGATACAGGAAAAGACCGTGTGATGACAACGCTTTTCGACTGAAACGTCGTCTGTTTCTTGGATAAGAGACTTGTTATATAACCTCGAATTTAGTCGCATATACAGTGCGAAAATTGCCTAAATACACTTGCCCGAAGTGCGGTAAGGTCGGATATTTGGTTATGTCTGAAACGAAGGACTACAAGAAAGGCACATTCTCCTACAGATTCAGGATCATTCATGCAACAAAAGGTAGTCGAAGGGAGTGTCTACTGACCACTTACAATCCTGCTGCTCAGCAGAGACTGAAAGGAAGAGTACGCAACAAGCATGCAGTCACTTAAGCAGGCTCCTGATGGTCTTCACCAACTTCGATGAAAGTGATTTCCTCCCGGTCTTCGTGTCTTTGTAGAATATACTTCGAATATGTCTCACATCGAATGGGACTTCATCCCTCTTCTGGTTCGGCAAAAATGGGACATCGACCTGCTTCTGGCTTATCAAAATCACAGGCTGTCGGAGTGAATGTGAAAGCCCAATCTCATAGAAGACATTAGGGTTTCTGTCAGTCATGTCAGCAATGACCATTCTCGCCTTGTTGATTTCAGTCCACACGTCCTGAACTATTGCAACCGAACTGAAAATGTCATCAGCCCTCTCGCAATTCAAATGCGCTCGACGAACTGCGGGCTTGATTACCTGTTTGTATAAAGAGTCATATTTCTTGTCAAATGGCATTAGTACAAAACAGAGAGTTGGATCGGGTTCTATGTCACGTTCCTGAAAGATGTCGTAGTCGCTTCTCATTGCATCATCCACTGCTTCTTGAAATCCATCCCACTTCTCTTTGATTGTCTGGAATTTTGCATGCTTTGATTCTGTTGGGCTTTCAATGTCGCATATGGTGGCAAGTTCATCCTGCATATCTTCCAGCAGTTCACTCAACACCTCGTCTTTAGCCAGCAATCGTTTCAGCTGGCGATGGATTGAGCGGACCTTTCTTACTCTCTTTAGGTATTGCTCCCTGTGATTTTGCCACGAAAGTTGATCGCCACGTTCTTTCGCCGTGGCGATACGATTTTCTACCCTAGCCAACTCGTCGTCGAGATTAGTAACTAGCTGTCGAGCTTTCGACCAGGGCATGTCTTGTCAGAACCAGTTACTTAGAAGCGGTGATAACTATTTGCCTTAACACAGCCTGTGGCATCAGGATCTTGGTCAGTTTCTTTTGTACGAGAGCCCTTATAGTAATCAATCTTCATGAAATCTCCAAACATCTGATCTAGCTCAGTTTCTGACCCTTGGTTATCGTAACCCAGTTGAACTCGTCTAGCATTTTTGCCAAGCTGTATTTTCTTTTCCTTTGTGCCCGAATAGCGATGATCGCTTCCTTCCTATCACAATGTCTGTCATCCATGTAAGAAGTGAGCACTTCTTCCAGGCGCTCCTTCATGGCAGGCATGAAGACTGTAGCGTAATGGTATCCCGATCTGCCTTTTGCAAGGGCAACAGCAATGGCTTTGTCCCACATGACGAAAAGACCCGGCGCGGTCACGTGGAGAGCTTTGGAAGCAGGCGTCGACCCGATTGTTACCTCAAGCGCATCAAAACACTGTTGTATAGCATGAGCCAAAACTAGATACTCATCTCCGACACTGATCGGGGCTTGCATGGAGACATCCTCAAGTGACAGGTTGGATAACCTTGACAGAACGTCCCACGTCTCGACGAACTTCGTACAAAGATCGGGAGCCTTCGAGAACGGCACTCTGCTGAACCATCTGTTCATAAATGTATAAATCTTCATAACCTCAGCGGCGTCGGGTAATCGTGATCTGTCCAGTTCACGCATGACTCGATCATACGCAGTGGGAGCTGGAAATGTCTGTTCAATACTGTCAAATTTCTCACCAGCTCGCAGAAGCTCTCTCCAGTCCATATGTATAGCGAGGCGTGAGTGTTACTTTAATGCTATCGCAATCTTTGGGAATTTTCCGAAAATACTCGCCGGAGTCCGGCTAGAGCCTGAGCTGGGAGTTCTTAGAGCCAAAACCCATTTAGCACAAGCATTCCATAGAATAACTGAAAACGAATTTTCGAATCGGTGGGGAATAGGTGGCAGAATTTCTTAGACATTCTCTAAAAGAAGCTTTGAGAGTCGCGGAGGCAATTTGGAAAGATAATCAAGGACAACCATATGACACTATAGACTTAGCGAAGTCGCTCAATACAACTCCGAAGAGTAGTGCGTTTATGATGCTATTGACTTCGTCCCTTAGATATGGACTGACGCAAGGAAGCTACAAATCTCCCAAGATTCCGTTGACGGCATTGGGAAGTGCAATAGTTGCTCCCACGGAAGGATCGGATGTAAATGCCAAATTGCGGCAGGCATTGCTTACTCCTGATTTGTTCAACAAAGTCTATGCACGTTTAGATCGAAAGGTCATACCCAAAGAGGATGTCTTCAAAAACACTCTCGTCAAAGAATTCGGCATACCCAAGGACGATGTCGAAGTATGTTATGAAGTTATCATGCAAAATATCACAGATTACGGTCTTTCGAGCCCCGATCTAAAGGGCAATGCGTATCTTCAGCTCGACAAGCTAAGCGCAGTTACCGAACAAATACAGAAGCCGGAAACCGAAGAAGGTCTTGAAGAAGAAGAGCTATCTGCCGAGAAAGTTGTACCCGAAGTAAAGGCAATTCCCAAGCAAATATTCGTGGCACATGGCAAGAACAAGAAACCTCTCGAACAGTTGAAAGCTATTCTCACACAATTTAAGGTCCCATTCCAAGTGGCAATAGACGAACCGCACAAGGGGCGTGCTATCAGTGAGAAGGTAGCCCAGCTGATGCGGGAATGCACGTCTGGCATATTCATCTTTACAGCTGACGAGAAAACCATCGATGCTCAGAATAACGAGGTGTGGAGACCAAGCGATAACGTAGTTTTTGAACTGGGCGCTGGCACAGTGCTGTATGGAAAGAAGATTGTCATTTTCAGAGAAGAAGGCGTCTCGTTTGGAAGCGATTTTACGGATTACGGTCACATAACATTCGAGAAGGATAAGCTCGACGCAAAAGCCTTTGACTTGATGAAAGAGCTAATCGCACAACAATTCCTCCAAGTCAATCCCACTTAGAATATATGGTGGGGCCGGTGGGATACGACCCCATGATATCGTGGGTTCAATAGCTTTTTTAGTTGGGGACGGCTAAGTCGGGGCTGCTGGTTGGATGATTGCCGTACAGGATTGATACTCTCTTAGCGAAGTGTGGGGAGCCGTGTGTGCAGGATTGGATTCGGAGTCTCAACCCGAGATCGAAGAGTTACGCCTACTACTTTCTCAAGTACCGTGAGTATGTGATTCAGCAGAAGTTCTGGCCATCTGCTCAAGCGATGCTGGACGATCACATCAAATGCTTGGAAGCACATGATAAGAAGACCCAGTACAAGCATCACGACATCATAATCCCCTACGTGGCAGGCAAACGTACAACAAAAGGTAAGGAAGCTGGCATCAGCGACAAGCACAACGCTTGGTTTGCGATTAGAAGCTTCTACGAGTATCACAGGTGCGATCTGCAAGCTTTGCGGAAAACTGATGCCGATAAAATGTTTGCCTACAGCGAGTCGGATGATGAGCGTGTCAATGAGGAACGAGCGCTTACTCTCGAAGAAGTCCACAAACTAATCATGAACGCTCCGATACCCTACAACGCTGTGCTCATCACCATGTTACAAGGTGCGATGGCTGAAGAAGAATTCACTCAATTCAACAAAAGGGCATGGAAACAGATCATTAACAGGAAAAAGAACATTAACAGACTAGATGAAACAATCCCCATTGAAGTTCGCCTGTTCAGGTCTAAGACAAGTCGAGGCAGCCGAGGCAAGCTAGCCAAGTATTCCTGCTTCCTAAGCAAAGATGCAAAGAACGCCATTAAAGATTGGCTCATGATTCGACCGAAAGGAGCAGGCGGTTTCTTGTTCGTAACATGGAGGAAGGGGGGCGGACGCTCACACCACAAAGGCGCTTGGGTACCCATTACCGCAGACCTAATCGGCAACACCATAACCAAAGTTGCGATGCGAACGGGACTGATTAGCAAAGGCGAAAACGGTGCAGCCAATCGCTACCATGTTCACGGGCACGAATTCAGAGACCTCTTCCGAACCCTGTGTGACCTTCACGGAGTGAAGCATGTTGCAGCTGAATTCCAGATGGGTCACTCGATCAGCTCATACCGGAAAGCCCACTTATACGATCTTAACTTCTACAGGAAGGAGTACCAGAAAGTCGAACCGTACCTTAACATTATCTCAAACCCGACAGGGCTGAAAAGTGTTGAAGCCATGGAAGAAGAGAACCTTAACCTGGTGAACCGGCAATTCCTGATTGCATTCGGCTACTCGGATAAGGAGATTAAGGGAATTCAAAGGAAGTATGGCGGCCTCGCCACCCTCGCTAAAGAAGATATTCGAAGATTGGCCCGAGCTAAGTTCCCAACTGGGCCCGACTCAAGCCATCAACCCAAACCGCAACCGCAAAAACTAGTGGTAACGCCAGAAAAAGGAAAAGCTCTCATCAACGCCAATTGGGATTTCGTTACAGAACTACCAACAGGTGAATGGGTCGTAAAATCGCCTGCTAATCAGCAATGATATTACACAGTGAAGCGAGAGCGCAGCCGTCCGCTTACCTTCACATCTCTGATACTAAAATCTCAATCTGGCCGGTCGGATATTTCTTTTTTGCCCATATAGCTATCGCTATGGCTGACTGTATGAATACTAACCAATCTGCCCATCTCCTTACGAATGAATCGGCAAGATAGAAACCGGGGGCAGTTTGCGCTATCGCATCAGTAAGAGTCGTCTGGGGTGAATGAACTATGCTGTCAATCAAGGCAATAATTGCTGCCGGAAAAGCGAACTCGTGTGCAACAGTCGGCGTGGTCTTTCCGATCGCACACAGTAAAGCATACCCAATGACGCCGCATGTAGTTAGTCCAATGAGAACAGCCAATGAGAACAGCCCCGCCTTCTCTCCCTGCATGCGTTTTGAATCAGAGTCCGCCACCGGTCGTCACCACTTTCCTCTTTCGAGCCAGTATTGGCATGGTGTCCTATTAACTTAACTTATTTTTTGCATAATACCGTCATCATGACGGTAAATTGCGACAAGCTGGAGATTCTCAAAGTCGCCACGTTCATCCTGTTGGTCTAGCATCAGACCTTGAAGCATTTCCGACAATCCTTTCAATTTGTCATAGTTTTGAGCGTCGAACGAGCAGATGTCCCTTTTCAGAAGTACGTGTTCCGCTAATTGCACCTTCTTCAGAATCACGTCGGAGGTTGATGTGATGTCAGAAAACCGTTCCAATCTCTGCGTGTCTTCAAGTTCGGGTTCTTGATTCGAGGACTGCTGTAACGACCAATTCCCAGAAGATTTCGAGCTTGGTGCAGTTTTCAGTATTCCAATCCAAGAAATCGGGTTCGTCCAAGAGCATCTTCAACACGCTGCTGCTTTGCGGCAAGCGTTCACGAGCCAGTTTCTTAATGTCGATTAGACTGATTTTGTCAGGCAAACTGGCTCAACACAGTACTTAGAACTTCTCATCGAATGGGCGGAAGGGCGGAGGATTCTTCTTGAGCCAGTCTATTTTCTTCGCTTCCTCGACCTTGACGTGCAACATTTCCTTAATCCTGCTAGGATCAACTCTTGACAAATCACCCAACCCAACGATGTCCGCATTCTCGTAACCCGCCGCCCTCAGGAATCGCTCAGCAAACTCGCCCAGAAGCTCACGTTTGCGTGACTCCGTGCGCTCAGACATCTAGAATCTCTCTCATCCAGATTTCTGCATTCGTCATAATGAGCCTTTCTTTAGTCCAGATTTCAAGGAAACAAGAGGTAATCTGAAAGTGAACAATTAGGAGTCGTCGAGTTCATTCTTTGTCGACCTTTAGCGTTGAAACCACCCAATCCTTTGCCTTCTTGATGCTAATTAGCGGTGTTTTCTTCTCGATTAGAAATGTAGCTACTGTGAAATCTATTTTCGGTTTGACTGCAGATAGTGCACGTTCGAGGTTCGTGAATGAAAGGCATGTCTCTCCATTTTCCACTACTAAGATTAAGAATGCATCGATCTTTGCTGCGCCGATGTCGACCAGTTTCCCGATTGTGGATAAGATGGTCTGGCGGTCTAATCTGGTCAATACTTCGACTGCTACTCGTGACGTCGGAATGTCTTGGCCTTTTGAGTAGACAATGTCAATGATATGGTTGAAGGAGAATCCTTTGATGCTGGATTCTTTGGCTGCAGTCACGCCTAGAGGGGCGTTAATCAATTCTCCAATTACGAAACTTTCAGTTGGGTGATAGACCTTCGCTAAGATATTCTTGACCACATCTTTTCTATTCGGAAATATCCTGTAGGTGATGGTTCGGCCTTCTCGGCTTGTCGCCACAAGGTTGAGGGAATGAAGCTTCTGCAAAGCACGATGGACAGTAGGGGGTTTCTTGTGAAGTCTGCTCGCAATTTGAACGAGTCCTATTCCTTGACCACTCTCCAAGATCAGTTTCGTTGCTTCAGTTAGCAGGGGACTCGAACTGAAGACCATGTATAGCTGTTCGTCTTCCACATCCCTCTCTCTCACAACACAGACGTGTGCTGATGCCTTTAAGATTAGCTTAGCCTGCTTAGCGAAGCTGAGCTTTATATATGTTCCATGATTAGCTTAGTATGGGGCGCGAAGCTAATGATAGACATCGAGGAAATGAAACGTCAGATCGCCTGGACACAACACAATTTGAAGTGTCTTGAGTCAAAGATCAGTGAGCTGCTACTTGAGGAAAACCTTCACGGCATGTTGGTTGGCACGCTTGACCTAGCAGAGAGGCTTGCAGAGGATGAACGCAAAGATCTGAAGGAGCGAACGGGAATTCTCGGGAGAATCGCCAGTACACATGAGACACGTATTGCAGCTCTTGAGGAAACAATTCAGCAGGCCCGTACGGGCACGTCGCCCACGGAATTTCCATTCGATGTCTTCGGAGGCAAGTTGTATGGCAGTAAGGTTCAAGGTCTAATTGAGAAAGCCTGGCATGCAATTAATAGTCCCAGTTTAACAAACGAGATCGTCGAGAAGTGGCTCACACCAGAACAGCAGTCAATTCTGCCTTACGAGTTCGAAGTAATGGCTTGCACATACCTAATCAATACGGGTTCAGTCAAACTAGCGACCCTGGCAAACCTTGAGGCTAGGATACGCTGGATGAAGAAGACTGAAATTGGAAATGTAGCGAAGGCGCTTAGGATCAGAGGATACTTGAGGGGAAGACTGGTTGACAAGCGAGAACATCCAGGGCCAGGCGTTCGTCCATTTGTGGACGAGCTCACTGAACGTGGAATGGCACTGTTCCTCGGGTCGTCTAAGTCAGCTTCGACCGGCGGAGCTACGCACATGGCAATGGAACTGGAAATCTTCCGGCAAGCGATTAGTCAAAGTCCACCGCAACTCTACATGTCCGTTATGCAGGTCTTTGGAGAAACTAGATGTGACGGAGTCAAGCGAGATAAGATGAATTCGAAAACATTTAGTTTCGACGTCAAAGCGGTTCAAATTGAAACTGAGGGCTCAGTTCGATCACATTCTTCTATTGAGCCTAACAAAGAGGGGCAAGTCTTCCTCAACTTGATCGCGCCTTTCGCCTTTGGTGCTAAACGTTTGGAGGTCGTATGCTTAGAAGAGAGCGAGCCTAAATTGTTGGAATTGCGAGCCGCATTACCTTCTTGGATGTCAAATCTAATTGACATCACTAAGGTGAATCTAGGTTAGAATGGTATCACGTAAGTGAAATCTCTGTTTTCTGGCGGTTTCTGACTCTTGGCTGCGATCAATGCTTCTCCAGGCACAAAGTTGTCGCTGTCGTCGCTTACTTAATGGGGGAGAGAATTCGGGGGTCACATACTTTCTATATGTACATATTGCTAGTTGTCGAGATCTTCACACTCTCATTCTTTCCGCTATTTTTCTCCACTTTATTCGAGATTTGGTTTCGCTATTTCGTCGTCCCTCTATCCTTTACTTGGTGTTTTGCTCTACTTCAGTTTCGACCATGGGTGTTCATAGCTTTCCCAGTTTTTCAGCTGACCACTACATGTGATCGTTGCCACTTCGTCGTTCTTTTCAACACTTCCTTTTTCTTATGTGATTTGGTTTTCCAGATTCAGTTTACATCTTCGGCTTCTCTTGGTTCGCTTTGTTCTTCCGGCACTTTCATTCCTTTTCCTTGGACACTCAACCTAACCCACCACTATCCCTGAGCCCCCGCCCTTTTTGGCGGCGGACTGTCAAGTGTCGTAGGAGTTTTTCTGAGGTCTCCGGGTATGATGATTAGTTGGGGATTCAAATGGCACATTAAAGAACGGTTAGTGTAGTCATGCGAATGGCTGCGTGTTTCAACGGTTTGAGAGTTCAAAGTACTTCAATGATTCTCAGGGAACCTTGGTTGCCTGACTGACTCAAAGGAGCTTGAATTACTTCGGAAGACTCAAGATTACCTAGATTACTCGAACTTACGCATTACGACACGTGCCGCCAGGAAAAACTAGTGGATTTTGCTCATCTTATTTCAAATAGAGCTCAGTTATTGGTGATGGTAGTTTACTTGAGGATTGTGAATAATGCAAAAGCGAGCCACTGTGCATTACGTGAAGCGTTTCTTGGCGTCGTATGTTCTAGTTGCTTGATGGTGTGCTCCTGCTGTCCATGGGTATCGTGGTTCAAGAAGACTGAGAGGATATTCAGCAAGACGCTTGTGGACATATTCTCTTTCTTTTTCTGCGAGGTCGAACGCTTTCTCGATAATCTCATCAGCTTTCCTTGACAGTTCTTTAAACCTAAGAATGTCAGGAGAATCAGGTTTTCCTGCGTCATCGATCATTTTGACAACTTGCTCATAAGCGATTGGGACTTCGAGGGTTTGTATCTGTTTCTGAGTAATTTCAGTTTCATCTTCTGGGAGCAGGTGGGCAACAATTTTCAGCAGTGGCAGGGAGCCTCGCAGGAAGAATATGCTCATTGTATCATCTTCGTCGAAGGTGGTTAGGACTGGTTCGCCTTGGATCTCGGTGATTCTAACTTCACCAATAGCTGTTCCACTCCAAGTTGAGAAGTCTAGTTCACTGAAGGTTGAGAGTCGTTGCTTGTTGGCTGTTTGAATAGCTTGGTCAATTAGATCCCAGCGTTTCTTAATGTCGGATGATAGCTTTCTCAATTCGTCTGCTACGGGGATGAGCTCCTGTTGGTGGGTGAAGAGTTCGTCGACTATTGGGAGACTTTCAAGAGTTCGTCCGTAAAGAGTGCATCTTCTTCTGAGAAGGATTGTGGTTCTAAGAGAGACGTGGTGGATGAAACGCACTAAGGCTGAGTTGAAGTAGATGTCCCAGGGAAAGTCAGTAACCTCTTTCTTCGGCACGAAAATTATCGTAGAATCGTTGAATGCAACCGTTTTAGGATTGAACTTAGCAGAGATTGGTGCAACTACTATTCTAGGAAGAACGTAGCCAACCCTACGATATTCCTCATCATATCCCCACACTGACTTGCTCTCGACATCTTCAGGGTCAACCCATCCTTCGGATGAACGGTCGTCTAGGTGATAGGTGGCAACGTCTGAGCCTTTGAATAGCGGATATGCTCCATTCTTCTTTGATGGTTGTATCTTCTTCCCTGATCCTAACTTCATGCCGTAAAGGAG